>Ga0194058_10001956_pt1 | contig 10185 bp, 15 predicted proteins | sample SepL4417m_MetaG_FD_155490 | JGI IMG/M metagenome (GOLD analysis project Ga0194058, IMG submission 155490) | Anoxic zone freshwater microbial communities from boreal shield lake in IISD Experimental Lakes Area, Ontario, Canada - Sep2016-L442-17m | ecosystem: Environmental > Aquatic > Freshwater... | reverse complement strand
TCACACTCTATTTCATATGAATGACTTTGCCGATGCAAGTAGAAAAATTGATACTTTGGAAAAGGCACTATCTTTAAGTAAAGATGTCTACGGCTTACTTAACGATATTTACAGAGCGATAAATACCAAATCATGAAACGATTAAGAGTAGTTGAAAATGGTGAAGCAGTCATAATTACTGCATTCGCTGATTACAACCCACTCCAACGACTAAACAAAATAAGCGCTGAACTGGAGAACATCCGGTTTCGGGGACCTGTTGTGTTTGATTTATTATGTACCAATGGCGATAGCAATAATCGCTTCGTAAAACTCATATTTGATGGTTTAAAATTTGACCGTAAATCTTTTCTTGTTATAAATGAAATTGATAAAAAACTGAAAGAAGAGCAAGACGTTATTTTTCGTAATCACCCTGACTTACTGGCAGAAAGCGTTCTTTCTTCATCAGAATTGGCGCAGTTTTGACATAACAGTAGGTAGGGTACGCATCGCGTACTTTTTTGGAAGTTGATTTACCCAGAACACTTTGAAAAACGTACGCAATGCGTACCCTACCCGACTCGTAGCATAATAACGTTTGCGTATCACGCCATATCATGAAACGGTATAACCAGTCGGTTACAATCAGGATGCCTTATTTTCACAACAAAAACAAGTTACATGGCTAACTTCCGCACCCATTACGATAATCTAAAAGTTGCAAGGAATGCTCCAGACAGTGTGATCAAAGCCGCCTATAAAGCCCTTTGCCAAACCTATCACCCCGATAAATACCAGGGCAGCGACAAAGAAGCGGAAAGAATCATGAAAATCATTAATGCCTCCTATGTGGCACTGATAGACCCTGCTCAACGTGCATTACATGATGTTTGGATTAAAAATAAAGAAGCCAAAGCCACTGAGCAACGGCCTTATCAAGGACAAGAGAAACGCGAAGTACCAAAAACCGAAGAGCCGCCTCCGTCAGCAAAAGCAAATCACAAATCGTCTTCCACTGCAACCGAATCAGAAATAAAACAAAAATGGGAGCAATGGCGAAATAATGAACAAAACCGTTATCAAAAGCAACAAAAATGGAGACCAAATGATAATTGGGTAACATACACACTGAAACGGACTGTTCAAGAATTTGTAATAGCACTTTTTTTTATAGGTTGGCTATTTTATGGGGTTAGTATTTTATATAATAAACTTCATGAACAAAAAGAACAGGTGTCATTTCCCAGACAAGTGAAATCTCAACCTGTTCACACCGAGCAATCACAACCATCAAACACTAATAGAGCTAAATCTGATTCTTTTTCTGTATTAGATTCACCGCATACCGATAGTAAAACACAATCAAGTTCTGATAGTAGTTCTGTAACAGCAACTAATCAAAAACCTGTTCCCATCTTTAATCAACCAGAGCAACCACTCCCTCAAAGTGGAGCTAACAATGCTAATTTTAGAGATGGCGTAGCACCACTTAAAATTAGAACGTCATCATCTGGTGGGCATCACTATTTTATAAAAATTGTAAACCTTTCAAACGGCCAACCAATCGGTGCATACTTCATTCGTTCGGGTGAAACTATAGATATAAAAATTCCATTGGGTACATACGAAATAAGATACGCCTCTGGAACTACATGGTATGGTTTGGATTATCTTTTTGGGCCAGATACGACATACAGCAAAGCAGATTCAACTTTTAATTTTTCTTTTGATGGTCATCAATATAGCGGTTACACGATAGAATTAATTATGCAACAAAATGGTAATCTCAGAACATCTATAATCAAGGCGAATCAATGGTAATTCGATGAAGCTCAGCAAGTAGCCTCGATGTAACGTAGTGGAATCGAGGATAATCGGAGTCCTCTACACTCTCGATTCCATTTATACTCCATCGAGGCTACTTGCTGGAAACCACAAGAAGACGAATAGCAACTTTAAAAATGCAAATATTATGCGCTTTACCTATCGAAGCTCAATCAACCTATAAGTTAATAAAAAAAGGTGGGCCTTTTCCTTATCCGAGAGATGGTATTGAATTTAAGAACCGTGAAGGGATACTTCCTTCCCGGTTATCCGGCTATTATAAAGAATATACAGTGCCTATACCTAACTCACTGGATAGGGGAGCACAGCGAATAGTCTCAGGTCAAAAAGGAGAGATGTATTATACCAGCGATCACTATCAAACTTTTATGGAGATCAACGAATGACTAAGGTATTAACGGCTGAATTAACTAATCAGTTTCTAAGTTTTTTCCCAACCCCTATTGCTGATTGTTTTTTCATCGATGGTGATAACGTTAAAGATAAGGAAACATTTTTAAATGAATTTTCTGAAAAACTTAAATTTCCTGAATACTTTGGTTTCAATTGGGATGCATTTTCTGATTCTGTAACAGATCTTTCATGGCTCAATTCAGAAAATGGTTTTCTGATTATATATAAAAACTCTCATAATTTCAGAAGCAATAGACCCGATGAATGGAGAATTGCGAATGAAATATTATTAGAGGCGATGGATTACTGGAAAGAACAAGGAAAGCCTATGATCATAGTTTTATTATGACTAAACAGGGTGCGTTTAAACCTGAAGCCAGGCAAGGTAGGCATCGCGTACATTTTTAGGAATTGGTTTAAACGGTACGCAATGCGTACCCTACTTTGCTGTTAAACATAGCTGGATGAAGTTAAAGGTGATTTATGAATATAGAAACTATTGCCGAACAAGCATTAAAACTTGAGCCTACGTCAAGAGCTTATATTGCAGAGATATTGCTGGAAAGTCTGGATTACGAGGAAGACTTTATTGTTTCAGAAGCATGGCGACAAGAAATACAAAAACGCTGTAACGAAATAGATACAAATTCTTCGATATTGGTTGACGGTGAACAATTTATGGCCGAATTGAAACTGCGTTATTTATGAAATATTTCCTGCATCCTCAAGCACAAGAAGAATTGGAACAGACTGTTTTGTTTTATAAAAAACAACAGGCGGGCTTAGAAAAACGTTTTATTGAGGCTATTGAAGATGCTATCAACAGAGTATGCCGAACCCCATTGCTGTATCGAAAGATAGAGGACGATGTCAGAAAATGTCGGCTATTGCATTTTCCTTATGCGATTATTTTTCGAACAAGACCTGCTCAAATAGAAATAATCGCTGTTATGCACATAAGAAAGCAGCCCAATTATTGGCAATCGCGAAAATAGTAGGCAGTGTACGCACCGCGCACCTTTTGGTGAGCTTAACATACCCGGAACGCTTTAGAAAACGTACGCGATGCGTACCCTACCTGGCTAGCAAAAGAGGAATATCGTATGGCATTTATGTTAATGGAACCCACTAATCAGACTTTTCAAGAATTGATTGGTAATGGTGTGAAATACCAAGTCCCCAGGTTTCAAAGAGATTACGCCTGGGATCGGGAGCAATGGGAGGACTTATGGTCTGATATTGAAACCATTAAAGATGAGCAATACCATTATATGGGCTATATCGTTCTTCAACGAAAAAGCCAGCATGATTTTGAAGTCATTGATGGACAACAAAGACTTATTACCTTGTCTTTAGTCGTACTCGCCGCTATGAAAAACCTTCAGTTGTTGATCGACAAAGGAGATGAAGCGGATGAAAATAAAGAACGTTTACGGGTTTTAATAGAGCGCTATATTGGCTCTAAAAATCCTGTTTCCTTAAAGGTCGATAGCAAACTTTCATTGAATAGAAATAATAGTTCTAATTTTAAAACGATTTGTTCCACGCTTGAAGCACCCAATAAACGTGGACAAACAAATACCAATAAACTCCTGAATAAATGTTTTAAATTTTTTGAATCAAAAAACATGGGTAACTCCGGGGCAAGTTGTGCCGAGTTTATTGAGTGTATTTCTTCGGGCATGATTTTTACCAAGATAGTTGTACAAGATGACTTAAATGCCTATAAGGTATTTGAAACTTTAAATGCGCGAGGCGTGCAATTATCGACCCCTGATTTATTAAAAAACTATATATTTTCGGTGGTCACAAAAAATGATGACGTTTCAGATGACGAATTAAATGAACTTGATGAAAGCTGGTCTGAAATAGTTTCTCAACTGGGGGAAAGTAATTTTACCGATTTTATTCGTTATCATCACAACTTCCAAGCCACATTAGTGACCAAAAAAGACTTATTTTCATCGGTTCGGAAGTTGGTAAGCACACCAGAAAAAGCATACCAATATCTTCATTCTTTAAGTCAGTATGCACCTATTTATGCTTCTCTTTTGAATCCTCACGATGAATGGTGGGCTAATCAAGATGTTGTTTATCGTCATGTTAAAAAATACCTGGAGGGGCTTGAATTATTTAATATAAAACAACCATTTACGGTTTTAATGTCGGCGTTTTATCAGTTTTCTGCCGAAGAGTTTATAACACTTTCCAAGTATTTGTATATTTTAGCTATTAGATATAATGTAATCTGTCATCTTTCTCCCAATGAGCAAGAATATGCTTATAATCAGCTTGCGATAAAAATACACTCAAAAGAATTTACCCGCGCAAGTCATGTTAAAAATAGTGATCTATTTAAAAAACTTTATCCGAGTGATGAGTCATTTTTTAATGCGTTTGAATTTCATAAAATGCCAAGTAAGCGTTCTGCAAAAAAAATAAGATTTCTATTAGCCGAAATAGAAACCCATTTGGGACATGAAACAGACCCCACCAAAACAACGTTAGAGCATGTTTGCCCCTATAATCCTGATGGGGATTGGGATGATTATTTTGGAGAGGGAGTCAATGATATTCAAGATCGCTTGGGCAATGTGGTTTTGCTCGAGAAAGATGAATTAAAAAGAGCCCGTTTTGAAGATAAAAAGAAGGCTTATTTAGATGCCCACTACCCCTTGGCTCAACAGGTAGCCTCTTATGACAAATGGAACCTGCAAAACCTAAATGCTTACCAAGCCTGGCTATCAAAACAAGCAGTAGAAACCTGGAAAGTCTCATATAGATAAATCATATTGGATTAGTAGGCGAAAAACCTTAGGAGTTACGCATTGACAAACTAAGTTTTTTGTTTTTTACAATAAATATTATGAGCTTATGAATGTTTTACCAGCAACTAAATTTATAAAAATCGCCCAAAATAGACTCATCTAAAATTTGTAATGCCTTGTATTTAAAGGGACTCACGGATTTTTTAATCTGTCAATGCGTAATTCCTAAACCTATTAAATTACAAGCTTATAATCATGAACACACAAAACTCTTTCGTCAGTTGGTTTAGAGACTCATCGCCTTACATCCACGCGCATCGCAATAAAACCTTTGTTATTTCTTTTGGTGGTGAAGCGGTGTTGGCTGATGATTTTGATCATCATGTGCATGACTTTGCACTGCTCAGTAGCTTGGGGATTCGTCTGGTTTTGGTTCATGGGATACGCCCGCAGATAGACCAGCGACTGTCCAAGCTCAACGCCCCTGCCCTGTTTCATCAGCACTTGCGTATTACCGATGATCTGGCGTTGCAATGTGTCAAGGAAGCTGCGGGATTGGTGCGTGTAGAAATTGAAGCACTGTTGTCCATGGGGCTGGCAAATTCTCCGATGGCAGGAAGCGGGCTTAAAGTGGCTTCCGGCAATTTTGTCACGGCCAAACCCATCGGTGTTATAGACGGAATTGATTACTGCCATACCGGTGAAGTCCGGCGTATTGACAGCGCAGCGATTCACCAACAACTCGACCAAAATAATATCGTGTTGATCTCGCCGATTGGCTATTCTCCCAGCGGAGAAATTTTTAACTTGTCGGCTGAACAGGTTGCCACAGCCGTTTCAATTGCATTAAAAGCGGAAAAATTAATCCTGTTAACGGAGCAAACTTGTTGCAATCCGGATAACGGCGAGCAAATTCGACAAATGACCACGGATGAAGCGGATACGTTCCTGCAACAGCACGCTGATATTGCCGACACGATTAGCCAGCCGCTTAAAGCGGCCATTCAAAGCTGCCGTTCCGGAATAGAGCGTGTGCATTTGATTAATCGAACCATTAATGGTGCGCTGTTACTTGAATTATTTAGCCGTGACGGTATCGGCACGTTGGTTAGTTCCACCCCTTTTGAAGAATTACGGCCGGCCACGCTTAATGATATAGGCGGCATTCTGGAGTTGATTAAGCCCTTGGAACAACAAGGTATTTTAGCCAAACGCTCCCGAGAAAAAATTGAAATGGAAATAGCGGACTATATTATTATCGAACGGGACGGCTTGATCATCGGCTGCACCGCTCTGCATCCCAATGAACAAGGTCAATTCGGCGCGATTGCCTGCCTTGCCGTGCATCCTGATTACCAGGGATCGGCACGCGGCAATCGACTGCTTAACTATGTCTATCAAAAGGCCGGACAGCTCGCTCTTAAAAAATTATTTGTATTATCAACCCAAACCATGCATTGGTTTATTGAGCGCGGCTTTTTAGCGTCCGATATCAACAGCCTTCCCGACCCACTCAAGGCACTGTACAATCCACAAAGAAACTCCAAAATTTTTGTTAAGACTATTGAATAACCGCAATCATGACCGCCCTATCGCTATTACAAATAACAGACCTGCACATTCTGCCTGGTTTGGATGAAACCTTTCTGGGTATCAATACCGAGCATTATTTTCATGCCATTCTTGAACTGGCTTTTTCTGAACATCATCATTTTGATTTAATTCTGGTTACCGGCGACCTGACCCAAAATCCCTGCCCCGCAAGCTATCAACGTATCTTGCAAAAACTTGAAGCCACTAACACACCTTGTATCTGCCTTCCCGGTAATCATGATGATTATGAACTGATGCAGCAAGTTTTTAATAGCCCTCAGGTAAATTGCCAAAAACAGGTTTTATTGGAAAACTGGCAACTGATTTGTCTCAATAGTCAGATAACGGGCGCTACCGGCGGTCGTTTATCAAAACAGGAATTGCTGTTTTTGGAAGATTGCTTGACCAGCAACCCGAATCATCACGCGCTGATCGCAGTGCATCATAATTGTCTGGAAACTAAAAGTGTCTGGCTGGACACCATGATTATTGAAAACAGCGAGGAATTTTTGATGATACTGGAAAAATATCCGCAAGCAAAAGCCGTCACGTCCGGACATATCCATCAAGCCATGGATATAACAATCGGGGCGCTGCGCATTTTTGGAACACCGTCAACCTGCTTTCAATTTACACCGAAAAGTGAAAGTTTCAGCCTGGATACCGCAGCTCCCGGTTATCGCTTGATAAAACTGCATGAAGATGGCCGAATTGAATCCGATATTACCCGACTCCCCGAGTCGTTAAATGGCTTGCAGTTGGATACACGAGGCTACTAATAAAAACCGCCACTCATTCCAAGCCTCTCTGTGAGTGTGTTGATTTTTGATATTACTAGACCAATTATTTATAACCATTCATCATGTAAATATAGTCTTTCAGAAATTAAATTTCCATTACATGAAGTTTGGAGTCCATACGGATAACATCCCTTAAAGGGATGGTATCCGTTAAGATCGAAATTATTTATCTGAAAATCTATAAGATCATATTCAATAGCTTGGTTTATGATTCAACCATGTGCCGCTAGATGTGCTGTATAGGCTGCACTGAAAGGCGCATACCCATTGCCTTGAGAATCGCAGAAAAGCTGCTCAGTGCAGGGTTGCCTTCTGGCGATAAGGTGCGGTAAAGCTGATTGGGATTCAGGTGTGCCTGCTCGGCTATGGCCTGCACACCCCCAAAAGCTTTTGCCATTTGTCTTAGGGCAATCAAAAGTTCACTTTGATCGCCATTCTCAAGAATGCTGTTCAGTAATTGAAGCGCATATGCTGGGTCTTTCCGGTACATCTCAGCCATTGCCTCATCATGCGTTCTATCTTTCATCTCATGTTCTCCTTTGCCAATCCTGCCAATATTTGCAAGCGCGGTCGATATCCGCGTCTTGCGTTCGCTTCTCGCCCCCACACAGTAGCAACACAATTTCTTTACCTGCGATGGCATAATACACACGATAGCCAGCACCTACATCAATGCGTAGCTCCCACACTCCATCACGACAAAACTTATGATCGCCAAAGTTACCTTGCTCGACACGGTTCACGCGCCGATCTACAGCAATCCTTGCCGTTATGTCGCTCTGTTTTCGTAGCCAATCAAGATAGACATCTTTCTCGTCGGCAGTTAGATAATGGCGTAATTCATACATGATATATATTCGTTTATAAACGAACTATTGTCAAATGTGTAAGTAAATAATTCACAAAGAATAAATATGGACATATCTAAATTTGATAAGTTGACGATCACTTTACCGCTTAATTGTTACTGACAATGGCGGTCGATCTACGCAAATGGATAGAATCCTCCATCCTGTATATCGCCAATTGCCTGTCCTCCAACCGACAAAGTACGTCAGGTGAAGCCTACTATTTAATTTTTACCGGTTCGCGAAAATTTGGTTTTTTTCATCGTACTTCAGCGGAAATCAATACTGCGGTAATTCCGGTCGTGGGATTGCATAAGCCCGGTAGTGTGGGCACATGCCGTTCGTGCCCCCACGCAGATTTATTCAATGCCATTCGTGCGTTCTAACGCGAAAATGTCGGGCACGAAAAGCATGTGCCCGACCTGGCTATTCATGAATGAATAGCTGCCTGACAGTGTTTAGCTATAAATGCTTGATTGCAAGACTTGACCCCGTCTTTGAGACTTGCCCGCGTCTTTGTTGATTTTTAGTTGGAACTGACCGCCCGCTGACGGCCAATACCGGACACCGAACAACGCTGAAGTTATTGGTGCTTGCTTGCTTGAATTTATTTTTGAGAGAAAATCTTTTTTTAGTTTGTTGTTGTGTTCTATCAGTTTTGTCGGTGGATTAAGCGGTGTGGAACTTAATGGCATAACAAGGAGTGCTATCAAAAAATAAATATGATAGAATCGACAAAAATCAATAAAAGTTGTAAGGATCTACACCTGATTTTGGGATTTTAAAATATACCTTTTTATATATTTACTTTACGTTAGCCGTTACAATTAAGAGATAATGAATGGCTTGCTATTTTCAAGGGTGTAATCAGAAGGGCGTTACCAAAGAACATATCCCGCCGCGTGCACTCTTCCCTGATGGAGAGAAAGAGCAACTTTTGACTGTTAAATCATGCGAAAAGCACAACAATGCGAAATCCAAAGATGATCTTTATGTGCTTGCCCAAATATGCATGAATGCGTCACCAAGCAATTGCGCAAGGGAAGTTTTTTTAAACAAGGTTGTACCACAGCTAGATTTCAACAATGGAGCACTCCGAAAAAAACTTGCCAATGGGGCAGAGCCTTTAGGCAATGGCGCAGTCAAGTACAAAGTTGATGTCTCGCGACTTGATGATTTCTTTACTGCTCTGTCATGTGGAATTATCTACAAATCTTGCGGCTCATCGCTTCCTGATAATTACAAAATCGGCCATGTTTACCATAGCCTTCATAATGACAGCGATGGGATGGCACAGGTGGTCGAGGACTCAATTAATAGGTTTTACTCTGGAAGGCCTATGGATTTTTTGGAGTTTGGTGATCCCAATACACAAAACAAAAGAATTTACACAGTAAAAATATTCGGCATTCCTGAATTTAAGTCCAGCATCACAGTGGTTCACGAATTTTTCGGAACTTTTAAAGTCACATCAATGCTCAGCAATATTGTGGACTATCAAAGCGATTATTTCAACCAATTGAAAATACACATGATTTTATGAGTGCAATTACAACACTTTTCCCCGTTTTTTGGGGAATGGGCGGCTAACATTACGCTCAACCGGAGCACAGTTAAAATCCTGCTTTATTTTTTCAGCTTTCCGTGGCGACGCGCCCGGTTAGCTCAACGTTATGCTATGAAAAAACTAATAAAAACTTACTTAGAGGTATTTAATTATGTTCGGTTTATTTAAAAAGAAAAATAAAGATGTAGATAAAAAAATCATTCAAGATTTAGCGCAATGCGCTTCAGACTTTGAACACGATATGAGAAATGTTGACAATGAACTAGGAGTCTGTCCGACTTAAGGTTTAATACTCCATTTTCTTTATAAAAAAGCCGAAAAAATAATTATTTTGCCCTCAAACCCCCTATTTACCGTACATTTTCATTATTCGCACACCATTTTCTGCC
>Ga0194058_10001945_pt1 | contig 10206 bp, 9 predicted proteins | sample SepL4417m_MetaG_FD_155490 | JGI IMG/M metagenome (GOLD analysis project Ga0194058, IMG submission 155490) | Anoxic zone freshwater microbial communities from boreal shield lake in IISD Experimental Lakes Area, Ontario, Canada - Sep2016-L442-17m | ecosystem: Environmental > Aquatic > Freshwater >... | reverse complement strand
ATTCGGTCGTCCGCTCATGAACTCGCTTTTCGAGCGAATTGTGCGATTCACGAAGCTCGCCCTCGATTTGTTTCTGGTGCGTGATGCTCCAGTTGGTGCCGATCATGTGCAAGGGTTGGCCGGCGGCATTGCGCTGGACGACGGCAAGGGCACGGATGTAGTGAATGCTTCCGTCCGGCCAAGCAACGCGGAATTCGGTGTTGAAATCCTTTTCGCCTCGCAACGCAAATTGGATTTCTTCGTCGCCGCGCTGTCGGTCTTCCGGGTGGACCCCCGCCTGCCAGGCCTCGTAAGCGCCGCCGAACTGTTCCCGGGTGATTCCATAGAGGCAAAACATCTGGTCATCCCAAATCAGCCGGTTGCTGGCAACGTCGTAGTCCCAGATACCCACACCGCCTGCGCGCGCGGCCAGCGACAATCGGTCCGTGGTTTGTCGCAACATTTCCTCGATCTGCTTGTATTCCGCGGTCAACTTCCGGGCAATCTGCCAGGCTTTGATTTTTGTGTTCAACCGAGAGAGACTCAGGCCAAACAGCAATAGGCTGATACTTGTCCCCCCCAGTAATGCGAACCAGACCTTGCTGTAATCCACCGCGTTTGCTACGCTGCCGCTCTGGGGGAAGCATAGGGTCCAGCGGCGGCCGGCCGAATCGATCGGAGTCTTCAACATCAACGCGGATGTGTGTACTCGTTCATTGCCTCCGGCGGACAGACTGTCATAGAGCAGGGTCTCGGGGGATACCCGCTCACCGTCAAAGATTTCCAGATGGAAGCGATTGTTGTCCTTGGAATCCCATCCTCCCAGGACGCCCTGCATGAGGTCGTTCATCCGATAAGGACTATAGACCCAGCCCAGGATGGCGGCTCGCCGCTGGATGATGGTTTTGTGGGGCATTCCCGCGCGGTACACCGGCATATACATTAAGGTGCCGGCCTGGACGTCTTGGTTGGTCTCCTGCACCAAGACGACCTTTCCCGAGAGGACAGCGGCATCCTGATCCCGCGCCCGCTCCATCGCCTCGCGACGGATGGGTTCGGTAAGCATATCGTAGCCGAAGGCGCGAAGGTTTCGGTCTGCAAAAGGTTCAAGGTAAATAATCGAGGAGTACGTCTCCCGTTGGCCTTCCGGCTGGATATGGTATTCCGGAAAGCCTTCGGCACGGATCGCCTGGACATGCCGCGCCAACTGCTGGCTGGGGATCAGGAGGGCGAAGCCGATGCCCTGGACACCGGGAAGTTGCTGCTCGAGCTTCTGACGTTCGGTGAAGCAGTGCCATTCCGCCCGGGTGACGTTCTCCGAAGCCTCATAAAACGCCGCCCCGCTGCGCAGGATCTGTTCGTGGGCCTTGAGGCGGTCCTGAATTTTGGCTTGGATTTCGTTGCAGACGAAGTCGAACTCTCGTTTTGCTACCGCATCCACCTCTGATTTCGTGAAACGAGCAGCCAGTGCGGTGATAATCAAACCAGCCAGCAGGAGGGCAACTGCCCCCCCAACACCCAATCGCGTTGCTCTCTTGTTGGTCCCGGAAGAGGTGGTCGCCAATCTCCTATCTCCTGTCCGGTGGTTGTCTACATTTCCTGACTTCATGCCTGGATTCATGCCTAAATGGATCGGTCCGTGCCTTATTGTGCCAAATTTTACCTCACCTTGAGTATAGCTCACGCGTCAATCCTGCGCTCCGGCCGAGAAATTTGTTGGCGAGTTTAATCCAGGGCTGCGCCCTCGTTGTCACACACATCTTTTGGACCCCATCCGGCTTGCGGTCTGTCGATTTAGTCGAAAAACCTTGTTGTGGCCGGTCTCCGACCGAGCCACGACGCCGACCGAAGGTCTCCAATTTACCGGGAGACCTTCGGTCGGACATTTCGGCGGGGTCAGGAGACCCGCGCCGAACCTGGGACGGGATCTCGGAATCCCAAAGGGATTTTGTCCCCTAGAGCAGAGATCCCGGTATCCCAACGGGATTCTGTCCCCTAGCCCAGGGTTGCCGCGTAGCGGCTACCCTGGGAAACGATATCCACGAAACCTTCTACGCCAACGGCGTTGTGTCCCATTCCTGGTGTCGGCCATTTTTCCGCGATCCAATCATTCGTGCCGTCCAGATGGGGACGCAACCCCTTCGGGGTAAGGCCTCGTTTTCTCATATACCCAGGGTAGCCGCTGCGCGGCAACCCTGGGCTAGGGGACATAACGCCGTTGGCGTAGGGAATGAATGGGCACGAGTTCCCATAGTAGGCTTCGAGGCACCGGGCACATTGTAATGGTATAGGGTGGGAATGGTTCGTATGGGGCTCGTTGCGCTCGTCCCACCCTGAAAATCCCTCACATCCTGCCCCTCTCTCAAAAAAGGGGGCCCTTTCCGGGCCGCCCCTAGGAATTAGTCCGGGCTGCGACTAGGCAAAGTCCTGCCACGGCAAGGTTATTTCGCGCATGGCAACCGCAGGTGGAAAGCGCGGTAATACTTAACGGTAGAGAAGACTTTTCATACGGCTGGCTCGCACGTTTCACGACGAACTCTTCATGGTGCGGGCCATCGCAACCCCACGATCTTGGACAAGAAAGGTGATGGTCATGGAATCATTACGAAAGAAGCTTTATAATTTCCTGACATGCGAAGATGGGCCAACGGCCGTCGAATACGCCGTGATGTTGTCACTCATCGTCATCGTCTGCTTGACTGCCGTTACGACTATTGGCACCAAGGTTAGCAGCATTTTCTCGAAAGTCGCGATTTCGGCCCGCTAATCGGATTTCCGCTAGCTTGGCAACTCGGATAGGAGAAACTGAAGATGATCAACATTATCCTACTAGTTGGCGCAACGTGTATCTTGGCAACCGGTATTCTATGGTATCTGGACGTGGCACGCAACCGGCCAATCGGTGTGGTGCATTGCGATCATGAAAAACAGGTTGCCGGTTACTCAACAAAGCTCGTCGCCGCGTCTGAAACTGCGTCCCACGCGGTTTTGTCTCTCGGTCAACTAATTGAGTCCCGCTCTTCGCTTCTCTCCCAGTCGCTAGGCGATGTAACCCCCGAGTTAATCAATGTTCTCGATGCTCGCCTGGGCGGAGTTCTCAAGGCCAACATCGAACTCCAGGAACGACTCTTGTCCGCCGAGGCGGTGATCCGGAAACAGCAGGCGGACATCGACAGGGCACGGCGCGAAGCATGTACCGATCTCTTGACCGGCCTGCCTAATCGGCGTGGGCTGCAGGACTCGCTCCAAGCAGCGCTTCACGGATCGTCTCGCGGTGACGAGGGCTGCCTCTACTTTCTCATGATGGATCTCGACCATTTCAAGCGGGTCAACGACACGCTGGGGCACCCTGCCGGCGATCACGTGCTGAAAGCCGTGGCCAACTCCTTGCAGCGATCGCTTATTGCTGCCGGTGGGAGCGTGGCCCGTTTCGGCGGCGAAGAGTTTGCCGGATTTCTGCGATGCCGCACGCAAGACGAACTCGCACTTTTCTCGCAGAATCTTCTCGCCGACGTCCGTGCCGCGGGGAGTGCAAGCCTTGGCTCGAAGCAGGTTGTCACGATCAGTTTCGGCGCGGCAGCCTGGAAGGATGCCGAATCGGTGGAGTCACTCGTAGGTCGCGCTGATCTCGCCCTTTACGGGGCGAAGCAGCACGGTCGGAATTGCGCCTACTATCACAATGGCCGACGTGTTGTACCCCTCAGTCACAATAAAAAGACAGACTCCCTCGACGTTCCTTCTTCTCGCCCTTCCGCCGACCGACGCCAGGCGGAGCGTTGTGCGTTTCAGACGGTTCGGCGAGTTGCGTTTCTATCGGAGAATGTCGCCAAGTTTCACGACGTCACATGCCTCGATGTATCGACGAACGGGCTTGCGTTTCTGAGTAACTCTCGACCGGAATCCAGCGATCTCCTGGTCGATTTCTCTGCTCAGCAAGGCCCGACAATCTTTGCCCACGTCGTATCCTGTCAACGCGCCGTGGACGGTCTCTGGCGAGTGGCTTGTCGCTTTGTTCACCGCGTGAGGCCTGGGGAGTCGCTGGGGGATTTTGTGGGCCAACATGCATAGTCCATCGTCGGGGGCAGGTGAGCGATTACGGATCAACGGCACGACTGAGGTTGTCATACTTGAGATTTAACCTGACAAGGTGAAGATACCAATCGAGACGTCACCGGACGACAAGACAAAGCCGCAGGGAATCCATGTCCGAAGACATCTTCATCGAATAGCCATAAATTGAGAGTTAATGCGTTGGGTGAATTTTTCGCTGGTCCTTGAAAGCGATCGGTGTCTGCGATAGGATCAATGGCGTTGCGTAGGAAAAAAGTCCTTATAATTGTCTGTAATTCCCATCGGTACATCCATCTGGTAGATGTGCTACTCGTGAAACAGAAAGTCGTCGTATGAGCAGGACCATTGTTACTACGGGTGCAGAAGCGAACCGCTGGGCAGAACAGTTTTGTCGGCGTCCTAGCTGGTCGCGTGGCCCGGGAATGCCGGTTGTCACCGAGACGAGGAGGCTTGAGATCGTTCACGCGGCCAATCGCGCTGGTATTGTTGCTGGTGTGACTCGGGCTGCAATGTACGCGGGTGCGGGCGGTGAGGTCATCTATTCCATTGGTCATGGCAATGCGGCGTCGGTGGGAGCAAACGCACAGTTGGGGCCTAGCCACGACTTCACGGTGACACAGAATATTCTTCGCGCGGATGCCTCCGGGCACTATGGCGACCCCCGCGGCCCCACCGGGCTCGTCACGCTAAGCGAGGCCGACCAGGCAATCAACACGGCTTTCCGCAGCATCGGCGCTGCATTGGTGGCTTTCAATGTGCGTCGTTTCACGTTTCTCGTGTGTGTCCTTGGGCGCAACCTGTCCTTCCTCAACGCTATCCGTGCCGCATGGGGCAATCGCATCGAGGTGGCGGGTTACACCGCCTTCGTGGCGACCAATACCTACACGCAAACCGGCGATCGAACCTATCCGCGTACTGCGCAATACCTCACCCGAGACGCCGGGGGGCAAGACATCATCCACGGGACGGATAGCGAGCCAGCCACATTCCTAGAACTCCCGCCCGAGACATTCTTGACGGTCGCCCGTTAATCTGCAATGAGGGGACGTTGTCACGGTCCACCAAAATTTGATTCTTTCTGTTTTGACCTAAGCCCCCCACCACACCGTCCTAATCAAAGCGGGCCACCAATTACGGTGGCCTGTTCTCGTTTCTGCGACTCGCCCTTCACAACGAGATCCCCGTCGATGGCTTTGCGGAAGGACATCCCTCTACTTATTCTGGGGCCTGAGCAGGTAAGAGTAGCTGACTTGCAGTGTTTCGCCGTAGGCTTCGGCAGCTACATGCTGGCGGAAGTGGAAGGCCGGAAACCATGTCAGGTTCTGCAAGGCCCGCAGGCGTATGCTCAGACCGTGGCTTACATGCGAGATTGCATGGCACATGGCCAAGGATTCAGCACCGAGGTTCTCAATTATACTGCTCGCGGTTGAGACTGAAACTAGCCCGAAGCGCGAGCGAGGTTGCTAAGTCGTTGCCTCGCTTGCGCTTCGGGCTGGTATGGATTGGGACAATCTCATCCTCGGACAGTATACAATGCGGTGTAGCTGCCAAACCGCTGCTTTATGCGGCGAAGTACCACTTCGGGAATTCCTCGCGGCGGCCGGGATCGAGGTTGAGCGGGTGGGGAGAAGGTGTGAGAAGAAGGTGCGAGGTGGGGAATGAATTCAAGCTGGCTATACACCGACTGGCGTCCGTGATAATATCAGGGGGGTAGCGTTCGATCAAATTCATGTCAACTTCTCCGGCTATGTACGAACCATTCATTCTCCAATGCGTTGTCCGCCCGCAGTATGCGTTTCTCCAGCGAGCTTACGATGATTATCGCACCAATTCGATGCCCTGCCGTCGCGGTGCCACCAACCAGTGCGCCGTGCGCATGAGTATCGCGCTCGGCCGCTCGGGCTTTGGTCTTGAGGGCTTCACGCCGCGAACCCGGGTCCATAGCGGAACTGGTGCCTGCGCAACCAATGGCATGTCTCATGTGCTCGCTGCTCTTGAACTGGCCGAATACTTAAAGCGCGCCCTGGGCCAGCCGGTCATCATCCGGCCGCAGTCCGCTGGTGCCGGGTGTGCGCATGCCTTCACTCAGATTCGCGGGCGGACCGGGATCGTCTATTTCAACAACTGCTTCACCCGGGAAGGGTCCACTGTGCAGGTGGGAGACCATGTTGATCTGTTATCTGTTCAACGGCCAGCAGTATTACAATCAGATCATTCACCCGCACGCCGGCGGCAACGAAACCACCGGTGGAAACCTCTTTGGAAGAGCGGATCAAGTTTGGTTCTGGCATCTCACCTAACGCTGGTGGCAGCGGCCTAGCTCGACAAGGTCTCATCAAATCGTTAGAGCGTTTGAGTTTGTGAGAATCCTAATAATCGACCATTTTCGGACCACCGGCAGTCCGGCTCGCTCGTGTCGGTCACATCGGATTAAATCATCGAACCCCGTCAGAACCGAACCCCCATTTTTGGATGCAACCTCCCCCACTTTACCCGTTGCGTTCCCCAATCCAACTCGGCCACGACCGGCCGCAAGGTCCGCTCGGTGATAATAGCCCGACCGCTTTTAATGGCCGGTAGATCCAGAATCTCCGCCTGAATGCCGGGGCGAGGTTCAAGAGGCTCATGATCTGCGTCATCCGTGCCCGCATGACCAGCCAAGTCGGGCTAACTCGGCCTGACCGCTCACTTCCTTATTGCACAGATGAGCGTGTCGAACCGGATCGCCGGTGCCATCAGCACCAGGTTTTCCCAAGCAACACTCCCACTCCCCGCAATCTCATCCTTCTACACGCCGAGACGCCCGCCAATGGTTTCGGCGAAAGATACATCCCTCACCTTATTGAGTCGCGTGCAGATACCAAGGCGTGGGAATTGTGGCTTTACATAGCCGCTTAATACACACCCGTTGGGTTTGGTGTCCGTCGAGCGATCCGGACGCGAAAACAGGAATATTTCTTTGTCCATTGGTGGGGTGGGGTTGGCGGGGAGGCGGCTCGTGATTCGCACCGATGCCAGTTGGCCGGAGGCTGTGACCCTCCTGTTGCATGAACCGATAGAAGCAGCAGACAAGTTTAGCGATTGTAAGGCCACGCAACCTGGAGACATGCGAATTATAATCTAAAAACTTGGGGGTGGCATAATACATAAGCTAGTGTTGTGGGTAAGTTGGATTCTGGACAACGACCGTAGGATGGACTTCCAAGTCCGTCCTACAACATCCACGACACGAGGCGGCGTCATGACACAAACAAAACTGCGTTCTGATCAGGTAACCGATTTGCGCAGGCAGGCCGAGGAGATTGTCGGGGAAAAGGCGGCCCAGTTGCCGGAAAACCTCGCGGCCCACTCGCCCGAAGAAGTGCAACGGACGTTTCACGAGCTGGAGGTGCATCAGATTGAGTTGGAGATGCAAAACGAGATCCTGTGCCAGACGCAGGTTGCGCTAAATGCCACGAGTACACGCTATATTGACCTCTACAACCAGGCCCCGGTGGGCTATTGCACCCTCAGCGAGCAAGGACTGATCCTGGAGGCCAATCTCACCATCGCCACCCTGCTGGGCGAGACAAGCAACAATTTGGTTAAGCAGCCGTTGGCTCACTTTGTCCACAAAGAAGACCAAGATATCTACTTTCAGTACCGCAGACAGCTCTCTGTAACGGAGAAGCCGCAGACGCTTGAACTGCGGATGGTGCGAACGGGCACAGCCCCCCCCCCATTCTGGGTGGATCTTGCGGCAACTGCCGCGCAGGATGCTGACGGCGCGTTTGTGTATAGGGTCGTGATCAGCGACATCAACGAGCGCAAGTGCGCTGAAGAGAAGTCGCGGCAATTCAGTCAGCAAATGGAGTCGGCTGCGGTCCATGTGAAAAGCCTCATGGCTGATGTGATCCTGAAAAACGACTTCACCACCAGGTTTGATAACTCGAGCCTGACGCCCTGCTGGGAAGCGAAGAAGTGCGACAATACCGCCTGCCGATCTTATCGGGACTCTGTGAACCTGCGCTGTTGGGAGGTTGCTGGTACCCTTTGCGGCGGCAAAGTCCAGGGAAGTTTTGCACAAAAACTTGGCAACTGCAGCCTCTGCGAAGTCTATCAACGTGCCCGAAGCAACCCGGTCAACGATTTGGGCGAGACGTTCAACAACATGATCACTGTCCTCAGTGACCGACACGAGGAACTGAAGAAGATCAACCAGGCCCTTGAAAAGTCAAACCACCTCGCGGAGGCGGCAACTCTGGCCAAAAGCGAGTTCCTGGCCAACATGAGCCACGAAATCCGCACGCCCATCGCCGCGATCTTGGGCTATGCGGAAGTGCTGCTTAGCGAGGAAGGACTTGAGAAAGCACCCGAGCAGCGGCGCAAAGCATTTGATGCCGTCCAACGCAACGGCAAACACCTCCTGGGACTAATTAACGACATCCTCGATCTGTCGAAGGTGGAATCCGGGCAGATACAGATCGAGCCGATCCGCTGTTCGCCCGGCGAATTGTTGGCCGACGTCGCCTCGTTGATGCGAGTCCCCGCGGTCGCCAAACACCTAACCATTCAGACCGACCTGGCTGGCCCTCTGCCCGAGACCATACTCACCGACCCGTTGCGACTTCGCCAAGTGTTCGTCAACCTGGTGGGCAACGCGATCAAGTTCACGGAGAAAGGCGGGGTCCGCATCGCGGTTCGGCTGATATCTTGTAGTGCGGCCGTCTCGGCTGCATGGGCAGGCGAGACGCCTGCACCCCAAGCTGTTCTTCGCTTCGACGTGACCGACACGGGCATTGGCATGAATGAAGAGCAAATCGAAAGGCTCTTCCAAGCCTTCAGCCAGTCGGACAACTCGTCCACGCGGAAGTTTGGCGGCGCAGGATTGGGGCTTTGCATCAGTAAGCGACTGACGGATGCTCTGGGCGGCCATATTGAAGTCCATTCCACTCCCGGCAAGGGAAGTACCTTCAGCGTGACCATCGACCCAGGGCCGCTGGACGGGATTCGCATGATCCAGAATGTCCAAGGGAACCAACTCGATCGTCCGCCGATAGCGGCTGCGGCAACCCCCGAAAAAATTGAACTACACGGCCGTATCCTTCTGGCCGAAGACAGCCCGGACATCCAACGGATAACCGCCTTCATCCTGAAGAAGGCCGGGGCCGAGGTGACGCTGGCCGATAATGGGCAGGTTGCCTATGAGGAGGCCACCGCCGCACGTGCCCGGGGCACGCCGTTCGACGTAATCCTGATGGACATGCAGATGCCCATCCTGGACGGCTACGAGGCCACTCGCCGCCTGCGGAGCGATGGCTACACCGCTCCGATTGTCGCCCTGACCGCCCACGCCCTGGCCGAGGACCGCCAGAAGTGCCTCGATGTCGGCTGCGACGACTACAACACCAAACCCATCAACCGGCAGAAGCTGCTGACCGTGGTTGCACACTGGTTGTCAATGGGGTTGCCAATGGGGTCGGGTCTCATTGCGAGTCGTTGAGAGGAAAAGAACGAGGTTCGGGAAAATGCGTTGCTGTAGCCGTAGGGTGGGGCTCGCTGCGCTCGTCCCACTCTACTTCAGTCGCCTCCGGAAATCACACAAGGCCATTTAGCTGTGATGTGCCGCCCAGCAGGTGGGGCGGCCTGTGGCAAGAAGGAGCCAGCCAATACGAGAGTGGGGCAAAAAAAGGAAACGCGAGGGTAAGACCCCCGCGTTTCCCTCAACCACCAGGTTCCCCGACCAACTCCAGCACCCGTTCGGATGCTGTCGTTGGCTGTACTTATAATGCTGTGATTGCCCAGGAGTCCGATGATAGGATGTTTGTGGTGACGGTTTAGCCATTCATTCATATCCAGGCATCTTGTTGATTCCGGATGGCGAATTCCGTCAACTCCGTCATATTCTCGGTGCCGATCTTGTACATGACCCCCGAGCGAAGGCCATACACGGCACTGCGGCTGATGCCAGGGATCGCGGCGATATCCTTCCCTGAAACGGTATCCAGGAAACCTTCAACGCCAACGGCGGTGTGTCCCATTCTTGGAGTCGGCTTGTCGGCGGCCAACTGGTTGACGTGGAGATTGGTCGCTTGGATAATAAGCTCTGCTCGTTGAGCGAGATGGCCGTGAACCGCCAAGAGCCGGAACCTTTATCCAGTCAAGTACCAAGTCACC
>Ga0194058_10001935_pt1 | contig 10226 bp, 7 predicted proteins | sample SepL4417m_MetaG_FD_155490 | JGI IMG/M metagenome (GOLD analysis project Ga0194058, IMG submission 155490) | Anoxic zone freshwater microbial communities from boreal shield lake in IISD Experimental Lakes Area, Ontario, Canada - Sep2016-L442-17m | ecosystem: Environmental > Aquatic > Freshwater >... | reverse complement strand
ACATACGGGCTCTTCTGCACCGAGCGGCGGGATCCCAAGGCGCCGGAGGCCGACCAATCGAGCGCCGTGGCGCAATGCGGGCTGGTGCGGACGCAGGACTTCAAAAAATGGGAGCGCCTGCCGGATATCAAGACCCCGTCTGCGCAGCAGCGCAATGTCGTGCTGCACCCGGAGTTTGTCGGCGGGAAATACGCGCTCTACACGCGGCCGCAGGACGGGTTCATCGATGCAGGCTCCGGCGGAGGAATCGGCTGGGCGCTCTGCCCCTCGATGGAGAAGGCCTCGACCGGCAAGGAGAGCATTATTGACCGGCGGGTGTACCATACGATCACCGAGCTCAAAAACGGCCAGGGGCCGGCGCCGATCAAGACCAGCGAAGGCTGGCTGCACCTCGCGCACGGGGTCCGCGCGACGGCTGCCGGCCTCCGCTACGTGCTCTACCTTTTTCTCACCGATCTGAAGAGCCCGGCGAAGCTGATCGCCAAGCCGCAGGGGTATTTTATCGCGCCGGAAGGCGCCGAGCGGGTCGGAGATGTCTCGAACGTCGTGTTTTCCAACGGGTGGGTCGCCCGCAAGGATGGCACTGTCCTGATCTACTACGCGTCCTCCGACTCCCGGCTGCACGTCGCCTCGAGCTCGATCGACCGGCTGCTCGACTACGTGAAAAACACTCCGCCCGACGGCCTCCGCTCGGCGGCTTCCGTGAGCCAGCGTCTCCAGCTGATCCGGACCAACAGGTCCAGCGGGAAAAAAGCCTGATCGGGAAGATCCCCCACCTTAGCACTCCGGAGCTCCACCCCTTCTCTCATGCATCCACCGAATCCCTTTCTGCAGCTGGTTCCCGCGCGGGCAGCCTCCGCCATCGAGCGGGTCCGCTCGCTCGTCTGGTCAAAGGCCTCCGGGGAGGAGCCCGAGATTTTTGCGGCGCCGGCGCAGGCCCGCCATATCGGCTTTGGCGAGGCGAAAAAACTCAAGCTCACTCCGGTGCGGACGCTTCCCCACCACTATGGGAAGCTGTGGGATCAGAGGTGGTTTCTGCTGAAGCTGCCTGCGGCTCATGGGGCTCGCTATTTGCGGTGGGATGACGAGTCCGAGGCAACATTGTTTGTGGGCGGCAAGGCGCATTACGGGTTTGATGTCGCGCACCGCCATGCTCCTTTGGCCGGGGGGATCCGCGAGGTCTGGATCGAGTCGGTCGTGGCCCAAACTGCGATCTGGCATCCGGCGGCCACCGGCCTCGACCCCAGGGGGAGCTGCCTGAAGGGGGCTGCCCTCCTCACCCGCAACGACCTTGCATGGGACGTGCTCCACGACCTGCTCGTGCTCGATGACCTGATGCGGGCCGAATTGCGCGCCGCATTTCCCTCGAGGGAAACGGAATTTTATGTCACCGGAACCAAGCCGGCGCTGGGGGCGACCCCTCCGCTGCTGCGCCGCCTGCTGAGGTTTTTAGACGATGCAGTCAACTCATTCGATTCCGGCGGGCTCGAGGCAGCCAAGGCCTCGCTCAGGCAGGCATATCGCGAGATGCCCGGCTGCGGAGCCCCGCCTGCGGCAGTGCTCACCGGACACGCGCACATCGACCTGGTGTGGCTGTGGCCGGAGCGCGTCGGCGAGTTCAAGGCGGTGCATACCTTTGCGACCGCCAACCGGCTCATGGAGGAGTATCCGGAATTCCGCTTCGCCTACTCCCAGCCCGCAAGCTATGAGGCGGTCAAGCGGCGATGCCCCGACATCTGGGACGCCGTCAAATCGCGCATTCGTGGCGGGCGGTGGGAGGCGCATGGCGCGACCGAGGTCGAGAGCGATACGTTGCTCGCGTGCGGCGAGGCCCTGGCGCGGAGCTTCCTGGTCGGGCAGGAGGGGTTTCGTGCGATCTCCGGCAAGCCATCTCCGATCCTCTGGCTGCCCGATGTCTTCGGGTATTCCGGATGCCTCCCCCAGCTGATGCTCGAATCCGGCGTCGAATCGTTTTTCACGACGAAGCTGACTTGGAATGCGATCAACCCATTCCCGTATTCCAGCTTCATTTGGGCGGGAAGCGACGGGAGCGAGGTCGTCTCCCATATCTGCCAGAACAACGGGTATAACCAGGTCGTTTCGGCCGCGGAGCTTCGCATGGGAGCCGCCGCCCACCGCCAGTGCGATGTGCATCCGGAATTCCTTGCTCCGGTCGGCTACGGAGACGGCGGGGGCGGTGTGACCGAGGAGATGTGCGAGCGGGCCCGCCGGGCTCGCAATCTGTCCGGCTTGCCAGGCGCAGCCTGGGGAAGAGTCGATGAGTTTTTCCAGCGGCTCGGAAAGCTTCGCGACCGGCTGCCGGTATTCCGCGGCGAGCTCTACCTCGAGTATCACCGGGGGACTTACACGACCCACGGGGATGTCAAGTCCGCCATGCGCGGGGCCGAGCGGGCGCTCCAGGCTCATGAGGCCGTCCGCTGCGCCACCGGAGGGCTCCCGCTTCCGCCGCAGCCGTGGAAGCGCGTGATCTTCGCCCAGTTCCACGACTACATCCCCGGAAGCTCGATCCATGAGGTCTATGCCGAGGCCAAGCCGGAGCTGGCTGAAATCGCAAAAGGCGAGCTCGCAGCCTCGGCTGCCGAGCTCTCGGGAAAATCCGGCCGGCGCTCGCTTTTCAACCCCCTCCCCCATCCGCGCATCCACGTGGATCGCGAACGAGGTGCTGTCCTTCTCCCCCCGCTTGCCGGCGCGCCGGTGGATGCCTTCGTGCCCATGGCATTCGATCCGGTCAAGGCCGCGCCCGACGCGATCTCCAACGGGCGAGTTTCCGCAAAATTCGATTCTTGCGGGCGCATGGTTTCCCTGGTGGTTCTTGGCAACGAGGTCCGGTTCCAGCGGCCCGCGAACGAGATGGTCCTCATGCCGGATTATCCGCACCAGTTTGATGCGTGGGAAATCGATCGGCAGGCGCTCTCGCTCGGAGTGCCCGATTCCCGCAAGGCGTCGGTCGCCGTCGAGTCCGCCGGGCCATTGCACGGGGCCGTAGCCTTCCATCGCCCCCTCGGAAAATCGAGCTGCGTCACGATTCGATACCGGCTGGAGGCTGGCAGCACCGCCTTGAGCATCGAATATGATCTGGATTGGCAGGAGGAGCACGTCCTCCTCAAGGCGGTCTTCCCGACAGATTTCCTTGGCCGTGACGCCCGGTTCGGAGCACCATTTGGAAGCGTCAAACGCCCGCAGCTCGGCGGCACGGCTGCCGCCGAAGCAATGTGGGAAGTTCCTGCAAGCCGATGGGCAGTCGTCTCGGACGATTCGGAATCCGAGGGGTTCTTCGTCGTCACCGAGGCGAAATATGGATTTTCCTGCCGCGATGGCGCGCTCGGGCTCAGCCTGGTGCGCAGCGCAAAAATCACCAGCGAGGATCGCGGGTTCCAGCGTGGGAGCCATCCGGAGCCGATCCGCCGGTCCCTCGCCCCGCACGTGCTCAGCGATATCGGCCGCCACCGGATTGCCATTGCCGTCGGGCGGTTCGATCCGGCCGCGTCGCGCGAGGAACAGCCCGCCGCGCTGGCCGACACCCTCTTCACTCCGCCCCTCGAGTATTCCGGACCGCCGACGGATGCCGGCTTCCTCGGGATCTCGGGAGGCGACTCGCTCCAGCCCGCATGGGCGGTGCCCGCAGGCCCAGGAAAATGGACCCTCCGCCTCCATGAGACGTTGGGACGCTCCGGAGTGGCGACGATCCATTTAAAAAAGGGCCTCAAGGCGCGCAGGGTCAACCTCCAAGGGCAGGCGGCAAAAGGTGAGAGGATCTCCGGAAACCGGATCCGCTTCTCCCCATACAAAATCCTCAGCGTGGAAATCTCGTAGGCCGGATTGATCCGCGAAGTGAGGCTAGGTCATCCGGTGGGTCGGCGCAGGCTTGCCGGGACGAAAATGTTCCATGTGTTCCATGGCGGCCGACAGCGTTGGAAACTTCATCGCTGCCGCCTCGAGCCCCTCACGGACGGCTGCCCCGAGGAGATGCGGATCGCATTCGGCGCGCAGGTTGACCATCAGCTGCGCGCTCGTCACCGGCTCTTCCAGGTGAAAGGAAAGCTCGGGGACGAAGTCATTGCGGACGAGGTTCACCGCCGCGATCTCGCCCGTGAGGCTTCCGTCCGGGCAGATCGTTATTTTCAGGTGGGCCACCTGGGCGCGCTCGGCCTCGAGGCGCCTCTGGATCTCTCCCGACAGCTCCTGCAAGAACTGGCCGGCATCGAATGCCTGCGCGGCGGAAAGCTGCACCGTGCAGTTGAGCCAGCCGAGGCGCGCCTCGCCGTCGGCATACGCTTCGTAATCGACCGGCATGGCCGCGCGCGCCACCTGCTCTGCGCTCGTGATGCGGGCAAACCATTGCTGCAGGTTCGTTCCGTTGCGGGCCGATGCCACCAGGATTTCTTTCCCGGGAAACCTGGTGGCGATCCCCTGCCTCAACGATTCCAGCCGGGGCTCCTCGAGCAGGTCGCACTTGTTGATGACGACGAGGTCGGCCTCCTCGATCTGCTTCAGATAAATGTAGAGGACCTTTTCCGAAAAGCTGCTCCCACGCTCCAGCCCGAGCACGCGGAGGGCGCGGACAGGATCGACCAGCACGCTGACCGGCGCGATGGTAAAGCGGTCGCCGTAGAGGCGGCGCAGGGGGTATGTCACCGTGGCGGCAAGATCCGTGCAGCTTCCGACTGGCTCGGCGATGAAAACATCCGGGCGGGAGGATTCGGTCAGGCGCCGGGAGGCGTCCACCAGCGAGTTGAACCGGCAGCAGAAGCATCCGCCAGGGATCTCCTCTGTCGCAAACCCCTGCGAGCGCAGCATCGCGGTATCCACCAGCTGGTGCCCCTGATCGTTGGTGATCAGGCCAACCCGCAGGCCACTGCCGCTCAGGTGCCTGGCCAGGCGGCCAACTGCGGTGGTTTTCCCCGCGCCGAGAAACCCGCCGATCATGATATAGCGCGCCTTGGGCGCGCCGGGAACATCGGCTAGCTCGGAGCCAGCGCGCGAAAGGCCGTCGGGGGGAAGCGGAGGTTCAGTGCTCATCCTGCGAGGTGCCCCAAAGCGAGGAGCCCGTAAAAGGTATATTCGACATCCAGGGTGTCGTCCTGCCAGTGCCCGTGGAAGCCGCCCTCGTTGGTCCAGAGCGAGTCGATGAAGTCGAGGCATGGCTCGCGCGCCGGCGCGATGGGAAGCCCGAGGGCTGAGATCGCGTGGAGCGCCGTGGCGGTCGAGAGAAGGTCGGGGATCGGGGCCAGCGGAGAGGCTCGGAAGCCGCCCAGCGGGTGGGATTGCGCAAGGAGCCAGCGGCCCGGCTTGGTCCGGTCGCTGAGTGGCTCGACGCTTCCAAGAACAGCCAGGGCCGCTGCGGTCGAATTTGTGGAGGCAAGCTTCGCCGGCAGCTCGTTCGCCCACCCGCCGTCCGCCATCGCAAGGGGCCGAAGCGAACGCGCCAGGCCGTCAGGGTCGGGGAGGCAGGAGAGCAAGTCCTGGTGTGCGCCTAGCGCGAGAAATGCCGCATAAGCCGTTCCGCTAGGCGAACCGGGCGCAGGGTGGTAGCCGCCATCGGCCGCCCGGTGGGATTCAATCCGGCTCGCCAGGGCGGCGTGGGCGCCAGCCTCTTCGCCGCAGCCAAAGATTGCGCGGCAGCGTGCCAGGCAGCAGAGATGCGCAAAATCGAGCCCCCCCCCGTCGCCAAACGCATCGAGATACGATCGGGTCGGCCCGGCAGGAATCGTCGCTTGCATTGCCAGCAGGGCTTCCAGCCCAAAAACCGTGTAGTAAAGGTCGCTGCGGCCGGCGCGATCCGGGAACCCCCCATCGGGATTTTGCTTTTTCAGGAGAAATCCCCTGACGAGGCTGGCGGATTCACCGAGGATCCCTGAGGCTCTCCGGGCCACCTGGGCCATGCCATCTCGCACGGGCGGGCTCATTTCGGCAAGCACGCCTGAACCTCGCGGCACCACTCGCGAACTTCCGCCTCGTTGAAGATTCTGCCAAGGATGCGGCGCAGCAGGCCCTTGAGAGGAGGGCTGCAGAGGGATGCAAGGGCGCGGACCGCCTCGCCCTTGTAGGTTTCCAGAAGGCGCCCGGCTTGGTCCCGGGAGGTTGATGGCAGGAGGCTGAGGCGCCGGGCCGCGGCATCCTCTTGCGCGTCGGACAGGTCGTCGCGAATCTGGTAGGCAACCCCTAGCGCAGCGCTGTATGCCGCGAGCGTGTCCGCGACGGCAGCGTGCTGCCCGCAGCCGGCGGCCAGCGCGCCAAGATGCAGCGCCACCTCAAAGGCAGGAGCTGTCTTGTCCCGGAAGATTTTCAGGATCAGTTTGGCAGTGAGGCGTTCGGGCGCGCGCATCCAGAAAAGCTCAGCCCCCTGTCCGCGGCACAGCTGGCGCTGGCCTTCGGATGCGAATCTCGCCATGTCCGCCCTCTGTTCCGGGGAGAAGCCGGATCCGGCGAGAAGCCGGTAGCCTTCCCCGATGAGGAGATCCCCCGCATTCAGCGCCACGGCTGCGCCGTATTCCTCATGGAGGGTTTTTTCTCCGTATCGCTCGGAGTCTCCGTCTTCGATGTCATCGTGGATGAGCGACGCCTTGTGAAAGCACTCCACGGCGACCGCCATCGTTTTCACGGCGTCCGGAACCTCTCCTCCCGGATCGCTTCGCAGCGCCTGAAATGCGCAGAGGGCGAGGAAAGGGCGCCATCGGTTCCCCGAGCCGGACAGCCATGCGCGGGCGATCTCCTCGGTCCGGCCCTCGCAGCTTCCCATCGTGGCATCGAGGGCTTGCCTCCCGAACCAGGAGGCGACATCCGCGCGCATCGCATCGAGATCCAGCCGGCGCGTGTGGTCGTCGGCGGAGAGGTAGAGGTAGTCGAGGACCCAATCGAGATCGACCGATGTCTCCACGCAATCGTCCTGGAGCAGCGGGATCGCAACGCCGGGAATCGCGGCGGCCTCCATGCTGGGAAACGCGCGCTTCAGCACGTTCAGGCAGCTCACGCCGGCGATGGCGCCCACCTTGTTTTCCTGGATGAGCGCGGTCACAACCGCTGAGCCCTCCGCGACGAGCACCGCATATCCCAGGCGCTCGGCTTCGGCCTGCAGCTCCTGGATCGAGCATTGGCCGCAGCGCTGGCAGAGCAGCCCAAACTCGTCGAACGGCGCGCGGCATCTGCCTTCAGCTCGCAGGCACTTCGGCAAGAGGAGCAGGCGGCGCCCGAAAGGAACCGAGGCGAACGCCTCCCGCCACAGCTCGTTGTTGACGAGCACGGCGATGTAGTCGATGTAGGCAGGGGCGCAGGGGAGAGCCTCCGCCACGCGGGCGGCGTGCTCCTGCACTTGCTCGAGCGGCATCGGCGGCACGGCAGATTGGCCAGCCATGTAGGTCCTGACGCATTGCAGCACGCGGCGGCGCTCCGTGAGGGTCTGCGGAATATTCGGGTTCGGCGCGCGCAGCCGCAGCGCCGCAGGAGGCCGGGGAATCGAGAGGGCAGCGGAAGGCATCGGAATGGCAGCTAGTTTTTCTCCCCGGCGCCGCCCGGATAAGCGCCGAAGCTGTTGAACCAATATTTCTTGGCGAGGCGATACATCCATTGGCGCTCGGGAACTTCCTGGCCAGGCACCCAGTGGCTTGGCTGGGGGCTCATGGCCTCGAGCTCGGCGAGCGCGGTCCCCCGGAGCGTGGTGTCGCGCGCGCCGTGCTTGATCGCCAGCCCGCGCACGACGTCCGGCCGCTCGAGAATGATGCAGCCGCGCGTGGTCCGGGCGGTGACCTCGCGGAAGTCGCGCAGGAACGCGGAGTCGCGCACCGCCTCATAGATCCCGCGCGGGTCGGCGATGTTCTCTACGGCGAATTGGATCAGCGGGCAGGGCTCAATGTCCCCGCGCGGGTTGATGTGGTGGCTCGCGCCGGTGGCCATCGGGCAGAGCGCCTCCCCCTCGTGGTCGTAGTAGCAGTCCACGATGCCGATCGGGTGCCTGCCTCGCATCTCCGCGATAAACCGCCGGACGCGCACGAGCTGATCCTGGCTGAGGGCGAGCTGCGGGTTGCAGCGCGCGCCCACCGGACGGTAGGTGTAATACCAGACATAATGAGCGCCCATCCGGATCAGCTCGCGCAGCCACCTTTCGCTCAGCAGGTCATCGATATTCGTCCGGCAGAGGCTTGTCGCCACCCCGGTGATGAGGCGCTCGCGCAGGCAGTTCTCCAGGCCGCGCATGGACCTGCCGAAAACTTCCTGCCCCCCTCGCCGCTCATCGCTTGCGGACTGGCTTCCCTCGATGCTGACCAGCGGGGTGACGTTCCCAAGGGCGCGCAGCTTTTTCGCCGCCTCCGGAGTGATCGCCTGGCCGTTTGTAAAGACCTGAAAATAGCATTCCGGGTGGGCGCCGAGGATGTCGAAGAGCTCGGGATGCAGGAACGGCTCCCCGCCCAGAATGCCAAAAAACGAGTTCCCGCAGCTCTTGGCGCCGCGGATGAGCCTGTCCATCGCGCCGGCATCGAGGCGGTGCGCCGGGCCGTCCACATCCACCCAGCATCCCTGGCACCGGAGGTTGCACGAGTTCAAAATCGAGATCTGCAGGAACGGCGGGAAATATTCTCCGCGCTTGATCCTGCGCTTAAACCTTTCTACTGCGACGAGGTTTTTCAGCCCGAAGTTCCACCCGAACTTGAGGAGGAGCCGGAAATCCACTGTGCGCAGGGCGCGGAAGGCGAGGGCGAGTGGCTGGCTCACTGTGGTTTCTCCGGGCTCGGCGCCGGTGGGATTCTTGTCCCTCCCGCCTGTGCAGCGGCCTCTGGCGCAGGATCTCCGGCCGCTGCCGAAAGGAATTTCTGGCGCTCCTGAAGCGCGAGCGCCGGATCGCGCTCCTTCGAGAACCTGGGGTTGCGCTCGCGGAGCCTCGAGTAAAGGTCGCCTCCGAGCATGGCGGAGAGATCAACCTTCATCGCCTCGTGTGCTCCGGCATCCATGCCTCCGCTGATGGCCTCCGCCTCATGCTTGGGAAAGAGGATCGCGGCCTCGGGACAGACGCGCGCGCAGGCCGGGCAGCCCGTCTTGCACTGCTGCGGGCTGCGCACTTCGATGCGGGAGTCTGAGCCCACCGCGTAAACCCCGAACAGGCAGAAGCTCAGGCACTGGAGGCAGCCCGTGCAGCGGTCGTAGTCAATGACCGGAGCCCATGGGGTCCAGCCATCGGGCGAGGCGGAAGCAGATTCGAGCTGGTCCCAAAGCGTTTGAAAATCGCGCGGCGGAAGGGATGTTTCCCCAGGAGCGATCTCCCGCAATGCGGCGCAGACTGCCTCCGCAGTTTCGGTGCGGAGGTTGAGCAGCCGCGCGGCCTCAGCGGGCAAGCCGGCCCCGGCAGCCACAAAGAGCCAGCGGACGGCGCGCGGATGGCAGGCGGCGACAACGATCCGGCCCGCAGCGGCTACGCGATGTAAAATCGGATCCCGCCGGGCGGAGAGCCCGCACAGGTCAGGCACGGCGTCGAAGGGGAGGCCGGAAAGGCACAGGGCGCGGAGGGCCGCCTCCCGCGTTTCGACGGGCAGCAACCGGGCGCTGGCGCAGTGGCAATAGAGGATGTGAGGTGCTGGGATCATGGGCGGCTTTCGAGAATTCCGTCAATGGTTGCATCCAATATGGCCCGATAACCCTCTACGTCAACGCACGTCGCATCTGGCTCGCCGCGCACCCGGTAGAGCCAGCCCCCGCCATAGGGGTCGCTGGAAATCCGCCCGATCTCTTCGGCAAGCGCCGGGTTCGCCCCGCAATACTCCCCGCAGGCAATGCAGAAGATATCCGTGAGCGCCTTGAACCCCTCGACCCAGCCGATAACCTGACCGGGCGAGACCGTCGCCCCGGGCGCGAGCGGCAGATCCTGGTCGACGATCTCGCCCAGCATGCGGGTGGCAAACTTGGTGAAGCCGATCCGCCAGATCCCGGGAGCCTCCATCGCCATCCAGAAATGCGACGGGCTATACACGTAGGACGCCGGCAAATGTGTGGCGAACTTGCAGCGCTTGTAGATCAGGGTCTCCGGAGGTTCTGAAGGCATGGCTGAGAAAGAGATGAGCAACCAGCCTTGCCGCGGTTTTGACAAGCCTCTTTTGCAACTTTTTCCAGCGTGCGGCAAACCGCCGCAGGAGCTTTACAAAAACCGCCCCGGATGGGAGATTTTTCGTATGAGCGAACGAGATGCTGCGGGTGGTTTTTCGCTGCGGCTTCCAGAGTGG
>Ga0194058_10001934_pt1 | contig 10227 bp, 9 predicted proteins | sample SepL4417m_MetaG_FD_155490 | JGI IMG/M metagenome (GOLD analysis project Ga0194058, IMG submission 155490) | Anoxic zone freshwater microbial communities from boreal shield lake in IISD Experimental Lakes Area, Ontario, Canada - Sep2016-L442-17m | ecosystem: Environmental > Aquatic > Freshwater >... | reverse complement strand
GCCCACCGCCACAAAAAGGCTGAAAAAAGACATCGCGAATCCCAGCATCGTGGCCAGCCGGAGCGGAACCTTGGAGTGGCTGGTGATCCCGAGCATCGCCAGGTCGTAGAGGGTGTAGAAGTTGTTGGATGTGATGCCCTGCTTTCGCGCGGGCTGAAGGTAGCTCACTTTCTTCACGGAGGCTCCCATCTCCGAAATCATCCCGCGAAAATACGGATAGGGATCCTGGCAGTCGCGGCAGTATTTGATGATGGCTCTGTCGTAGAGCCCGAAGCCCGTAAAGTTCTGGATGATTTCGATGTCGGCAAGGCGATAGACGAGCCGATAATAAAAACGGCGGATGAAAAATAATACGGGGGATTCCTCGCTGGCCTCCTTGACAGCTACCACCGCCTGCCCGCCCTTCTCCCAGAGTTCGAGAAATTGCGCGATCATCTCCGGAGGATCCTGCAGGTCCGAACAAATCAGAACCACCGCGTCGCTGTCGGTCTGCAGCATCGCGTGGTAACCGGATCGGATATGCCCGAAATTTCTTCTGTTCAGGATAACCTTCAGGCGGCTTTCTTTTTCAGCGAGGCGACGGAGCAGGGACGGGGTGCTGTCGGAGGAGGCGTTGTCAATGACAAGGAGCTCCCAGTCGTAGCGCGGGTTCGCATCCATCACCGCGACCACGCGGGAGAAAAATTCTTCGATGTTGCCGGCCTCGTTGAATGCGCCTGAAACGATCGAGATTTTTCTCCTCCAGGAGATACCTTCAGATCCCTCGATCATAAATCAGCTGTTTCAGTTCCGGATCGTATGCATACGGGGTATCGAGTTGGTCGATGAGGAGGGGCGCATCCTTTTTGACATCGCGGAGCAGCACCTGCCCCCGCATCACCTCGCGGCACGAAAGCTGGCCCTTCTGGAGAGGGACGGCGAGGTAGAGGTCCGCTTCAAAAATCGCCTGCCCCGCTTTGAGCTCGCGCCGGGCGTAAACCCCGCGCACCAGGCCGTCGAGGTAGCGGATCTCCTCGGGCGGAGGAGTTCTTTTCACGGTCCCTGGGTGGCCGCACATCGCCTTGACCCGCCGGAATGCTTTGAACCACGTGTCGACCTGGGCTGGGAGCGAACAGTAGGCGGGGATGTCGTGCCCGTCCCCCTCGATGTCGATGTGGCGCTCAAACGTTCTGGCACCTTTCGCGTAGGCGATCGCCATGCTGGTCTCCCAATCATGGTATTCGTGGGTGGAAAACCCGATCGTGTTGTTCGGGTAGCGCTGCCTCAGGAAATCGATCTGGTTCATCTGGAGGTCGCGATCCTCAGTGGGATACATCGACACGCAATGGTTCAACGCCAGCGGGGTGTTCCGGTTCGAAAAGAAGGTGACGAGATCGTCGGTGTCCTTGACCGAGGAACCTCCCGACGATGCGATCACCGGCTTTTTCGTCTGGGCGATCTTTTCGATCAGAAACCAGTCATTGATGTCCGAGCTGGCCAGCTTGATGAGCGGAATTTCGAGCTCGTCACACAACTCGACGGAAGCCTCGTCAAACGGGGTGGCGCTGGGAATGCAGCTTGCGTCTCGGATCGCATGAACAAGCGTTTGTATGTCTTGCTTCGACAGCTTGGTATCGAGGGTTTTCTTGATGTATCGAATATCGGTGCGCCCTAAAAAATCCGGATGAATGAAGCGGTCCACATCGCGGAGCTGGACCTTGATCGTGGCCCGGACATTGTTGAAGCGGACGATTTTTGAGAACGCGGTGATGATCCGCAACCCCCGGTCGAGATTTCCCCGGTGGTTGTTTGCCATCTCTAGGACAAACAATTCCTCAAAAAAGTCTCGCTGAATCATGCGCGGGCGACCCTAGCAGATATTTGTTGAGATCAGCAAACCTTTCGAGACGGAATTCGCACAAATCTGCTGCACTGCCGTATCCGTAGGCTGCTGCGATGAACCGGAATCCGCAGGCGGCGGCCGACTCGCAATCATCTGCCCCATCGCCGACCATAACGGTTCGCAAGGGATCGAGCGGGATGGCCTGCAGGAGAAAGCGTGCCGAGTCTTGTTTGCAAGCGAACGGGGGGTGTGAGGAATCGAGGCTGATCACGGCTTGAAACAACGGCAGCCACCCAAGCTTTTCGAGAATCAACGTGGCCGTGCGCGATGGCTTGTTGGTCAGCACAAAGAGGCGGTGGCCCGCATTGCGGAGGAGCGGCAGGGTTTCCGCCACGCCCTCGAAGGGAAGCGTTTGCTGCCAGCCAGAGCGCTGGTAGCGGCGCCGGAATTCCACGACCAGACGGCTGATTGTGGCGGAATCCTGGTCCGGCCACATGGCGGCCAGCATCGCTGGCAGCGGCGCGCCGATAAATTTTCTTAACGGCGGGATATCGCATCCCGGGAGCACTTCATTGCACGCGGAACGGAGGGAGGAATCGATTCCCGGGAGGGAGTCTACAAGCGTTCCGTCGAGATCAAAAATGATGTTTCTCACCGGGAAGATGTCGGCCTCGTGAGGCGGGCTCCATGGCAACGCTCCTGCGTGAGGTTCGCAAGGATGTCTTTGCGCTGCTTGTCGATGTTGTCCGGAACAATCTGCAGGTAATAGCAATTCCCGCACGCGGGGTTCTCCTTTCTCCGCCCCTCGAGCATCATTTTACGGAACTCGAACATCTCGTCGCCTTCCCAGATTTGCCGCATGGATTGCCGGGAGGCATCGCCGACGACGGTTTTGTGCGCCCAGTCGTTGCCGCAGAGGGAGACGGCTCCGTTCCAATTGACCGCCATCACGTAGAACGGATAGGCGCAGACGACCTTGGGGACCAGCGGGAGCCCATCATACGTGTTCGGGCGGGTGCCGAGCGTGAAGTCCTTGAGGTCCGAATGGGACCAGCCCATCAGCTTCTCGATCCCGATGTAATCGCAGATCGGCTGAAAGTCGTGGTGGAACTTCTCCACCTCCTCTGCGGTGAGGCCGGCGTCGGCGATCTTGATGTAGATTCGGCAGCCCCTTCTCCGCGCGTAAAGGTCCGCAATGTTTTCAACCAGCTTCCCGTAGTCGATGCTCACGTCAGCAATTGTCTGATAGGCATGGGCGGAGACGCCTTCGACAGAGATGTGCACCATGTCCAGCCCGGCGGAAACGATCTCTTCATTGAAGGAGGGCGAGAGCATCGAGCCGTTCGTTTTTGTCCAGATCCGTTCCGCCACCCCGGAGGCTTTGGCATAGCGGACCATCTCGGAAAAGGCGCGGTTGATGGTCGGTTCTCCGTCCTTATATAGGCTCAGGAGCTTGATCCTGTTGGGAAACGCCCCGAGATCGCCGATGATTTTCTTGAAGAGGTCGATGCCCATCGAGCCGCTCGGCCGACCAACTTTTCTCAGGAGATCTTTATCGGCGGTGGGGCAAAACCGGCAGCGGAAATTGCAGAGGTTGCTTGGCTCGATATAGACCACATAGGGAGCCGGGAGCGGGATAACATCTGGGAGGCATTGGCGCTCCTCGCATCGGAGGTCCTTCGGCTGTATGCGCTGTCCTCCACTTGCGGCGGATTGGGTCTTCATGGTAGGGGGCGCCTCTATCTTCCCAGCCAGCCTCCGTCGATAACAAGAACCTGGCCGTGCATGTGCCTGCTCGCATCGCTGGCAAGAAAAAGCAGCGGACCGTCGAGGTCGTCAGGCCGCCCGAACCTTCCGGAAGGAATTCTCCCCAGGAGCGAGCGGGATTTTTCCTCATCCCGCAGGACGGTCGAGGCCATGTCCGTTTCGAACAGCCCGGGCGCAATGGCGTTGACGTTGATCCCAGAGGACGCCCACTCGTTGGCCATGCATTTTGTCATGCCGACCAGAGCATGTTTGACGGTGGAATACCCAAGAATGTTGCGCGCGCCCTGAAAGCTGCTGATCGAGGCGATATGGATGATTTTTCCGCCCCCAGACTTCATCATCGCGCGGGCTGCCTGCTGTGAGAGGTCAAGCGTGGCTGTCAGCATGAGGTCAACGTCCGACTGCCACACGGATGCGGGGTAATCGATTGCGCTCAGACACTGCTGGGCACCGGCGTTGTTGACCAGGATGTCCAGCTTTCCAAAATGAGCGATCGCCCGCGAAACGAGCCCTTCCCTCATGCTGGGCTCCAGAAGATTGCAGGGCTCATATCTGCAATCCGCACCAGCCTCGCGCATTTCCTCAACGAGGGCATCGGCCTCGAGGGATTTGGCGACGGCGAAAACCTTGGCGCCCGCCCGCCCGAGTGCCAGCGACATGGCTCTTCCCAAACCGCGACGGGCTCCCGTCACGATCGCGACTTTTCCGGAAACGCTGAATAGCTCATCCATGGGATAAAATTGTTTTTGCAGTGAAAGGAACGCCTCGGAGCCGGACTATAGGCTCCCCGCAGCACAGATTCCAGAAAATGCTCCGGCCATGTTCCGGCTCGGGCTCTCCCTTCAGTTGTCATCCACAAGCGGAACGATCATGTTCTCGCGCAGCTCCTCCCGGCTGAGAAACGGGGCCATGTCTTCTAGCGGGGAGGAAACCATGCGTCCGTCGGGCAGGCGGCGGGAGGTCAGCTTGGGCTCGAATGTCTGGTTGCGATCCAGCATCACCTCGCAAACCTCCGGCTCCGGGGATGCCAGCATGCGGCGGAGGGAATCCGCGAAGTCCGGCCCCTCGAGCCGGCTCGCGTTCAGACCATATGCCTGCGCGAGCTTGACGGGATCCGGAAACGAGACCCCGCTCTCCGGTGCCGCTCCGACCTCGAGGCCGAAAAAGCTCGCCTGCGTTTGCCGGATCGAAAGATATCCGCCGTTGTTGAGCACGAAAAGTTTGATCGGCCAACGGTGGTGCGCCACCGTCTGCAGCTCCTGGATATTCATCTGCAGGCTGCCGTCGCCGGCGAGGCAGATCACCCGCTTCCCGCCGCGCGCAACCGCCGCGCCGATGGCCGCGGGCAGGTCATACCCCATCGAGGCGGACCCGGAATTGGAAAAGATTTGCTGGCCGCGCTGGATGTCTGCGCACTGGAAAGTGACGATGGTGGCGGTGGCATCGCCGCATGCGATCACGTCGTCCGCGGCGAGTTCGCGCCAGAGCACATGGGCGAAGTGATACGGGTTGATCTCCGGCCCTCGGGAGATTTTCGTTTCCGGCTGAAACACGGGATACCGCTCCCGGCGCTGGCGGCACCAGGCCAGCCACTCGCCATGGGACGGCGAAGGCACATGGCCGGCGAGCTGCCGATCCAACTCCTCAAGAAAAAGGCGCGCGTCGCTGCACACCGGCAGGTCGATTTTTACCATCGGCTTCTCCAATTCCGCGCGGTCCACATCGACCTGGATCTTTTCGGCATGGCGGGCGAAGGAGGACCAGTTGTAGCTTACTTGCCGGACGTTCAGGCGCGATCCGAGGACAAGAACCAGGTCGCTGTTCTGGACGGTGAAGTTGCCGGGGCGGTCGCCGATGCTCCCGGGGCGGCCGCAGAAAAACGGGCTCGACGACGCGATGATGTCGTGGGTCCACGCCGTCGTGATCGGAATGCCGAGCTTTTCAATGACGCTCTGAAAAACGTCCGCCGCGCCCGCGATGCGGACACCGCTGCCGGCCAACATCACCGGCCGGCTCGCCGCAGAGATTTTCGCGATGATGCTCCGGCAGATTTCCGGCAAACGCGCCTCGTCGGACTTCCGCGCATCCTCGGCGGGGTCGTATGCGCGAAGATGGGCGGGATCGATCGAAGCTGCCTGCACGTCCACGGGAAGATCAATCCAGCAGGGGCCCGGCCGCCCGGTGGCCGCGAGATAAAGCGCCCGCTCCAAGTGGTAGCGGATCGACTCCGGCTCGGTGACCATCACCGCATATTTCGTCATGTGCCGAACCATGGCGACGATGTCGATTTCCTGGTCGCCGAGCTGCCGCAGTTTTCCCGTAAGCCCGTAGGTGCGCAGGCAGGTTTCGCGTTTCACCTGCCCGGAGAGGACAAGCAGGGGAATCGAATCGGTAAAGGCTCCGAACACCCCGTTGAGGGCGTTGACCGCCCCGGGCCCGGTCGTGACATTCACGACGCCGATCCGGCCGGTGATGCGAGCGTACCCCTCGGCCGCCATCGCGCTGGCCTGCTCATGGTGGTTGCAGATATATTGAACGCGCGGCTCACGTCCGATGGCGTCGTTCAGATGCATGGCCCCTCCGCCCGTGACCATAAAGATGTGACCCACCCCACGGGCGGCAAGAGTTCGGATGACGTAATCGGCGACGCGGATTGTGCTCATTTTGGAGAAACGGTTGGAAACTTTTGGGCGGAGAACCGGATGGTTTTTTCGATGGCCTCGTTCAAACCGGTCCATGCGCGAAGGCCGAGCTCGGCGTGCGCGCGGCCTGCCCGGGGAACATAGACTGGCGGTGCGGTGCCTGGCATGGCCTCCCCCTCGATGATCTGCTGCGCGCCAAACAGGCGGGCGATCGTGCTGGCGAGATCGCCGATGCAAACGGCTTCTTCGGACCCGACATTGAACGCGCATCCCGGACGACCCACGAGCAGGATGGTCCAAAGCCAGGCGGCCATATCCGCAGCATAGAGGTAGGATCGGACTGCGGCACCATCGCCTCTGACTGCGATCGGGCGGCCGGCCAATCCATCCCCGATGAAATTCCCAACCGCGAAGTTCGCGTCGAGCGGGAGGCGCGGGCCGACGAAGGAAAATCCACGGGCGACTTTCACCGCAGCGCCATAACTTTTCCATGCTGCGAAGCATTGTTCTTCGACTTTTCTGCGGATTTGTCCGTAGGTCAGCGGGGCATCGAGTGAAACAAGCGGATCGCCTTCCGAATAAGAAGCGGACGGGTCTTGGGGCTGATAGACCGCACCTGTGCTGCAAAGAAGGAAGGCCCGGGGATTTTTTTGAACGGCGATGTCGAGCAGGCGCTGAGTTGCCGATTGAAAAAAGGCATCCATTTCCGGCAGCGCGGAGCTGGCGCCCGGAACAAGCGAGTGGATGATGAAATCCACCGCTCCCTCAGGAACCGGCATGGCGGCCGCGTCGGATTCCAGGATTTCCACCCGGGGGTCGGAAGCGAGGTGGGGGAGGCGCTCCGAAAAGCGCCTGGCATTTCTGGTCGACGCGATCGCCCGGAGTGGAAGATTCAACCGAGTTCCCGCATCAAGGAACGATTCCAGCATCCAGCTCCCGAAAAATCCAGATGCTCCGGTGAAGAGAACGCGCTTTCCCTCCAGGTGACTCCAGCATCTGCCTACATGGCAGACCACATCCTCGAGGTCATCCGGGGGAAGCCGACTGTTCATGGCGGTCATCTGCCGGGAGGCGGCTCGATGAGGACCCGCAGGCGGAGGCTTTGAAAATCGCCAAGATTCAGGGTGTAAAGTCCTAATAAGGATTCATCGGGCGTCCCGGTCGGCCCGGACGGCGGCCGCGATGCGTTCAGGCGGGATCGGAGTGACATCCAGCATCGTGAAGCCGGCCTTTCGCCGGAGCTTCACAACCGGAACCTCGGCGAGTTTCAGCAGGCGGAATGAGATGACTTCGCCGCTCTGGTTCTCTTTGACAAGGACATCGCCTGGCTGGAACGGGAGGGGAAATACCCCCCGCCTCCGGGCGTCGAGTGTGGTCACGCTTTCCATGGTGGGAACTTCCCACAAAACCATGCATTTGCAACAGAAATCACCGCGACTTCGGCGGTCAAGCGGCTACAGAAATGGTGCCAAAAGGGGGATCGTTTGTCGTTTGTTTCTCCGGTAGATGAGAAAGTCACGATCCAGCGTGAGCACGGCGCTGGCCGGGTGCATTTCGCTCATTCTCACGAGGCAGACATCGGCCAGCGAGGCCGGAAGGTCCCGGTATTGGTGAAGCAATCGTCGCAGGGAGGGAACCTCGCCTGGCAGATCAAAACTGCAGAGCAGTATGCCGCGTTCGACCATCGCGAGAACCCAATCCGGGTTCAACCCATCGCGCTTGAGCAGGAAAAGAACCTCAGTGAGGACCGGCTGGCAGCAAAGGATCGGGTCTTCCAATTGCTCGAACTGCTCCCTGACCCAGCGATGTTCCTTGTCACTCCTGTCAAAATAGGCGACGAGCGGCCCGGTGTCGGCAATTATTGTTGCCACGAACCGAACCCTTTCATGTGTTGCGGGTTGGTGGCCAGATCGTTGATGCCGCTGGATCCGGCGCCGCAGAGATCCTTTGTCCGCTCATAAAGGGTCGGCTTGCGAGGGCCGGCTTTTCGGACTGCTCGAAGGAGCGATTCCCTGACGATGGCCGAGACGGATTTTCCAGAAAACCGCGCAACAGTTTCCACATTCCTCTTCAGATCTTCCGGAATTTTTATCGTCAGCGTCGTCACAAGAGGGGACGGTAATACTTTTTGCAATAAAAGCAATACCTCATCCAGACTTTATTGATTTGCAGCGACTCAGGCGAGATCCTTCCAAAGCATCCCGGATTCGGAGGCCGCGAGGAGGTAGTCTTCGATCTGCCTCTCGGAAAACGCGCGCATCGAGGCCGGCTGCTTTTCGTTCGCGCGATACCACTCCAGAGTTTTTCCGATGGATGCGGAATAATCCCACACCGGATGCCACCCGAGGAGCGCCTCTGCCTTTTCGGTCGAAAGCCTGAGCAGGTGGGCTTCGGGGGGGGCATTCTTTTGCGCGACGACCTCATAGGCTCCCGGCCAGAATTCCAGCACGCGCAAAACCACCTCCTCGACGGACAGGCCGGAATCCCAGCACGGGCCGAAATTGAAGGGAGCGGAGAATTCCTGCCCGTTTCTGGAGCTCAGGACCTGGGCCAGGCGAAGGTAGCCGCAGAGGGGCTCCAAGACATGCTGCCACGGGCGGACGGCATGGGGGGTTCGCACCTGGAGCGTCTTCCCGGCTGACAGGGCCCGGATGCAATCCGGAACCAGGCGGTCGCGGGCCCAATCTCCTCCGCCAATCACATTGCCGGCCCGCGCGGTCGCGACCGCCACCTTGGAGGAGGAGAAAAACGAATCCCTGTATGCGGCGGCCACGATCTCGCATGCGGCTTTGCTCGCGCTGTAGGGATCGCGCCCGCCCAGCGCGTCGCCCTCGGAAAATGGCTTCCCGGACTCGTCGTTCTCGTAGCATTTATCCGAGGTGACCACCACTGCGGCGCACCTGTCCGGAAGGTGCCTCAAGGCCTCCATGACATGGACCGTCCCCAGGATGTTGGTGGAAAACGTCTCGGCCGGCTCTGCGTAGGAAAGCCGGACCAACGGCTGCGCCGCAAGGTGAAAAACAAAATCCGGCTTTGCCCTTTCGATGGAAGATCGGACGGCTTGCTGGTCGCGGATGTCTCCGATTTCGTGGTGGATCGCCCCCTGCAGCGCCAACTGCTCGAAAAGCGAGGGGCTCGTCGGAGGGGGCAGGGAAAACCCATGAACCTTCGCGCCCAGGCGGAGGAGCCAAAGCGTGAGCCAGGAGCCCTTGAACCCGGTATGTCCTGAGATCCAGACCGATTTTCCGGAGAAGACTCCGGAAAAAGGTTGAGGGGAGGAGGGGTTGAGGGGAGAAGGCATTGAGGAGAGGTTGAGGGGTTGAGGGGAAGTCGTCACTTAGATTGCCTCACTTGAGATTGGTGGAGGGAGTTCAGTTGAGCGGATAGGGATGCAATTTCCCCTCCCCTCATCACCAGATTTTCCAAGGCGCGCACCCGCTCTCCCAGAGCTCGTTCAGGCGGGTGAACTCCTGGAACGTATCCATCGGCTGCCAAAATCCGGTGTGGCGGAAGGCGTTGAGCTGGCTTTCCGCGGCGAGCTGCTGCATCGGCTGCTTTTCCAGCAGCATGCCGTCCGAACGGTCGAGATAATCAAAAAGCCGGCTGGATGCGCAAAAAAACCCCCCGTTGATCCACCCGTCCTCGGTCTGAGGCTTCTCATTGAACGATGCCACCGCGCCGCCGGCAGCGAGGGAAACCTCCCCGAACCGGCCCGTCGGGTGGACGGCGGTCATCGTCAGAACTTTTCCGGAAGCGAGGTGGTCGTGAAGGCACGCCTTCACATCGACGTCCCCCACCCCATCTCCGTAGGTGAGAAGGAAATGTTTGTCGTCACCGATGTATTTGCGAACCTTGGCGACGCGTCCGGCCGTGAGGGTTTCCTCGCCGGTCTCGGCCAGAGTGACCGTCCAGCCCTCCTCATCCTGGCGGTTCTGGAAGACCTCCTCCCGGTGGGCGCCGAGACGCAGAGTCACATCCGACGTATTCCAAAGGTAG
>Ga0194058_10001933_pt1 | contig 10232 bp, 8 predicted proteins | sample SepL4417m_MetaG_FD_155490 | JGI IMG/M metagenome (GOLD analysis project Ga0194058, IMG submission 155490) | Anoxic zone freshwater microbial communities from boreal shield lake in IISD Experimental Lakes Area, Ontario, Canada - Sep2016-L442-17m | ecosystem: Environmental > Aquatic > Freshwater >... | reverse complement strand
AGCATTTACATGGCACTCGACAGCCTGCTGAAATATCCAGGCGCATTCTTTTACTTTTTCAGCATGTTCCTGAATTCCGCGAAAAGTGGGCGCCATAATGAATGACAGAAACGGCAACCGCATGATACTCTCCTGCAAGTCTGTCTTTAAAAAGATATGAACCGACCATTACCAATGACTTTAATCGTCCCTCTACAATAACTTAAACAAGACCCACGGATCATATCAACAGACGTTGCAATGTTCAAGGCAAAAGTAGGGGACGAGAAAAGTAGGGGAGTTTTTGTCTCCCGGATCACCATTGCCAATCTGAAATACATGTTTAATTTTCTGGGATACATTTTTAACGAAGCTGTTGTTTTCATATTGAAGTTGTTTCCTAACCCATTTTTATGAATTTGGAGTTGTCGATGAAACAGTCGCCGCATGATCCTGTCATAATTTCGTTTCGGTCTGGAATTATCGGATTGCTTATGGTGGTTTTTCTTGTTCTGATGCCAATAACAGGAAAAATTCACCTTGATTTTTCAGGAAAAATTTCTTTATGGAGTGTTGGCCTTGCTTCAGCAGATGAGGTCACAACTCTCTGGCCGCATGAAAAAAGCGATCTTGCTCCGGATTCAAATCTTGTCTTTGGAAAACTTCCCAATGGATTCCGCTATGTCCTGATGAAAAACAAAACCCCGCTTGACAGGGTCAGCATGCATCTGATGGTTCAGGCTGGTTCCCTGAATGAGGCAGATGATCAGCAGGGATTCGCCCATTTTATAGAGCACCTTCTGTTTTGCGGAACCACCCATTTCAAGCCTGGCGAACTGATTCGCTATTTTCAGGGTATCGGAATGGATTTTGGGGTTGACGCCAATGCCCGTACAGGTTTCACTGATACGGCTTATGATGTTCTTCTTCCCAACGGATCGCGCCAAAGCCTTGCAGACGGCCTTAAAGTGATGCGCGATTTTGCAGGGGGCGCCCTTCTGCTGCCTTATGAGATCGACAGGGAACGAAAAGTCGTTCTTGCTGAGAAACTGACCAGAGACTCATCCGGTTACCGGACACTTGAGGCATCCCTGAAGTTTTCGTTTCCGGATTCCCTGATTTCAAGGCGTCTTCCCATCGGGGATGAGCATGTTTTAAAGAAAGCCGATCATGACGCGCTGAAAAGGTTTTATGATACCTGGTATCGGCCGGAAACCATGATTCTGGTTGCGGTTGGCGATTTGGATACAGCGGTTTGCGCCGGTCTGATAGAAGAGGCGTTTGCCTCATTATCTCTCAGGGTAGAGGGGATACAGGCGCAGGATATCGGAAAAATCGACCATCAAGGGGTAAAGTCTTTTTATCATTACGAGGCGGAATCCGGAACCACTTCTGTCAGCATCGGAACTCTTTTTCGGGGAAAAGTTCGGTCGGACTCAATTCAGTTTCAAAAAGAAGAAGCACTAAAAGATCTGGCGGATAAAATCATACAAAACAGGCTGGAAGCGTTAATCAGAAAACCGGGCGCGCCATTTACTTCAGCCAGCGTTCATTCCGGGCGATTTTTAAAAGATGTGTATCTTGCGGAAATTTCGGCTGAGAGTGATCCAGAAAACTGGCGAAAATCCCTTTCCGCAATCGAACAGGAACTGAGAAGCGCACTGGAATACGGATTTTCCGATTCCGAAGTCGCCCGGGTCAAATCCGATTTTCTATCCAGCCTCGATGATCAGGAGAAAAAGGCTTCCACCCGAGACAGTCAAACGATCGCCAGGCTTATGATTGAAGCCCTTGATCATAACCAGGTCATGCAGTCCCCGGCCCAAAGAAAGGCGCTGTTTGCCCCCTTTGTTCAGTCGCTGACAGCCAAGGATATCCTTGAAGCCTTGAAATCGGTCTGGTCAAAGGATCATCGCCTGATCGAGCTGACCGGAAACGCCAAGCTGGTCGCCTCCGACGGATTGTTGCCGGAAAAACAGATACTGGCAGTCTGGAATCAGAGTCAGGGAATCGCCGTATCGCCCCCTGTGGAATATCGTCCAGTCTTGTTTCCATACCTTGCTGCGCCGGAAGCGCCAGGCCCGATTCGCGCCCGCCGTGAAATTGCCGATCTGGGAATCACTCAGGTGGATTTTGAAAACGGCATTCGCCTGAATCTGAAAAAAACGGATTTCAAACAAAATCAGGTTATGGCCAATCTGGTTTTTGGGTATGGAACAGCTTCGGAACCTTTGGATAAACCCGGGTTATCACAATTAACAGCAGAAGTGGTCCAGGAAAGCGGTCTGGCCGGACTAACCCGGGAAGAGCTGGATCGGGCTCTTGCCGGTAAAAACACCCGTGTCCATTTTGGCGTTGGCGAAGATCGGTTCATGTTCAGGGCGACTTCGGTTTCCGATGAAATTCCATTACTGTTTCAGCTTCTACATGCTCATGTTCTTGATACGGGATTTCGGCAGGACGCATACGCCCTGTGCATGGAAAAATTTGCGCAGCAGTATCAGGAGCTTTCCAGGACAGTTGATGGAACTGCAAAGCTCCGCGCCCGCCGGTTTCTTGCAGGCGGAGATTCCCGCTTTGGTCTTCCGGATTATGATGTGTTCCGTGCATTGAAGCTAAATGATGTCAAGGCATGGTTAACGCCCAGTCTTGAGCAGGATGCCATTGAAATATCCATTGTAGGGGATATGGATGTGGATGCAGCCATCAAATTGGCATCAACATATCTGGGGAATCTTCCGAAAAGGTCGACCCGTTTTTTGCAACCACCCGTCACGAGCCCGAAATTTCCTGCCGGAGGCGCCTTAAATCTTCAGGTTGTAACTGATATTCCCAAAACTCTTGTGATGATGGCTTATCCAACCGATGACTTCTGGGATATTCAAAGAACCCGTCGACTTTCCGTGCTGGCGGAGGTGTTTTCGGATCGGCTTCGTGAAAGTGTTCGGGAGAAGCTGGGCGCTGCCTATTCGCCCAAGGCGTTTAATCATCCCAGCCGTGCATATCCTGGTTATGGCGTGTTTCAAGCCATGATCACGGTTGATCCTGGGGATGTGAAGCAGGTTATCCATGAGGCTCAATCCATCGCAGCCGCTCTTTGTGAAAAACCCGTGCCGGATGATGAATTGCACCGTTCCATAGATCCGGTTCTGACCGGCATCAAAGATTTGATACGGACCAACGACTACTGGGTGAATTCAGTTTTGACCGGTTCCGCTGGACATCCTCAGCAGATTGAGTGGAGCCGGACGATCCAAAAAGATTATTCAGCGGTTTCATCAAGAGAGCTGCACCGGTTGGCTCAAAAATACCTGGGCAGGCCCAAATCCGCTGTCATTGTCATTCAGCCCGAAAAATCATTAAAACAGTAAACATTCATGATCAACGAAAATACTTTTAAACCACGAAATACACGAAAAAATGTTCTTTGCGCCCATTGTCTTTACCTGATAACCTATCCAGTATTGGAGAAAGAATGAATTCCTGGCAGCATTCCCCGATATTTAAATTTTTCGCCTCGGTCCAGTTGACCGTTACTGTACTTCTGACGCTGGCTGCGACTTCCGTCATTGGAACTGTGATTCCCCAGAATCAGAATATAGACGATTATCTGCATAGCTATGGGCAAAATCTATACCGTCTGTTTTCCGTTCTTGACATGTTCGACATGTATCATTCATGGTGGTTTCAGTTGTTGTTGGTGCTTTTGACCCTGAATATCATTATTTGCTCCATGGACCGCCTGCCTGCAGCATGGAAGATTGTCGTCAAACCGCCGGGATTTAAGCCTTCACGGTTTCTTAACGCCTCCTGTCAGCGGCAGGTAACGGTCTCTTCCCTTGATCAGGCCCAGCCCATTCTTGAAAAGGCATTGTCCCGTCGCATCGGACAGGTCCGGCTTGAGCAGGCGCAACACGGTTTCTTCCTGTGGAGTGAAAAGGGGCGATGGACCCGCCTTGGGGTCTATGTTGTTCATCTTAGCGTGGTCTTTTTGCTGGCAGGCAGCCTGATAGGCTCGTTCTGGGGATTCGACGGGGCAGTCAACATTCCGGAAGGCGAAACCGCCAAAATGATCCGGTTGAACAATTCCGGAAAGTCGATACCGCTTGATTTTGAGATACGGTGTGATAAATTTTCGGTCAGCTATTATGATTCGGGCGCACCCAGCGAATACCGTTCCACCTTAACGATTCTGGAAAATGGAACGGCGGTGCTTACCCGCGATATCATCGTTAATGATCCCCTGCGATACAAGGGCGTCAACCTGTTTCAGTCCAGTTTCGGTAACCTGCCTCCCCAGAATCTGCTTTTAAGCTTCACGAGCCGTGCAACCGGAATGGAATACAAGGAAAAAATTGCGCCAGGTCAGACTGTGACAATTCCGGAAGGATTGGGATCATTCATGATTACGGAGTTTAACAGGGATCATCAGTTCAAGGGCCATACAATCGGGGATGCCTTTGTCGGAATGCTGACACCCACAAACGGGGATTCTGTTGAAGTTGTCCTACCAGTAAAATTTCCCAGTTTCGACCGGATGAGAAAAGGTGAGGTGATTGTTGCGATCTCTGAAACCGAAACCCGTTATTATACCGGCCTTCAGGTTACCAGCGATCCTGGTGTCTGGGTGGTTTATACCGGATTTCTTTTAATGATCGCCGGGTGCATCGTCACCTTTTTTATGTCACATCAGCAGATTTGCATTGAAGCGAATACCAATGAAAAAATCTGCAGCGTAACGATCCGGGGAATCGCCAATAAAAACAAAATCGGCATGCAGAAAAAAATCGATGCCATAGTAGCAGCAGCGACAACCAAAATTGCAAAGCAACAATAATGCTCATGAATCAGCGAGCGATTCACCCACACGTCGGCTTCTTATTAACGCCTTGAACCGAAAATGATAAAGGAAATACGATGAACAGCTCCGGAATCCTTTCTGTGGTTACATTTGTGTATGGTTTTGCCGCATTCCTGTATGTGGCTTCATGGATTTTCAAGAAATCGGAGCCCGGCAGGTTAGCCACCTGGGTTGTTTTTGCCGGCTTGACGGGAAATACCACCGGCATTGCAATGCGATGGATGGAGTCCTACACACTCGGATATGGCCATGCCCCCCTTTCCAATCTCTACGAATCCCTGGTATTTTTCGCCGGAACCCTTGCCGCTGTGTATCTTGTGATCGAAAAAAAATATCAAAACCGGATTATCGGCGCATTTGTCATGCCCTTTCCTTTTTTGGCAATGGCCTACGCATCGCTTTCTCCGAACATCAGCGACCGGATTCAGCCCCTGTTGCCCGCCCTGAAAAGCAACTGGCTGATCGCTCATGTTGTCGCCTGTTTTATCGGTTATGCCGCATTCGCCATTGCATTTGGTCTCAGTATCATGTACCTGATCAAGGAAAAGGATGCGCAGGGAAATAGCGTGCTGCTGGAGCGCTTTCCCAAAACCGTGGTGCTGGACGAGCTGAACCATCAGATGGTTATGTTCGGATTTCTGTTTCTGTCTGTGGGCATCATTACTGGCGCTGTCTGGGCCAACTCCGCCTGGGGCAGATACTGGGGCTGGGACCCCAAGGAAACCTGGTCTCTGATCACCTGGTTTATTTACGCCACTCTTCTCCACGCCAGATTGACGCGCGGATGGCATGGCAGGCGAATAGCATTTCTTTCAGTTGCGGGTTTCGCCGCAGTTATGTTTACATATTTCGGAGTAAATCTTCTGCCTGGTCTTCACAGTTATGGTGCAATGGGCCAATGATTTTTACTTGACAAAAAACTTCCATAAATACAGAACATCGGATATGATACAGGATGTAATCGTTCATATCCTCCCCCAGCGGGGGGAGATTGGGAGGGGAGTGAACGGTTAAGATTGGTCTCTTTGATCGTCATGTAGGGGCGGGTTCGTACCCCGCCCCTACTTTCATCACATAATTACCAACAGCAGCGCGACGGGGTTTCCATGAGTGAAATAGATGACAAGACTCAAGCGGTTTCGGAGAAGGCTGTTTCCTCAACACACGGGCAAGGCAGGGAAGATGGGGGATCAGGAGGTGTCATCATTTTATTTTTCATTGTCGGGCTTGTGGCAAGCCTGATTGTTGGGTGGGTACTTTTCCCAAAATTACTATATTCTCAAAAAAAACAGCCTATTGACTTCAATCATACCCTTCATAACACTCTTGTAGGCAATGGCTGTGAAAGCTGTCATTCTTTCCGTGAAGACGGCAGTTATTCTGGAGTACCCAAGCTTGCTCAGTGCATCGAATGCCATGAAGAAGTGCAAAGCAGCAATCCTGAAGAAATCAGGTTTGTGGAGCAGTATGTAAAAAAAGGGATTGAAGTGCCCTGGCTGGTTTACGCCAGACAGCCGGACTGTGTATTTTTCTCTCATGCCGCTCATGTGAAAGCTGCAAAAATGGACTGTGCGACCTGTCACGGACCCATCGGTGAATCAGAGAGTATGAAGCCATATCAGCAGAATCGAATCACGGGCTACAGCCGGGACATCTGGGGAGAGAACATCGGTGGCTTCAAGAAAAACACATGGGATCGCATGAAAATGGATGACTGTTCCGAATGCCACCAGAAGAAAAAAGTGGTGGTCGGCAGTGTCCAGACGCAGAAAGAAGGGTGTTTTGTCTGTCATAAATAAAAGACGGGGCATCTGGCCCTAATACGGTATGTTTTTATTTCAGGTTAAGGAAGATTCCATGAAAATAGACCGAAGAAGCTTTTTGTCGCTGGGTGTTGGCGTTGCAGCAGGTACAGCCCTTTCACCACTACCCTGGAAGTTGACGGATGACCTGTCCATCTGGACTCAGAACTGGCCCTGGACGCCGGTGCCTGAAATCGGTGAGAGCAGCTTTGTCAATTCCGTTTGTACGCTTTGTCCGGGGGGATGCGGCATCAGCGTTCGAAAAGTTGAAGACCGGGGAGTAAAAATCGAGGGCATGAAAGGACACCCCGTCAACCAGGGCGGCATTTGTGCGCTTGGACTTTCCGGACTTCAGCTCCTTTATGGACCCACGCGGATAAAAACGCCGTTAAGACGGGTTGGAAAAAGAGGGGATGGCCAGTGGGCGAAAATTTCATGGGACGAGGCAATCTCCGAAATCACTGAAAAACTTGATGGACTCAGAGCCAGCGGAAACTCACATACCGTCGCCGGCATTGCCGGGTCCCGTCAGGGAACAGTGTCCCAACTGTTCAGACGGTTTCTGACGGCATTCGGTTCTCCCAATTTCTTCCATACCCCTTCCATTGCCGATACCTATCAACTTGTATTGCAGCACATGAACGGCGTTTCAGCAGCGCCGGGTTTCGATCTTGAAAACGCCGACTTCATCCTGAGTTTCGGCTGTGGACTTCTGGAAGGATGGGGGTCGCCGGTCCGGATGTTTAAAGCAAACACAGGCTGGAAAAAAGCCAAGGCGCGGGTGATTCAAATAGAGTCTCGCCTGTCCCGCACCGCCGCCAAATCAGATCGCTGGATCGCCATCATTCCAGGTACCGAAGCGGCTCTGGCTTTGGGGGTTGCTCATGTTCTGATCAAGGAAATGCTTTATAACAAAGATTTTGTGGATAATTATGCTAATGGGTTCGAAAGCTTTGTCACGGATAATGGAGAGATAAAAAAAGGATTCAAACAAACAGTTCTGGAAGAATATAGCTCGGAAACCGTTGCCAGGATTACCGGCATTGATCCTTCTGCAATCATTCTTTTGGCGCGTGAATTCGCCAACGCTAAAGCACCGCTGGCGCTCTGTGGAAAAGGCCAGGGAAAGGTTCCCGGAAGCTTAAGCGAGGCCATGTCCGTGCATGCTCTGAACGCACTGGTCGGGAGCGTCAACCGGAAAGGCGGTGTATTTCCCATGCCTGCAATGGACGTTCAGGGCTGGGCCGAGATCGGAATGGACACTATCGCTTTGGCCGGCATGAATCAGCCGCGACTTGATGGCGCCCCGCCCAACTCCCCAGGTTGTATCAATCAGCTTCCTTTCGCGATACTTTCCGGTAAGGGATATCCGCTGAATGTGCTGTTTGTTCTTGAGTCCAATCCTCTCTATACCATGGCGGATTCCAAAACCGTAAAGGATGCCTTTGACAAAATCCCCTTTGTGGTCAGCCTGTCCTCGTTCATGGATGAAACTGCGCAGTACGCCGATATTGTTATGCCAAATCACATCTATCTGGAACGCCTTGAAGACGCTCCAACCCCGATGGGTTATAACAAGTCCATTATCAGCTTGTCGAAACCGGTTTTTAAACCCCGGTTGAATACCAAACATGCAGGCGACACCTTGATCCTCCTGGCAAAAGGGTTGGGCGGCGGGGTTGCCGAGGCCTTTCCGTGGAAAAATTTTGAAGCCTGCTTCGAGCAGGCAATGGGAGACAAGATGAAGACCCTGAAGAAAAATGGCTTCTGGGTCGATTCGGACGCTGTTTTACCCGATTGGGAGTCAACTTTCAAGACACCATCAGGAAAATTTCAATTTGCACCTGCCGAGTTTTCTCCCGTATTTGCGCCTGTCAAGATCGAAGGCGAGTCAACCTTTCAGTTGCTGCTCATTCCCTACGAAACCATGCGGCTGTCCTGCGGGTACATTGCAAATCCCCCCTTTTTGACCAAAACCGTCGAAGATACGATACTCAAACAAAATGACTGTTTTATCGAAATCAATCCCAAGACAGCTCAGTCAAACCAGTTGTCGGAAGGCGATGTCGTGGTGCTGCAAACTCCACGAGGGCAGGCCAGGGTCAGGGTTCATCTCGAAGAAGGCATCATGCCGGGCATGTTGGCGCTCCCCAGAGGACTTGGCCATACCGCTTATGATGGTTATATCGCGAACAAGGGGATTAATGTGAATCGTCTGATCGGTCCGGTTCAAGACCCTGTTTCCGGTATGGACGCCGCATGGGGAATCAAGGCGAAATTGAGTAAAGCCTAAATCATAGAAATTGAAACCACGAAACACACGAAACACACGAAAAAAACAAAATTTTAAAATTATACTGCGGCCCATATGAATTTGTGAAAACTTCCCCATATGTGAATAATTCATAAATTTATCAGTCTCAAGTATAGCATGAGGTTCTGATGAAACAGGAACATGGTGGTGTAGTTACCCAAAAATATGGGATGGTCGTTGATCTGGATTTGTGTACCGGGTGCGGCTCTTGTATGGTTGCCTGCATGTCTGAAAATAATGTGCCTTTCAGGGAAGACGAAACCGACAAGCTTAAAAGCATTACCTGGATGCGGGTGTATAAATTAACCAACGGCAAGCATTATCCTGAAACGGATATTTGCTATCTGCCCAGACCCTGTCAGCATTGTGAAGGGTCACACGGACATTCTCCCTGCGTATCCGTCTGCCCGGCGACGGCGACCGATTACGACAATCAGACCGGAATAGTCAGCCAGATATACACCCGGTGTTTCGGATGCCGCTACTGCATGGGCGCCTGTCCCTATCATGCCCGGTATTTTAACTGGTACGATCCAATATGGCCGGAAGGTATGGAAAAATACCTGAATCCGAATGTATCACCCCGAATGCGGGGTGTGGTTGAAAAATGCAGTTTTTGTTTTCATCGGTACCAGGCGGCAAAAGACAAGGCGCATCTGGACGGGCAAAAAGAAATAGATGAAGATGCCTATCAGACTGCCTGTACCCAGGCATGTCCTGCAGGCGCCATTACTTTTGGGGATCTCGACAATCCCAATCATGCGGTCTATGAACTAAAAAAACAACCGGATGCCTTTCGGCTTCTTGAAAGACTGGGGACCAACACCAAGGTCTATTATGTATCCAGCCGTGAATGGGTTCGGCGCGCCGGAGATAATTATCTGAAAACTGAAGGTCTCAAAAAAGCCGTTTTATAGCAACGAAGGGGTGCGAAAGTTATGGATTCTGCGTTAATACCCAACGGAGTCAGGCGCTGTTCTCTTGGCAAGTTTCTGGTTGTGCTGGCTGTTGTCGGCGCTGTTCTGTTATGGGGCGTATATGCCATGCTGTTGTGCTGGTTCAAAGGCCTCAATCAGACCAACATGAACGATAACTACGGATTCGCCCTCTGGATATGGGCGGATCTGGCTGTGATTGCTCTGGGCGGAGGCGCTTTTTTTACCGGCTTTCTCAAATATATTATCGCAAAAGATGAGCTTAAAAATATCATCAACTACGCGGTATTGATCGGCTTTATATGTTACAGTTCCGCGCTTCTGATTTTGGCCATTGATAT
>Ga0194058_10001928_pt1 | contig 10251 bp, 12 predicted proteins | sample SepL4417m_MetaG_FD_155490 | JGI IMG/M metagenome (GOLD analysis project Ga0194058, IMG submission 155490) | Anoxic zone freshwater microbial communities from boreal shield lake in IISD Experimental Lakes Area, Ontario, Canada - Sep2016-L442-17m | ecosystem: Environmental > Aquatic > Freshwater... | reverse complement strand
ATTCTGTATTATGTAATAATTTATCTAGCCTTAGCATTACTGCTACGGTCAAGCGGCACTTCCCAATTTACATCAGGACACGGCCTTGCATTTAGATAAGGATTTAGCCGTTTCACCCTTCGACTTCGCTCAGGGCGAGCCCTGTCTCCATGGCGAACCATGTCTTCAGTGCAAGCCTTGTCTTATGTCGAAGATTTATCCCAAATAATCTATCTGGGATACTTTTATTATTGCTAATAAAAGCGTCTCTGCTCGCACCTCGCGGATTACTCCGTATGGGTGTTACCCATTACCTTTTCTCGATTGCTCGAGATAAATGTCCGGACTTTCCTCTCTCGCTTATTAAAATAAACAAGAGTAATTACTCAATTTGCTTTGATAAATAACTAATTCTTGAGTTTAACTATTTATTTTCTTTCCATTATTATCCTAGCATTATTTAGTGGACTTGTAAATAACGCTTTTATTAATTAAAATCTAGCCGAAAATATTATATTACTGCGAAGATAAATAGCGGATGATGACGATACCAGATCCACCGGAACCACCAGCCGCTCCAACATTACCGCCACCGCCACCGCCAGAGCCAGTATTTGCAATAGCATTTCCACCTGGTGTTCCTACACCACCACCTACTCCGGCACCTGCGCCTCCACCGCTTCCGCTACAAAAACCGCCACCACCGCCACCAGCGAAACTTCCTGCCCAAGTAGTAGCTGCCGATCCACCATTTAAATAACCTGGATTACTAGCACCACCGCCGCCGCCACCACAATAATAACCGCCAGTGCCAGCAGTGCCTCCAGTACCTCCACGCCAACCCTGTCCAAAAGTTCCTAATCCACCAGCACGAATATTATAACCGCCGCCGCCGCCAGAACCGCCATAATGCCCGACTGCATCAGCGCCACCGCCGCCGCCGCCGCCTACTGCTACATATCCGAATGCACTGGATGCAACACCGTCAGCACCATCGTAACAAGGAGTTCCGCAACTAGGTGCACCAGCACCACCTGTGCCAACAATCATTGAGTATGCTTGAGCTGTCACACTCAATCCACCTTGATTTATGACACCACCAGCACCACCTGCGCCAGCATGCTGTGCTCCTCCACCGCCACCGCCAGCCACAACCAGAATATCTATATTCCCCGCTCTATTTATTGTGAAGGTACCGCTTGTGATGAAAGTATGAATTGTATATCCATTAGAATAAGTTATTGTTCATCCAGTTGCAAACACAATCAATATACAAGCCGAACCATTCCAGGTGTAGTTGGTGGCACAAGCATAGCGACAGCTGTTTGTATCGGCTGTGATATTGTATTCCGTGGTACTATTAACTGGAGACCAGGCACTACCGTTCCAGGTTTGAGTATAAGAACTGACAGTGTTCCAGCTAGTGCCAGTTGCTGGTTTAGCGGAGCAGGTGTAGGTTTGGGTATTGGCGATACAAATTAAACCGCTCCATGTGTAGTTGGTGGCACAAGTATAGCGACAGCTGTTTGTATCGGCTGTGATATTGTATTCTGTGGTACTATTAACTGGAGACCAGGCACTACCGTTCCAGGTTTGGGTATAAGAACTGACGGTGTTCCAAATAGTGGTTGCTGGTTTAGCGGAGCAGGTGTAGGTTTGGGTATTGGCGATACAAATTAAACCGCTCCAGGTGTAGTTGGTGGCACAAGTATAGCGACAGCTGGTTATATCGGCTGTGGTGTTGTATGCGGTAGTGCTATTAGCTGGAGACCAGGCACTACCGTTCCAGGTTTGAGTATAAGAACTGACAGTGTTCCAGCTAGTGCCAGTTGCTGGTTTAGCGGCGCAGGTGTAAATCTTAGCATCACTACGGAAAATAATTGGATTCGAACTAGAAGTTGATCTAAAAATAACCTTTGAGGCTGGAAATTGTGAATTGCGAAACATAACTACTGAAGAAATGACTGGATCATATGCGGATACAATACCAAAAAGCACAACAAAAAAGAAAAATATTGAAAGACCTTCTTTTCTTAGATATTTTTTTAGTTTAAATAGAAACAACATTTTTTTATTTTTTTAAACATTTCTAGTTTAGTTTAGCATGGATTTGAAAAATGTAAAAGTAACATTTGATTTAGTTGATATAATTTTGACAATAAGTTTAAAAAAATTGACGCCACCACTCAAACTAACTATACTATAAATAGTTAATTAAACTTCAAATTTATGTTAATTGAAAAACAAGGTGAAAATTTAGAAATTATCCGCCATTCAACTTCGCATGTTTTGGCGACAGCCATTTTGGAAATGTTTCCCGAGGCAAAGTTTGCCATCGGTCCAGCCATTGAAAATGGTTTTTATTATGACTTTGATTTGCCAAGAACTTTAATCCCAGAAGATCTCTTGATTTTGGAAGAAAAAATGCGAGCAATCATCAAAGCTAATCATCAATTTGAAAAAGCAGAAATTTCGATTGCCGAAGCGAGAACAGATTTTTCGAAACTCGGACAATATTACAAACTTGAATTAATCAATGATCTAGCTGAAGCTGGCAACACAAAAGTTTCTATTTACAAATCAGGCGCATTTGTTGATTTATGTTCTGGACCACATCTAGATTCGACTGGCGAAATTCCATTTGATGGATTTAAGCTGACGAAAATTTCTGGTGCTTATTGGCGTGGAGATGAAAAAAATAAACAACTACAAAGAATTTATGGCGTCGCCTTTGCAAATAAAGCTGACTTAAAAAATTATCTATTCATGCTCGAAGAAGCCGAAAAAAGAGACCACAGAAAAATTGGGAAAGAATTAGATCTATTTCATATTGATGAAAAGGTTGGTATTGGTTTGCCCTTGTGGCATCCCAAGGGAGCTTTGCTTTGGAGAATAGTTGAAGATTATTGGTATAGCGAACATCTCAAAAATGGCTACGATCTTGTTCGCTCGCCCCATATTGGAAACCGAACTCTTTGGGAAACTTCTGGTCACTGGGGATTTTATAACGCCAGCATGTATCCCTCAATGGAAATTGGTCAAACATTGGAAGATAAACAAAATAATATTAAACCAAAAGAACCTGAAGAATTTTTATTAAAACCCATGAACTGTCCCTTTCATGTTCAAATTTATAAAAATAATCTAAAATCTTATCGCGAACTTCCGCTCAGATGGGCTGAATGTGGAACAGTTTATCGCTATGAAAAGAAAGGTGAACTTTCCGGCTTAACTCGTGTTCGTGGTTTCACACAAGATGATGCTCATATTTTTTGTCGTAGCGATCAAGTTGAAGATGAATTAAAAAAAGTTGTTGATTTTATTTTATTTATCTTTAAATCTTTTGGATTTGATACTAATTTAATCAATGTATATCTCTCACTTCGTGATCCGAAAAATAAAGAGAAATATGCAGGCAACGATCAAGGCTGGGAATTTACACAAAACATATTGCGAAAAGTTGCCATTGAAAAGAAATTAAACTTCACGGAAGAAGAAGGCGAGGCCGCTTTTTATGGACCAAAATTAGATTTTAAATTAAAAGATGTTTTAGGCAGAGAATGGCAATGCTCGACATTGCAGTTTGATTTTAATCTTCCTGAAAGATTCGATATGACTTTCATAAATAACACCGGCACAGAAGAAAGACCGTATGTTTTGCATCGAGCATTATTTGGATCGTTTGAAAGATTTTTGGCACTTCTCATTGAACACTACGCTGGGGCATTTCCCACTTGGCTTTCCCCTGTTCAAGTGGTGATCGTTCCTATTGGTGAAAAATTTAATGCTTATGCTGAATCGATAAAAACACAATTTATTGCCTCTGCTATTCGCGTCTCAGTTGATGATTCCAATGAATCGCTTGGCAAAAGAATTCGCAACGCCGAAAAACAAAAAATTCCCTATATTTTAGTTGTCGGAGAGAAAGAAGAAACTGATCGCACAGTTGCTGTTCGCAAAAGAGGAGAAGAAAAAAAGCAAGAGATCCTAGAAGTAGAAAAATTTCTAGAAAAAATCAAAAAAGAAGTCTAACCCAGTCATCTGCGCTAATTTGACACTATACGCTAATCCGTGCTAGCTTTATCTAGTTACTAATATATTATTCAACCCTATGAAAAAAGACATTCATCCTAAATACTTCCCAGATGCAAAAATCCTTTGTGCTTGTGGCAATATAATTAAAGCAGGATCGACCATCCAGGAAATGAAAGTGGAAATTTGTTCTGCTTGCCACCCATTTTATACTGGCAAAAAGAAATCTATGGACACAGCTGGTCGCGTTGATCGTTTCAAGAAAATAACGGAAAAGAAAATTGTTGCCAAGCCAAAAAAAGAACGCATCAGAACGCCAAAAGCGGAAACGAAAAAAGTTATTTCCAAGAAGAAATTAAAGAAATAATCCAACTTGAATATAAAAAAACTCCCGAGTGGGAGTTTTTTTGTTTGCCAAAATTTTTTCTTTATTATTTTTTTTGGCAAATTATTTTCTTGGAAAATTGGGGTTGCAGATTTGGCTATACTTTTTTTCAAAAAAATGATTTCCCTCTCCTGAAAATAAATAGCCTGGCAAATCTCTTATTAATGAAGCATTTCTTACTTTTGCAATTTCTTTTTGAAGAATAATTAAATTTCCGTCATAGTGTGAAACAATTTCTAGTCCAGAATTTTTTGCTTCATCTAACACGCCTTGCTTAAATTTTAAAAAATCATCAATATTATTTATGCTTGAATTTACAATAATTGATGATGATAATGGATTAGTGCCAAGCTCATTTACTGCTTTTAAAATTTCTGGATTGCTTCCTTGATTCTTAATAAATTCCTGAAGAGCCTCATCTTTAGTTTTACTTTGAACATTTTTTACGCCAGTCATTTTTCTTATTTCATCAGTAAAGATATCAATACTAGATTGCGAAGATGTTGGCTTAAAGGAAAGAGAAACGGAGTATCCCTCTAACTTGCTATTATTTTGTATGCAATTATTTTTTACTACTAAGTAGCTAGATGTTTTTATTGTTAAAAAAATGACGAGTATAAACACTAGCGTAATAGAAACTGTGCTTATAATTAGTTTTTTATTTCTCATAGTTTTTTGTTGTTAATTATTTTTAAGATTTGCTTTTTAAGTTTTGGGATGTCTTTTTTAACAATTATCCAGACAAGCTCCATATCCACACCAAAATATTCGTGAATTAAAACATCTCGCAATCCTGCCATTTTCTTCCAATTTTACTTTCATATATTATTTTTTGTTCTCTTAAAATTGTATCTTTCAAAAGTGGATGAATTCCTCCATAAGAAACAACATCAACATTCCTGCCAAGCTCATCCTCTAGTTCAATTTTAAGCCCAACAAGATCAAGTAAGCTCTTGTTTCTAGCCAGTTTCACGAGAATATCAATATCGCTTGTTTTTGTTTCCTCACCTCTTGCGAAAGAACCAAAAAGAGCCGCCTTAAGAACTCCTTGGCGCTTTAAAATAGGAACTATTTTATTTTCGATAGTTAATGTTGTCATAATCATATTTTAGCAAAAGATTTGAAAATGAGCAACACAAATTTATTTCCCCAACTCCTCCTCCGCCAATCGCTTAACTAAATTTCCGTCAGCCTGACCTTTCAGTTTTCCCATCGCTTGTCCCATTACTTTTCCAATATCCGCAAGACTAGTCGCACCAACTTGTGCGATTATTGTTCGCACTGTTTCACGCACAACTTCATCGGCTAATTGTGCCGGCAAATAAACTGAAAGGATTTCAATTTCTTGATTTTCTTTTTCTACAAGATCCGCTCGTCCTCCGGAAAGATATTGCGTCGAAGCATCTCTTCTTTGTTTAACTGCTTTTGCAATCACATCAAGCACTTCTTCATCCGAAAGACCAGCTTCTCTTTTTTGCTTTTCAATTTCAACATTTTTCACCATCGAATCAAGCATTCTAAGTGTATCTCGCTTGGTTGTATCGCCAGCCTTCATGGCCGTTTTTAGATCATCAAGAATTTTTTGTTTTAACATAAAATTTGAAAAAAATAATTATTTGATTAATTTCTTTTTAACATTCTTGAAATTTTGATCATCAAACTTGCCCATTTTCTTGAGCTTGTTCACAACTTTTCGCACCTTAACTTTATACATCGCACCAGCACGCATTTCACTTTTGCTTTTTTCATCAACACGAAAACGCACTTTTCTAGCACGCATTAAAACTCCACTTTGTTGAATACGACGACTAAATCGTCTAATCAGACTTTCTGGTGATTCGCGTTCTTTTCTTTTTACTTCAATCATAAAAACCTCCTTTCTAAATTTACAAAAATTACGAAACGGCTAGGGGGTGAATATTCTCAAAAAGCTGTGTTCCACCAATTAAATGCATATGCAAGTGTGGAACCTCTTGTCCGCCCCATTCCCCGACCCGAGTTAATAGTTTATACCCTTTTGGCGAAATGTCAAAATCCACTGCAATTTTCTTTGCCACCATAATCATTCTACCCATAAGTTCCACATCTTCATCGGTGATATCATTTAAACTTTCAATATGCTTTTTGGGAATAATTAGAACATGCACAGGAGCAAGTGGCCGGGCATCATTAAATGCCAAAATATCCTCGTCTTCATAAACAACAACGGCTGGAATTTCTTTTTTAATAATTTTGCAAAATATACATTCCATATATTTATTTTTTAATTAATAATCTCGTCATGATTATGATACACAACGACATTATCTGTTTTTAATTTTTTCTTAATATTATCGATCAATTTTTCCATACTAACTGTTTCTTGCACGCCAGTCGTCATGTTTTTAATGATCACTGTTCCATCGAGCGTTTCTTTTTGACCAAGAATTAATGTCAATTCAACTCCCAAACGATTAGCAATTTTTAATTGTGATTTGAGACTTCCACGACCAAAGCTTTCCGCAGTAAGAATACCATTTTTTTCTAGTTCCGAAAATAATCGCAAACTTTTTTTCTTAGCCAAGCCACCTAGTTGTGCCAAAAATACGCGTGGCTTCATTGGCTTATATGCCTTTGCTTGCACTCTTTTCATTTCAGAAATTATGCGCTCAAGTCCCACGGCAAAACCAATAGCTGGTGTATCTTCGCCACCCATTATTTTTATTAGTTTATCATACCGACCACCACCACCCAGAGAATATTTCTTGCCTTCTTCCGAGCCAGACCAAATTTCAAAAACCGTTTTTGTATAATAATCCAAACCACGCACTAAGCGCGGATTGATTGTATATGGCAAATCAAGTTCGTCTAAATATTCCAAAAGCGTTTTGAAGTGCGTATGGCAATCTGCACAAAGATGATCAATCGCTTGTGGTGCAATGGCAGAAACTTGAGAACATTTATCTTCTTTACAGTCCAATATTCGCAATGGATTTACACTCAATCTTCTTTTGCAATCTTGACATAATTTAGTTTTTTTTGATTCCAAATAATTAACCAAGAGATTGTTATAACTTTTTTTGCAAACACCGCAACCAATTGAATTGACCTGAATCTGAATTGATTTTAAACCAAGACAGTGTGTTAGACGATAAGCCATCTGAATCATTTGTGCATCCAAAATTGGATCATCCTCACCAAAAGCATCAAAATTAGCTTGATGATGTTCTCGATAGCGACCTTCTTGTGGCCGATCATAGCGATAAACTGGTCCTATTGAAAAAAGTTTAACTGGTCTTGAAAGTGTGTGCATGCCGTGTTGAATAAAACTCCGACAAATTCCTGCTGTCATTTCTGGACGAAGAGCAACTTTGTCACCACCACGAGTAATAAAATTATACATTTCTTTTTCCACAATATCCGTGCTAGTCCCAATATTTCGTGTAAACAAATTGGCAAATTCCAAGATAGGAATATCAATTCTGGAAAATCCATAATCTCGTGCCAATTTTTCAGATACGCGTCTTGCTTGCTCCCAATAGGCCTGATCATTTGGCAAAACATCTTTCATTCCCCGCAAATTTTGCAAAACCAAAGCCTCTTCTTTTTGTTTTTCTTTCGCTATCTTTTTAGTCGTTTTTTTAGGAATATTTTTTTTCTTATCAATAACTTTCTTAGCTTTAAGCATATCAGTTTGAAATAAAAAATTAAATTAAATAACAAAATAAATTATTTTAAAATACCGCCATCTCATTTAAAGGCCAAGCACGCAAAAGCACTTCACCAATGATATTATCATCCGTAACTGGCCCCCAAGCACGCGAATCAGAACTAAATGCTCGATTATCCCCCATCACAAAATATTCATTATCTTTTAACATTATCACCATGTCGCCTGTAGTTTTTGTGTTTTTGGCCAGATAAGCACTTTCGTCGGGAGAAAAACCGTCTGGATTTTCTTTGTTGAAAATTTTATAACTACCATTTTTCACTTCAATTTTTTCTCCAGGAAGACCAATAATCCGTTTAATAAAAAAAGTGTCAGGATTTTTAGGGTAACGAAAAACGACTACCGTTTGCCTAGCAATATTACGAAAAGCTCCCACTGAAAAAAGTTTCAGATCGCTCACTGCCACCGTTGTTTTTTTAAAACCAAATTCATTAACAATTAAATATTGTCCGTTTTGAAAATTTGGTTCCATCGAAGCACCTTGCACAAAGAAAGGTTGAAATAAAAAAACCCGAATTGGCACAATAATTACAAATGCCAAAAAGATGATTTTGATTATTTCCAAAACAAAACCACCCACGCCAACATATTCTTCTTGTCTTTTTTGCTCGTTATTATTCATAAAACATCTACTTTACTACTTTTAAGCATAGCAGGAAAATATGCATTTGGCAAGGCCTAGATTTCCCCATATAAAGCCTTAATTTGACGACGAGGCAAGATCAGGCTATAATTAAACTATGCAAACAAAACAACTATTTTTAAGATTATTTCTCTTGTCTATCATCCTCTTCCTGCTTGGTGCGATTGCGTATGGTGCTTTTTTTCTCTATAAATTAAATACGCTTAATAACAAAGTCAATATTTATCAAAAATCCGAAAATTTACTAGAAACATTTACGGCTATCACGCAAATCACCAAAAAAAATAATTTTTCAGAACTCAAGCAGACTAATGCTGAAATAATCAATATTCTACTTTTAGGCGTGGCCGGAAAGGGCAAGCCAGGGCAAAATCTGACAGACACAATCATGCTTGCCACGATCAATCTCAAAACAAATCAAGTTGCACTGATTTCGCTTCCTCGTGATTTATATGTCAATGTTGCTAATTCTGGTTGGCAAACAAAAATCAATGCCGTTTATCAATCCGGCTTAAATAATGCTAGAAGTGAAAGCGAATCTATCGAACCACTTTTAGCGACAATAAAAAACACCACTTCGCTGGATATTCATTACTATGCCGTGCTTAATTTTGATGGCTTCAAGCAAATAATTGATGCCCTTGGTGGAATAAATATCACCAACGAAAGAGATATTTATGATGCTCGTTATCCTGGTGCAAATTATAGCTATGAAACTTTTGATCTCAAAAAAGGCTTTCAACATTTGGATGGCGAATTAGCTTTAAAGTATGCCCGAGAAAGACATGATGATCCTGAGGGAGATTTTGGTAGAGCCAAGAGACAGCAACAAATATTGCAAGCGACAAAAAACAAAATATTCTCGACAAAAATTTTATTTGATCTTTTTTCAATCAATAATCTTTTTAATGCTCTTGGGGAAAATATCAAAACCAATATTTCTTCCAGTGAGCTAGAAAACTTTTTTGAATTAAGCAAAAAGCTTGATACTAATAATATTGTCAATGCCAATGTTGACGCCTGGAATAAAGATAGCTTACTTAAAGTTTCACATGTTTTTTATGGCGACACACCGGCCTTTATTCTTATTCCTCGTGTAGGCAATTTCAGCGAAATTCATGAACTCGCTCAAAATATTTTTGACTTAAATAAATTAAAAAGACGCCGAGAAGAAATTGCCAAAGAAAATGCGCTTGTTGCACTTATCAATAAAAGCGGTGATAATGATATTGTAATTAAAATAAAAAAAATGCTCAATGAAAATCTCATCTACAAAAATGTTATCATTCTTAATGATCCCAATAAAAATCTAGAAGATGCCACTAATGTTTATGATGCAACATCTGGCATAAAACCATTTACACTTGATGAAATTGCCACGCGCCTTCCAGCTAAAGTTTTTTATGCCTTACCAGAAAAATATAAAAAAATAATTGATAAAAAAACACCCGATATTATTCTAGTTATTGGAAAAGATTTAATTGATAAATATAATATGCCAGA
>Ga0194058_10001926_pt1 | contig 10253 bp, 10 predicted proteins | sample SepL4417m_MetaG_FD_155490 | JGI IMG/M metagenome (GOLD analysis project Ga0194058, IMG submission 155490) | Anoxic zone freshwater microbial communities from boreal shield lake in IISD Experimental Lakes Area, Ontario, Canada - Sep2016-L442-17m | ecosystem: Environmental > Aquatic > Freshwater... | reverse complement strand
GCCACAACTCACATGGTAAATTGCCATGAACTTCGAGCCCCTCATCCTGCGGCAACGCCGGTTTTTTCATGCCGGCGCAACCCGCCCGCTGGCATTCCGACAGGCACAGCTCCGCCGCCTCCAATCCGCCATCGAAGCCCGCGATGCCGCGATACTCGAAGCGCTCCATGCCGATCTCCGCAAGCCGGCCCATGAAGCTTACACCAGCGAGATCGGGTTCGTTCTCAGCGACATCCGCCACGCCGTCAAGCATCTCCCGGCCTGGATGAAACGGCAAGGGCGCCGCCTGCCTTGGATGGCCTGGCCAGGCAAGGGCTGCGTCGTGCCTGAGCCTCTGGGCGTCTCCCTCATTATCGGCCCGTGGAATTACCCGTTTCAGCTGCTGTTCTCGCCGCTCGTCGGCGCGCTGGCTGCAGGCAATTGCGCTGTCCTTAAGCCATCTGAGCTGGCTCCCCATACCGCCCGGGTCATCAGCAGCCTGATCGCCGACACCTTTTCTTCGGACTGCGTCACGGTCGTGGAGGGCGGCCGGCAGACGGCGGAAGCGCTGTTGATGGAAAAATTCGAAGCCATCTTTTTCACCGGCAGCACAGGCGTCGGCAAGGCCGTCATGTCCAGCGCCGCCCGGCATCTCACGCCAGTCACCCTCGAGCTCGGCGGCAAATGCCCCGCCATCGTCTGCGCGGATGCGCCGCTGGAAGTGGCGGCGCGCCGATTGGCCTGGGGCAAGTTCATGAATGCCGGCCAAACGTGCGTGGCGCCGGATTATGTGCTTGTGGAGCGGCCGGTTTTCAAGCTGCTGGTGGAGGCGCTGAGGGGGGCCGTCGGTGAGTTCTACGGCGATAATCCGCAAGTCAGCCCGAGCTACGGGCGCATCGTCAACCGGAGCCATTTCGACCGCCTCATCCGCTGCGCGCCCGCTTGCCAGCGCGACGAGGAAGACCTATATATCGCCCCGACAATTCTCACCGGCGTGTCGTGGGATGATCCCGTGATGCAGGAGGAAATCTTTGGGCCGATCCTGCCGGTCATTCCGTTCGACTCGATCGACGAGGTGCTGGCGTTGCTGGAGGACCGGCCGTCGCCGCTGGCGCTCTACCTTTTCACCAGCGACCGCCGGGTCCAGGAGCGCATCTTGTCCGGCACGCGAAGCGGCGGCGTTTGCATCAACGATACCGTCGTTCATATGGTCGGCCAGGATCTTCCGTTCGGCGGCGTCGGCGAAAGCGGGATGGGGCGGTACCACGGCAAGGCGGGCTTCGATTGTTTCAGCCATGAGCGCACGGTCGTCCGCCGGCCCACGTCTTTTGATTTTCGATTCCGGTACCCGCCGCCGAAGCTCTCGCTCGAGAAGCTGAAGAAGGCTTGCCGGTTTCTCCTGGGCGGGTAGCCAAACCGAAGCCAAGAAGCCCGTGCATGCGTGCAGAATGGGTTGAATCGGCAAGCAAGATTGCGGAGAAAGGGCGGATGCCGAGAAGCGTGCGGCCCCCTTTGATCGATTCCTTTTGACAAGGCAGCTCGTTGTGATATATAAAGTATCATGAAAGTTGCATCCGTGGCAGATTTGAGAAACAACTTCGCCAGCGTTTCCCGTTGGATTTACGAGGGCGAAAGCGTGACGATTCAAAAGCGCGGGCAGGCGTTTGCCGTGCTCTCCCCGGCAGGGAAAAGGAAAAAGGCTGGCCTTGAATGGCCGGACTTCGCAGCGCGGATGAAACGCTATTGCCCGGAAGGCCGGCTTAAGGGCGCGACATCGGCGGAAATCATTGACGATATGCGCGGGGACTACTGACCATGAAAACCTATTTCGACACGTCGTTTTTGCTCCCGGCCTATCTCCCAGAGGCGGGAACGGAAACGGCCTTGGAGATCATCCGGGCGGAATCTCCCCCTGCCCCCTTCACCCATTTGGTTGAACTCGAATTGCGGAACGCAATCAGGATGAAGCACGGGCGCGGGGAGGCGAGCGCGGCGACGATGCGCGGGGCTTTGCAAGCCTTGGAAAGCGATCTTGCAAAGGGCATTCTTGCCCGGCCCGATTACGACCTTGAATCCGTTTACAGGCGGGCGGAAACCCTCTCCGCAAAGCACACGGCGGCGACCATCGCGCGGTCGGCCGATATTTGGCACGTTGCGGCGGCCTTGGAAATCGGCTGCAAGGCGTTGGCCTCATTTGATGACCGGCAAAGAACTCTTGCGGCCCTTGCCGGGCTTGAACTCATGCCCGCGAAAATCGCCAGGAAGAAACCATGATGCGTGAGAACAGGAGGCATTTCTCTGTCGTCCACGAACGCCATGCCGCCCGAACCTGCGGCAAGGGAACCTGACCCCTTGGTGGTGCCTTGGTCGATTCGATCCCGCGCGACATTATTCCTGAGGCCATCATCCAAGGGCTGCGCACAAGAATTGCAGAACTTTAGCCGTCCACCTTATGATCAAAGAGGCCTGGCTGGAGGGCGGCATGCTCGGGGGATTTGCACACACCTTTCGCTACGCGCCTATCGATTTTCCCCGACCTCCCTTGCCAGCCTGGCCATTGCTTGCTGGCCCTCATGGGAAAACTGCCGTTCGGCTGTGACGATGAAGAGCTCCTCGTGGATGCCGGTCTTCAGCGGCAACTCGATCAGCCCATAGCGGGCCGCAACATCTGGGAGCACAGGTTCAATCACCGGGGTTGCCCCTGCTCCGGCGGCCGCCATTTCCCACATGGCCGCCGCATCATCGAACTCAGCGCGGATCATTGGCGTCATCCGTTTTTCGGCGAACCAGCGGTCGAGCTCTCTGCGGAGCGGGGATTCGCGCGTTGGAAGCAGAACGGGAAACCCGGACAGCCCGGAACTGGCCCGATAGGTTTTCTTCAGCGCGGGGGAGGCAACGAACCGGACCCCGTAATGCCCGGTCATCGTGCTGAAAAGAACGGTCTTCAGCGGGGCCGCCTCATTCGCGATCACGATGTCGAGCTGATGGGCGGCCAGTGCGGGGAAAAGTTCTCCCGGCAGCCCCTCGCGCACCACCACATGGAGTAAGGGCAGTTCCTCAAATGCCCTCACGAGCAGGCGCGAGGCGAGCAGCTTGGGCAAAGCGTCCACAATTCCGACGAATACGGTCTCCGTTCCCCCCGTGCCGCCCCTGCGGACCACCTCGACCATTTCGTCGCCGAATCCGTAAATCCTTTCGGCATACCCCTTCACCATCCGCCCGGCATCCGTGAGAACAAGGGCCCTGCCTTCGCGCAGGAAAAGCGCCGTTCCCAGAAAGCCCTCCAATTCGCGAACCTGCGCGCTCAGCGTCGGCGGCGACACATGCAGCACATCGGATGCGGATTTGATCCCACCCTCTGCCGCGACGGCGAGAAAATAGCGGAGATGGTGGTAGTTGAGTTGCGTGTTCATTCGATAAAAGCGAACGATACATTCAGATCATCGTTATTTGCAAACCAGGAAACATCAGCCAGAGTGTCTCTCATGACAGCAGCACTCATTCTATTTGCAGGCACAATGGCCCTTTCGCTCTGGGCTTCCTTTCGGGTCAAGCGGGTCTTCCGCCGCTATGCGGACGAGCCATCGATCTCCGGGATGACCGGCGCCGAGGCGGCGCGGCGGATCATGGACGAGGAGGGGGTGGGGGGCGTGGACGTCGTCTCGCAACCCGGCGAGCTCACCGACCACTATGACCCGACGCACCGTCGGCTTGTCCTGAGCGAGGAAAACTACCACGGCAGCTCGATTTCGGCACTTGCTGTGTCGGCGCACGAGGCCGGGCATGCGATCCAGCATGCGCGGGCCTATGCTCCGCTTCACCTGAGGATGGCCGCCGTCGGCGCCACCACGATCGCCAGCCAAATCGTGATGTGGCTGCCGCTCATCGGTCTCTTCACAGGGTTCGTGACCGGGAGCACCGCGATGATCCTCATGGCGGCAGGATGGGGAATCATCATGCTCTTCAACCTCGTGACATTGCCCGTCGAGTTTGACGCATCGAGCCGCGCGAAGGCGGCCCTGCGGAATAGCGGAGTCGTCTCGACCGCGACCGAATCGGACGGAGTGGACAAGGTCCTCCATGCAGCCGCGCTGACCTACGTGGCCGCGTTCATCACGTCCCTCGCGTATTTCCTATGGTACATCCTCCCGCTTCTGACCGGGAGGAACAGCGAGGAGTAAAACCACGTCCACTTCATCCAGCAAATCATCCAATAAACCACACCATTTCTAACGCACTCGGGTCTGCGCTTTCATCCGTCCGCCCACTGCATGTCGGACAGCAGCTCAACCGATCACTAATCAACACATTCGAATAATGACCGATCTCATTTTCCTCGCTGCAACCACGATTCCCGCCGACCCGGACGGTATGAAAATGTGGGCCTATGTGGGATTCATCGCCCTCGTGGTCGTATTCCTCGGCCTCGACCTCGGTGTCTTCCACCGCGAGGCGCATGAGGTCAGCATGAAGGAATCGATGCTTTGGTCGGCCATCTGGCTGGCATGCGGGCTCTCGTTTTCCGGATTTGTTTACTACTCCTACCAGCACCACTGGCTTGGGCTGGGATGGGCCACCCCGGCTTATGCCGCCGGAGCGATTGTGCTGGGCGAGGTGACCGGAGCCGCGGCGGCGATCCAATACCTGACGGGATACATCGTCGAGAAGTCCCTGGCGATGGACAATATCTTTGTCATCGCGATGATCTTTAGCTACTTCGCAATCCCTGCAAAATACCAGCATCGCGTGCTCTTCTGGGGAATCATCGGCGCCCTCATGATGCGCGGCGGCATGATCTATCTCGGCGCCGAGCTGATCATACGCTACACATGGATCCTCATTATCTTTGGGATCTTTCTGGTTCTTACCGCCCTGAAGATGGCGCTGATCAAAAGCCACAGCGACCCCGGGAAAAATCCCGTCGTGAGAATTGCCAAGCGGTTCTTCCGCACGGTGGATTTTTACGATGGGCAAAAGTTCTTCACCTTCCGCACGGTGAGCCCCACCTACATGAAGGATGCGACCGGCAGGGACATTCAGGCTCCTGCGGAACCGGGCACACTTTCCGCCCGGCGCGCAGTCACGCCCCTCTTCCTTGCTCTGATCATGGTGGAGGTTACGGACCTCGTGTTCGCGGTGGATTCGATTCCCGCGATCTTTGCGATCACGCCGGATCCGTTCATCGTCTTCACGAGCAATATCTTTGCGATCCTCGGTCTGCGCGCCCTGTATTTCTGCCTAGCCGCGCTGATTTCCAGATTCCGATTCCTCAAGCCCGCTTTGATCCTGATTCTCGCCTTCGTCGGCATCAAGCTGCTGCTGCTTGCGGCCCCGCCATATTTCAATGATTTCGGGCTCAGCGCCGGCGAAGTCATGAGCATCAAAATCGACCCGCTCGTCTCGTTGGCCGTGGTCCTGGGCACGCTCGTCGTCGCAACCGTGCTGTCTGTCCTGCTGCCCGCGAAAGAAGCCGGCAAGACAGCCTGACCGGATATGAGCGATCAAGATTTTATCAACCTCAAGACGTTCGCTTCTCATTGACTCTGTTTAGCCATTGCGGCGGGGGCACTGGTTCGGATAAGAAAATATTATGTCAAAGCGAGTCCTGATCATCGGAGCTGGCCCGGGCGGGCTGGCTTCCGCAATGCTGCTGGCCAAGGCCGGGGCGGACGTCACCATTTTGGAAAAGCAGCCCCGCGTCGGCGGGCGCACCTCGCTCATCGAGAGCGAGGGTTATCGCTTTGACCTCGGCCCGACCTTTTTCCTTTATCCGCAAATCCTGCAGGAGATCTTTCATGAAGTCGGCCGGGACATGTTCAAGGAGGTGCCGATGACAAAACTCGACCCGCAATACCGCATCACCTTCGGTGCGGGCGGGGAATTGAATGCGACGCCTGACCTCGAGCGCATGGTGGCGGAGATCGCAAAGCTGTCTCCGGCGGACGCGCCGGGCTTCCGGCGGTTTATGGAGTATAACCGCGTGAAGCTCGAAAAGTTTGCGCCGTGCCTGCAGATGCCGTTTGATGGTTGGGCGAGCTTGATCAGCCTGCGCCTACTGGCGGTGCTGCCCTTTCTCAAGCCGTGGAAATCGCTTCATGCGGAGCTGGCAGGCTATTTCAAAGACCCGCGCCTGCAGCTGGCGTTCACGTTCCAATCGAAATACCTTGGCATGTCGCCGTTCCAATGCCCGAGCCTGTTCTCCATCCTTTCGTACCTCGAATACGAACACGGGATCTGGCACCCGACCGGCGGATGCAATGCGATCACGAGCAACATGGCGCGCGTGGCCCGGGAGCTTGGCGTGAAAATCGAGCTCGAGACGGCGGTGGAAGAAATTCTGTTTGAAGGCCGCCGGGCCGTGGGCGTGCGCACCGCCAAGGGCGAACGGCGCGCCGACGCCGTGATCGTCAACGCCGATTTTGCCAGCGCGATCACGAAGCTTGTGCCGAACCGGCTCCGCCGCCGGTGGAGCGACGAGAGGGTTGCGAAGAAGGATTTTTCCTGTTCGACGTTCATGATGTACCTCGGCGTCGAGGGCCGGTTCGACCACCTCGCACACCACAACATTTATGTCGCGAAAGATTATCATCGGAATCTCGACGAGATCGAGAGGCGGCATGTTTTGTCCGACGATCCGTCGTTCTACGTCGAGAACCCGGTGCGCACCGACGCCACGATGGCACCGCCCGGCCACAGCTCGTTGTATGTGCTGCTGCCAGTGACGCACCAGCACCCGAATGTGGATTGGAATCAGGAGCGCAAGCGGTATCGGGGCGTCGCAATCCGGCAGCTGGAAAAGCTCGGCATCACGGACATCGAGAAGCGCATCCGGTTCGAGCGCGTGGTGACGCCGGCGGATTGGGAAGGCAAGCTGGACGTCTATCGCGGCGCCACATTCAACCTGTCCCACACTTTTTCTCAAATGCTGCACTTGCGCCCCCGGAATCGCTTCGAGGAATTCGAACGCATGTATCTCGTCGGCGGCGGCACCCATCCCGGCAGCGGGCTGCCCGTCATCTTCGAGTCGGCGCGCATCAGTTCCAAGTTGCTGCTCGAAGATTTGCAGTGATCAAAAACCGGCTTAGATTCAGGCTCGGAGGCAATCCAGATGCCTGATTCCAAATTCATTCTGGTGACCGGTGCAACCGGATATGTGGGGGGCAGGCTCGTGCCCCGCCTGCTCGCGGACGGTTATCGGGTGCGCTGCCTGGCGCGGGATTTGTCACGGCTACAGGGACGGCCATGGCTGAATCAGGTCGACCTGGCGCAGGGCGACATGCTGAAACCCGATTCACTCGCCGCCGCGATGCGCGACGTTCAGGTGGTTTATTACCTTGTCCATAGTCTTGGCAGTGGCGGTGATTTTTCGGAACGGGATCTGGTTGCGGCGCGCAACTGTGGCCATGCTGCCCGAATGGCGGGAGTTGAGCGCATTGTTTACCTTGGCGGACTGGGCGACCCGAGGGCGGACCTGTCACCCCACTTGCGTTCAAGGCAACACACGGGAGATGCCTTGCGTGAGGCAGGCATCCCGGTTACGGAATTCCGGGCAGCGGTTATCGTGGGATCGGGCAGCCTCTCATTTGAAATGATCCGTTATTTGACCGAGCGTCTTCCGGTGATGATTTGCCCGAAGTGGGTCTTCACCCGAATCCAGCCGATTGCCATTCGCAATGTGCTGGACTATCTGGTGGCGGCGCTCCGGTGCCCGGAAAGCACGGGGCGCATTCTTGAAATCGGCGGACGCGATGTCCTGACCTACGCCGACATGATGACGGGCTACGCACAGGCCAGAGGATTGAAGCGGCGGTTGATTGCCGTGCCTGTCTTAACGCCGCGGTTGTCTTCCTACTGGGTGCATCTTGTGACGCCGATTCCAGCCAACATCGCCCAGCCCCTGATCAAAGGTCTGGGGAACGAGGTCATAGTGCGCGATGACACGGCCCTTCAACTCTTTCCCGACGCACATCCGATTGACTACAAAACGGCCGTTCGGTTGGCACTGGAAAAGATGAACACGCATGGCGTCGAGACCGCTTGGAGTGGCGCGTTGACCTCCAGTCAGGGGGACAAGACGCCGGTAACTCTGATTAGCATCGAGGGACTAATTATTGAATGCAGGCAAATGTCCGTATCCGCAGCGGCCGACACGGTTTACCAAAGTTTTGCCCGCCTGGGCGGCGCGAGGGGTTGGCTCTATATGGATTGGGCGTGGCAGTTGCGCGGAATGGTTGATCGGCTTTGCGGTGGTGTAGGAATGCGCCGGGGGCGGCGTGACCCGGAGGAATTGCGGGTTGGGGATACACTGGACTTCTGGCGTGTGGAAATGGTGGAGCCGAGCCGACTGATCCGGTTGAGGGCGGAAATGCAAGTCCCCGGCCGGGCCTGGCTGGAATTTGAGGCGCACCCTGTTCCGGATGGCCAGACAATGCTCCTGCAAACAGCTTTCTTTGAGCCGAAGGGGTTGGCCGGTTTGCTTTACTGGTATGCGCTCTATCCGGTTCACAGCCTTATTTTTAGCGGGCTGATCCGAAAAATAGCAGCCGAGTCCGCAGTCATCAAAGGTAACAGTTTAACCCGATAGGATCGGCAAAGGCGCAAAGGTGGCAGTCCCTTGGATTATCCTAAATCCGGCAGATGAATTGGCCACAAAAAGGCACAAGGAGTCACAAAAACAGCACGTTGCATGCGATTCATATCACGATTTCCATTCACCCAGCGGGTGAATGTTGCGGCATGGAATAATGTGATCCTATCTTTCTGTTTTTGTGCGTTTTAGTGCCTTTTTGTGGCCATTTGAACTACTTTTTCTAGGATTATAGGAAGCAGGAAAAGTGACCCTCGCGCCCGCTCGGAAGGAGCCACACGAAAGCGGCCTGCTTCGTCCCGCTGGCGAGGGATCACGGGACCTGCGGGCCATTCCACGTCCGGCGAGGTAGTCCTTGGCGTCGTTCACGGTGAATTTCCCGAAGTGGAAGATGCTTGCGGCGAGCACGGCGTCGGCCCCGCCTTTTTCGAGGACATCTGCGAGGTGCTCCAGGCTGCCTGCTCCGCCGCTGGCGATGAAAATGGGGATTGCAGCTGTCAAGCTATACGATAAGCCGGCCACCAGCACGGAAACCGATGCCATGTGGCTGCATGAATGGCGGTCATCCTACCTGCCCTCGCTGATGTTCACTGCGGCATTGCAGGATTGGGACGCCCTTTTGTGCGGGAGAACGGGGTCACAAGAGGCGAGAACCTCATCGTCGAACCGGGAAAAGAAGGCAAGGTTGTCACGGAAATCGTCCCCGGGAAACTCACGATTCCGGCACGGTCCGTCCGGCTGACTCCTCTGGCCGGCGACATGACCGCTGCCGCCGCACCAAGCATCTTCAAAGGCAAAGACGGGACGGTTGAGGTCCTGTTCGGAAAGGAAACTCCAAGCCTCTGGTATCTGCTGGAAATCGTTGCCATGCTGCCTCGACGCCGCACGGCTGTGGAACTCGCGCGAGGGACACGGCTTGGAAGGCGAGGCGCTTGTCAGGGCTTTCCGCGCTTTGTTCCAAAGCGAGGCCGGAGCAGAAGAGCGCTGGCTGCTTGTGCAATCGCGCGATTGCGCTCGGCAGGTGGAAAGCTGCACAGCACGCATAAAGAACGGAAGCCCGCTTTTCTTTTTCGGCAAAAGCTGGTAGGTTTCAATTCATGAGCACGATCACGGCCATTCTTGAAGCGGACCAGGACGGCACTCTGCACCTGCCTCTGCCGGCGGATCTGCGCCGGGGAAGGGTCCGTGTGGAAGCGAAGCTGGAGCATGCTCCGGCCGAGGACGATGACGCGGCGGAGGCCGGTCGCCAGCAGCGGCTCCTCGCGACCATGGAGCGTATCCGAGCCCGCAACCCGTTCAAGGCCATTCAAGATCCCGTGGCCTGGCAGCGGGAAATGCGCGAGGATGTCCGGCTGCCCGATCGCGATTGAGGGCCCATGAACCGCCTGCTGGACAGCAATATTCTGATTTATGCTGCGCAGCCGGATCATGCTTTTCTGGACGCATGGATGAGTGCCGCAACCGCCCGTGTCTCGGCGATCAGCATTCCGGAGGTGCTCGGCTACAGCGGACTCACCGCTTGGGATGAGGCGATCTTTGAGGAGTGGTTTTCCGCACTGATCGTCCATGCGGTGACCGAGCCGATTCTCCGTCGGGCTGCGGCACTGAGGCGGGAACGACGGATGAAACTAGGTGACTCCATCATCGCCTCAACCGCGCTTGTAAGGGAGAGGGAAGATACTAATAT
>Ga0194058_10001917_pt1 | contig 10279 bp, 8 predicted proteins | sample SepL4417m_MetaG_FD_155490 | JGI IMG/M metagenome (GOLD analysis project Ga0194058, IMG submission 155490) | Anoxic zone freshwater microbial communities from boreal shield lake in IISD Experimental Lakes Area, Ontario, Canada - Sep2016-L442-17m | ecosystem: Environmental > Aquatic > Freshwater >... | reverse complement strand
GTTTATTGGCGGTCGCGAAAAAGGAAACACCACCGCCTCTCGGATTTGAGAAAATTTGTGATTCAGATCAGCCATTATAACTTCTTTGCTGAGTCCCTTTTTCTCTCTTTCATCCCAAGGTTTCAGAGACACGAAACCCAAGCCCAAAGTTGGGCCTATACCGTCGAAAATAGAGTTTCCGGGAGTGACGGAATAGCTGCTGATTCCTTCTGTGGTTTGAATTATTCCCATCACCCTCTTCATCACTGCGTCTGTTCGCTGCAACGAAGCGCCGTCAGGGAGTTGAGCGTTGAGCATTATCAACCCATCATCTTCCTGTGGCAGGAATCCTGTGGGCACTTTAGTGAAAGCAATATAAGTAATACCAAGCGCCGCAGCCCATACTGCCAACATGAGGGGAACGTGACGGACGAGATAGAAAATTATTGCCGTGTAATAGTCGGTAATCCTGGCAAATATGGTATCGAATCCTCGGAAAAAAACATTTTTCGGTCCTTGGCGTGGACGGAGCCATAGGGCACACTGGACAGGTTTGAGGGTCAGCGCGTTTATTGCGCTGAGTAGTGTGGTGACTGCAATGGTTAAGGAAAACTGTCGATAAAGTTGACCGGATATTCCTCCAAGAAATGATGCAGGTACGAACACGGCCATAAGCACCAGGGTGATTCCGATTATTGGGCCTGTGATTTCGTTCATTGCCCGAATGGCCGCTTCTTTTCCAGAGAGGCCATGCTGAAGCATATTGCGGTCCACATTCTCAACTACTACGATAGCGTCATCCACTACTATCCCAATCGCCAGGATCAACCCGAACAGGGTAATCATGTTGATGGAAAAGCCCATGATATACATCAGGGCAAATGTTCCTATTATTGTTACAGGAATGGTGGTTACGGGAACCAGCGTGGCCCGCCAATCCCCGAGGAAAATTAACACTACTATGAAGACCAAAATGAAGGCCTCTACAAGGGTAATCACTACCTCACGAATTGAAGCCCGTACAAAATCCGAGGTCTGGTAAACTATCTTGTAATCAACCCCCTTAGGAAAATCTTTTTTCAACTCCTCCAACTTCCGGCGGACTTCATCAGCCACTTGGAGGGCGTTGGACCCGGGAGTCTGGTAAATGACCATGGTTGCCGATGGTTTGCCATTAAGGTACGACATCGTATCGTAACTTTTCCCTCCGAGTTCCACGGTTCCAACATCCTTCACTCGGACAATACTACCCGCTTGACCTGTCTTGACTATGATGTCTTGAAACTGGCTCACTTCAGTCAAACGTCCCAAAGTATCCACTGACAGGTCCAAGACCTGACCCGCAGGAGCAGGCTGCTGTCCGATACGGCCGGCGGCGACTTGGATATTCTGATTCTTAAGCGCATTTACCACGTCATTCGTGGTGAGACTGTTGTGCTGAAGCCTGTTGGGGTTGAGCCAAACCCGCATGCTGTAATCTTTGGACGGAAACAGGTTTATGTCACCAACACCGTGGAGGCGGCTCAAAGGATCCTTGATGGTTGTTGTCACATAATTAGTCAAAAACAGATCATCGTAAGATTCGTCCGGGGAATAGAGGCAAAGGACAGTTACAAATGATGTGGACGCTTTTTTCGTGTTCACTCCCTGGCGCTGGACATCAGTTGGCAACTGAGCCATCGCCCACTGGACTCGGTTCTGCACCAGCACAGTCGCCATGTCATTATCAGTTCCAAGTTCAAATGTGATCTTAAGGTTATAGGAGCCATCACGAGCGCAGGTGCTGTACATGTAAATCATGTTTTGCACGCCATTGACCTGCTGTTCAATGGGCGCCGCAACGGTGTCGGCAACCACCTGCGGAGAAGCTCCCGGGTATGATGCGCTCACCTGGACCATGGGCGGCGTTATCTCAGGGAATTGCGAAATAGGCAGGGAGAATATGGCAACTCCCCCGGCTAACATTATGATCAAGGAAATTACAGAGGCAAAAACGGGCCGATTGATAAAAAAACGGCTGATCATGACATGGCCTCCGTTTACCTGTCTTGTGTTTTCACCGGAGACTCCGAGTCGCTTTTCCGGGTCGCGACAGGCAGGAGTTCAGGGTTCACTTTCGATCCCGGACGGGCTCGTTGTATTCCCTCAACGATAACCCGATCCGTTGATTTCAGGCCCTCTTCAACCACCCTCATTCCTTCAACGTCCTGACCAATTTTTATACGCCTATGCTCAACAACGTTGTCGGAATTCGCCACCAGGACCGACCTTCCCCCCTGGTCGAATTGCACCGCAGCATCGGGTATCAGCAGTGACTTTTGCGTTCCCAAAGGTAGCCTGACACGTGCAAACATGCCGGCCAGAAGGAATCCGTCAGTGTTGGGAAAAACTCCACGTACTTGGATCGTTCCCGTGGCTGGATTCAACTTGGTGTCTACGAAGTCTACAAAACCTTTATGAGGGTACCCTGGTTCGTCAGCCAATCCTAAGTATGTAGGAATATTTTTTGATTTGATCGTACTATGGAGCGACGCCGCATGAGCCCTTCTAGCCGAAAGCAGATCTAATTCACTGAGGCTGAAGTAACAATATACATGTTCATCGTTGACCACCGTAGTGAGAAGCGTCTTTTCCGTAGCTCCAACCAGGTTGCCGACGTCCACGAGGTTCCTGCTCACCCGACCGTCAATGGGTGATACGACCTGGGTATACTCCAGGTCAAGTTTGGCCTTGTCCAAGGCAGCCTGGGCTAAATCTACATCGGCCTTAGAAACCCCGCTCTTGGAAATGGCCTCTTGCATTCTGAGCCAGCTCATAGCCTCTTTGGCTTCCAGGGACTTCGCAAGATCTTCGTTTATTTTGGCCAGGTCGTATTGCGCCTTAGTTGCCTCCAACTTCGCTTTGGCCTCATCCACCTGTGCCTTGTATTGACGGGGATCGATCAAGAAAAGAATTTCACCAACCTTCACCTTGGCCTGTGGATCAAAGTTGATCTTTTCCAAGAAACCCGCCACTCTTGCCCTTATGTCCACATATTCCAACGCAGCCGTGTTACCCGTGTATTCCAGGTACTTAGTAATCTCCTGTTCAACCGGAAGCACTACCGTGACTTCGGGTATGCGGACTTGTTTCTTGGGGGCTTTTTCACAGGCGAAAAGGCAAACTAACAAAATTCCAGTGAGAATCTGAATGAGCACCCACGAACGGCTTTGCATGGCACCCTCCTGAGAGGCTCTATTCTGTTCTAAACATTGCCTGAGCAATGGTCTGGTTTCTTTGGACAACCCAAAGAGATTTCTAAGTGATAGACTGCCCAGATATTCTGTGAATGGTCACAGGGTAACACGTGTCCCCAGGATAGCATATTTATGAGGTCATGGGCCAAGTGTGTTGGAGGACTTAATTCAAAAAGCGAGGAATCGTCTTAAATTCAACCGCCATGACGCTAACCATCTAAGGCAGTGACATGACAAAAAATGTCGCTTTTGCAAAAAATTGGGTGGCTAAAAACTTAGATCATCAACATTATTGATCAAATGATGTAGACCGTGTGTGTCAATAAAGAGATCCCACCATTTTTTCTTTGATTTTGAAACTCCACTCTGTTACTAAATAAACTGAGGCTTTTGTGTACCACAGCATTCTGATTCTCTGCAAACATTTGATTAGACGGATATTCATATGCCACCAGTTTACTTGGACGGGATTCGATTGCAGGCAAACCACGTAAGACTCGTGATGAATATTATGGGTACCCTGAATGAAACCTGTGGAAACTGTGGTGGTTCAATGATTGAAGTCAAAGGAATTCTTATTCACTCTAGTGAAAGACCAACCATATTCCATACTTGGTGTGCAACTTGCGGGAGGTTCAATCGCCTCAGTCAGAACTTCCCCATGGGGTTGCTCCGAGTAGTTATTGGCAGGGTTGCTTCAGAACTGAGTTTAGCCAGCTGAGAGTCCTGGTCTACGACCTAAGCTAAATCTCTGCCGTACCTTCTTTCTTTCTACATTGTAGCTGAACACCTTTGGACAACAAGGGGTAAACAATGATAAAAATTCTCTTAGTTGACGATGAAAAAGATATTCGTAAACTGCTGGAGGAGACTTTGAAGAGAAAAGATTATGAGATTCTTCAAGCAGGAACTGGTGACGATGCCTTGGTGATTTCTATAAAAAAGAAACCGGACCTGATTCTTATGGACATCATGATGCCTGGAGCCCTTAGTGGAATAGAAGCTACGAGAAACTTGAAAGCTGATGTGAGGACCAAGCAATCGAAGGTCATTATTCTTACCTCTAGTAGTACTGCGTACGAAGAAGCAATGAATGCCGGAGCAGATGCCTATTTCTCAAAACCCTACAGTCCACTGGAACTGCTTCGAAAAATTGATGAACTCGTGGGTGAAATTTACCTTGAGCGAGATGAAGAAGTGAGATTAAGTTCAAGTCATCTCCGTGGACTTCAGTCTGCTCGAACGGAGAATGCTCCAAACTGAAACACAGATCAGACTAAAACAAGATGACGGATCCTGCCGGGGTTCTTCTTTCGGCTTCAAGTGGTATACTATTGCTCCGCCTCACCGGTAAAATTTTTCTCCGGCCTTGACAATAGAAAAATCTTAGTCGTCGATGACAATGAAGTTTTAGCAGTTCTTAAAATTTTTGCCGATTGGCGGCACTTACTGGAGGCCACATCTTTCCCGGTAATCCCCGCACCCTTCTTTGTCATTCCGTAATCCAGAGGAATAGTAGCCAATATCCAACTTGCTCAAACCGATAAGAGTTTTCGCAATCACTCTAATATTTTCAAACTCGACTTCGGGCAATGTGAGTAATTTTATATTGAGGAAGTCATTCTCAAATTCCAGAAGTTGAGAAATCCTGGATCAGTACCAGCTATGTTCTCCGCGGCAACTGTGCCTCAGCCTTTCAAGAGTTCCGTGAGCAGCTTGCCGGCCAGCCCCTTCTCCCGTATTTTCCTGAGCAGCAGTTCCTGAACTTCTTTATCTTCGCCCAGTTCTGCCATAAGGTTGTCAGGTTCCACCTCATGGAATGCTTGCTTAATGGTAGGCTCTTCTATGGGGAGGGGTACAGAGCAGATCTTCTGGATCAGGTGCAACAGGGTCTCCTCGTTTTGCTTGTCCTCCTGGATGCTCGCCCCAGTGCGGCGTGCCTGGGAGAGGAGGACATCACGGCAGGTCTGGATAAAGACAGAGTCCTCGGCATAGGCGTGCCCACTTCGCACCCGAAGGATCCTGGAGATCAGGATGGCCGGCCGGATGCTGGCGCTGCTGGTCTTGAGCCCGGCATCGCGGAAGTTCCGGACCAGGGCGATGATCCTCTCGACCTCGGCCAGAGGCAGTCCGGAGCGTTCCTGGGTGATGGCTATCTCGGTATCCTGGTCGAACCCGCTCAAGATGATCGTAACCATTCGGTCCAGGAGAGCATCTTGGACGCCGTGCACTCCCGCATAGTCGTCTGGATTGCTGGTGAAGATGATTCGGAAATCGGCGTGAACGGGAATATTCTTGCCGCGTAGCGGCAGCACCCGCTCCTCCAGGACAGAAAGAAGCACGTTATTGGCCTCGGGCCGCGAACGCGTGAATTCGTCATAGACCACGGTGCAGCCTTTCTGGCACGCTTCGGTGAGGGCTCTTCCCACCCACACGGGCTTCACCTCTTCCTCAACTTTAAGCACCGAGTGAATGTACTCGTCGTGTAAATAACTTCGCTTGTAGCCACTGTCTTTACCGACCAGGTCCGCGGTGCCCATCTCGTCATCCCCATGGACCAGCACCACCGAACGACCTAGCTGCTGGGCCACGTAGAGGGCTAAGGTGGTCTTGCCGCTCCCTGCCGGACCACAGAGGTGGACGTGTAAACCCTCCTGGATATAGGCCAGAGTGCGGTCAACCAATTCCTTGAGAAAGGGCGTCTCCACGAAGCGTGACGGTTGAGCAATTCCTGCATGAGAAGGCTGTGCCGCCGGCTTGTCCTGATCATTATTGTCACTGGGGACAAAAGAGAAGTTATTATTACAGAAGGGGCATGTGTAGAGGCGGCGACGCTCAGATTCTACAACTAAGTCTTTATGGCACCAGGGGCAAGGCTGTGTCAGTTTCGCCATCAGTTGTCTCCAGTCTCCAAAGCATCCAGATGCCCCGCTCCAGGTCGCCTGCTGAGAGGGAGCACAGCCATAACCTCTGTGCCAACGCCTGGAGTGCTGTGGACTGCACACTCTCCATTCAAGGCCCCAGCGTAGTCATGCATTGTTGCCATCCCTAGTCCACGAGGAGCGCTTTCCACATCGAAGCCCTGGCCGTCGTCCCGCACTGTGAGACGTAACCAACCTTCTCGAGGCGGGTCCAGCCGTACGGTGACCTTACCGGCCTTTGCATGCTTGACCACGTTGGTTAGTGCTTCTACGGCGATGCGGTACAACGCCAACTCCACCTGCTCTGGAACCAAGTGGCGGTCGGCCTTCTCCTTTCTCATAAACTCTTCATCCAGATCTATCTCAATAGCAAGAGCCGCTTTAAACTGATCACAAAAGGACTGAAAGGTCGGGACGAGCCCGTGGATGAGAATTGAAGGGTAAAGCTGACGGCTGAGAACGCCTACTTGTTGCTCGATCACCCGGTTTAGGCCGTCGATCACTTCGCTGAGGACCCGAACTGTTTCCGACGAGGAGCCCATACCTTTCAGGAGTTCTTGCAGTTGGGTCTTCAGGACTAGGCAATTTGCCTGCACGTCATGCAGTTGGGCAGCGATGTCCCGGCGAACGAGTTCATGAACCGTTATAAGACGCTGTCGCGAGTGCTGCAACTGCCCCGCCTTGGCGAAAGCGACCCCCTGCCGTACCAACGCCTCCTCCGCCGCCTTGCGCGCAATGGCATAGCGCATGGAGCGTGCCAGCAGATTGCTATCCGCTTGTCCCTTAACCAGATAGTCCTGCGCACCCTCCTTCAGTGCCTGATCCCCTAGCGCTTCGTCCTGTAAGCCCGTCAGCACTACAATTGGCACACCGGGCGCTTGCGCCCGCGCCAGGACAAGGGTGTCGATGCCTTGACTGTCCGGCAGTCCCAGATCCAGCAGAACCACGTGGCAGGTCTCTTTCCATAGGTATTCCAGCGCCTCGCTAAGCCGCCGAACATGGTTCATCTGGAACTGCCCAGGAAGGGCTTCCTCTAAGCTCTCGTACAGGAGGCGGGCCTCTCCCCAATTGTCTTCGACCAGCAACACCTTGGTGGGTTCAGATGACATGGCATCTCCTATTCCGATGGCAGCTTCACTATAATAACCCATAAAGCATATTGTGCAACACCTTATCGCTCTTATCGCTCTTTTGTGAGGTGAGTCCCAGAAATCCGGTTTCCTCACAATCCCTTCAAGGGCTAACGGTTAACCGCAGCCCCAAAAACCGTCACAAAGACCCGATACAAAGGTAAATACACAGGGAGGAGGAGTCACCTTACCCAAGTTTTATGAGGAGTTACTTGGAAGGACGAAACTATGGTTCGACCTTTGTGCTAAGGGTGAGTAAGCTCTGGACGAGAACGGCCCCGCGCTTACCAGCCCGAGATATTTCTTGGAGATCCGCATAATCCCGGTCCCCTTCGTGTTTGCGCTGGAGAAGGATCCCAGAAAATCCCAACACCACGTAGAGCAGGTTGTTTAAGTCGTGGGCGATGCCGCGAGCCAACGACCCAACTGCTTCCAATTTCTGAGTCTGGAGGAGATGTTGTTGGAGGATCCTGTGCTCGGTTACGGTGCCCATGAATTCAGCCTTATCCGACTCCAATTCTGATACCCTACTACGCATCTCGTTCAATTCATCAATGAGCTGATCCTTTGTCTTTTCATGGTCTCGCATGGGATGCTCCTCCTGACGGGAAGCTATGCTATTGAGAAGTGGTGGTGGGTTTGCAAAATATAGCTCATTTTTATTATCTGGTAAAAACAGGTGCAACTGTCAAATTATTTTGCTTGTGCCGAACCTGATTGCACCAACATATGCAAACAAATGATGTGGACCGCTGTGTCAAGACAGGGAATGGGTCTTGTTAACTTAACACGAAGTGAACCGTTTTTCACCGAAATCATAAGGGCACATCTAAAAAATGATTGTTTTTTCGTTTAATTGGTTCCCCCTTTAGTCTTTCCGAGTGCCGCGCCCTCTTCTTAGCAGGAGCGAAGCTCCCATCCATAACATGCTCCTAGGCTGAAGAATGGGTTTCCCCCTATCGTTCGAACTCTTCCCGTGGAATGCCGGATTGAGGAATGATTGACCACAAGGTGCTTCTCCGAAGTTCAGCTTGGTCAGGTGTGGAATCGTCACGGTAGGTCCCGATTTACTTCTTTTGCATCGCCCTGTGGCTACCCCGGCGTCGGGCCTCAGCGAAGCCATATAGTGCAAGGATCGTGCAGACTTCATCGCCGGACAGGCATCGAAGCTTACCCAACTGCCACATCAACCCGTGTGACGTAGGTTTTTCGACTTTTTCTCGTCCAATATTCTGTGATGCAGTTCTCGGAACGTTGCCGCAGGAGTCACCCCTATCTTGTCCTCTCTCAAATTCAAGACCACCGCATTGGTTGGGCACACTGTCGCACAGACTCCACAACCGATACACCAATCACAGTCTATGACCGGCACGCCGTCTGACATTCGCACTGCTTCAACCGGGCAAATCGTTGCGCACTCTCCACAGCCCGAACATTCCTCGGAATCGGTTTCTCTCATGAAGTACGTCGCCATGATAGAATCTCTGGGGATTTTTCTCCGACGAATGTTGCCCACATTCCAGCAAGCGCAGCCGCAACAGTTGCAGTTGTGTTTGATTTCGCCCTCTGCGTTGTCCACGAAGTGAACCAGTCCGGCTTCTTCTGCTACGCGGATTACGTCCAGGGCTTCTTCCTTGGTCAGTTCTCGGGCCAGACCTTGATTGATAACGAAGTCGGCCAATTCGTCAAATTTCATGCAAACTTCTGTGGGATGTTCGCACCCCCTCCCTACCAGTCGGTACGAGACACGGCAAGGGCAGTGGGCTACTGCTATACGTCGGGTATTTGCAATGACCTGCTCCATGAGTTGGACCGGGAAGACAGCCTGCAGATCAGGCTTGATGGCTTTTCCTACGGGAATGTACCGATACGGCTTGCTCTGGCTCCCATACGCCTCTGAGGTAACCTGTCGGTTGAAGTACTTCCCCAGCAGAAGAGCCATCTTTTGAGCATGCGGAGTGTCTTCACCTTTCCAAAAAAACGTTTGAGGGAAACCGAATCCCACGTGCAACAAGGCATAACCTTTTTCGCCGGCAGGGGTCGTGCCTGCGTACAAAGCTCCTTTTTGAGTAAGACGTTCAAGAACTGCTTCCAACTCCTGTCTGGGCATCGCGACTCGGCTTTCTATGTCATCAACACTGATAGTAGAGAGCGGTATTACCCCGGTAGGAAGTGCAAGGGCGATTTCAGCTTCCGATGGACTGAGATTCTCTCTTAGGATTTCCAGTAGAGTGTCTCTGACGGGGTAACCCATACCAAGATTGTTCAAGTGATCGGCTAGCCTTTGATAGACATTCTGCTCTTCCATGGTTGGTTCTCCGTTGAAAAAGAAGTTCAACTATTTAAGATCTATAGGCGATTCGCAGGCTCGTGATGAGAATAAAAATTGACCCGACAGCCATTATTGCGCCCCACAACCAATAAGGCAAGAAAAGGATCTGCTGAATCCGACCAGTATCTGAGATTCCCAAGACTATCGCTCCCATTACAAGGATAGCGACAAATCCGAAAATCGATCGAACCCAAACGAGGGCCGAAAAAAGCATGAAGATCCCCAAGAATTTCAGAATCATTGAAGAAGCTTTCGGTTTCCGGGAAGCTATTATCAAACCCGCTCCTGCCAGTGGATAAGGTTTCCGCCAAAACGATTCAACGCGTACTGAGACACAAGAACGTGATGACTACGGAGAGGTACATTCAAAATATTAATCAAGATTTGGCGGGTACAATAAATCTGCTCTCAGGAAAAGGTCCCCATGAATGGTCCCCAAAGGAGATTGAGAAGTAGCGTTTTCCCCTAATTAACCAACAGCTCAATGTAACACTAAGAAAAAGAGCAAACGATGAACGGTCATGAGAGAATGCATAAAAGGTGGATGTAATGCTCCTCAACACCGTGATTCCTACCTTTGACATTTGCATTCCGGCACGTCATAACATGGCAGTTTCTTCCACTGTCGATGTCGGACATCACGATGAATTCAAAATCTCCTGAGACCAGAACCAATAGAGG
>Ga0194058_10001914_pt1 | contig 10283 bp, 7 predicted proteins | sample SepL4417m_MetaG_FD_155490 | JGI IMG/M metagenome (GOLD analysis project Ga0194058, IMG submission 155490) | Anoxic zone freshwater microbial communities from boreal shield lake in IISD Experimental Lakes Area, Ontario, Canada - Sep2016-L442-17m | ecosystem: Environmental > Aquatic > Freshwater >... | reverse complement strand
GCATTACCTCCTATCATCAGCTGTTTATAAGCAGTCGCTTCCTTGGCATCACGCTGGGTAGCGGGATGCCACTCTTGTAGCATCCAAATATAATAGAGTATGTCGGCCTGAGTCTGAGTGATCTCCTCGGCACTAATGCCGCACAGGGGGCCATCAACAGGGAGCTTTAAGGAGTAATGGGTAAGCCAGACAATTTGCCCGGACTGAGTAGAAGGGAAAAAACTAATGGCGATCATAGTAACAGGCAGACTCCAGCCGGATAGTTAAATGAAGTTTTCAGGGATTAGAAAGAGGTTGGCAGAGCGGGCAGCATTGCCGAGAATGCCAGGTCTTTTTGGCTAGCGGCTAAGTTAATCCTTTTAAGAGATGGCTGTCAAGCAAATTATTATAGTGTGTGCCTTAATGATTATTGCCCGCTTGTTATGTCTTTCAGGGAGCGTCTAAAAACAGTTAGGGCGACCACAAACAACGTCAACACACCCAGACTATAAGTTTAAGAGTCCCAGAAAACTATTTGCAGGCTTGGGAATGTTAATTAGGGGCTTACAAAAACTATTTGCAGGCTTGGGAATATTAATTGGGAGCTTACAAAAATAATTAAGGGAACCCATAATTGTTTTTGTATAGTCCTTGCAGGACTTATCGGTGCAAGAAAGAAGCGTCAATAGCGTGTGGGCGGGGTAAAGTAACGAACTGAGATGCTCCAGTTAAGATAGTCAAGAGTAGGATGGGTAGAGCAACGCGAAACCCATTGTATAAGGAATCCATTATGATGGGTTTCGGCTATCGCCTCTACCCATCCTACGTGCTGTGTTGCTGCTCTTAATTTTGTACGCAAATGTACGCATTAAGTAATTCGCTTTCCGTTGATAGGTTTTGCAACCTGCAACTGGAATCCTGGTTGAGCAGTTTCAACCGACAGGTGCAATCCCCCCTAAGGGGTTGCACACCGGCTACGGCCTACTATTCTTGCTGCCTGTTACCAGTAAAGCCGGTATTAACCAAACTTGTCAGCAATAAAGCGACCTTAACCGTAAGAGATAAAACCTTTATCCCGGTGGAAAAACATTTTCCACGGGTCATTATACCACTATTTTTAGCGATTTTTTATATATATTTGTCTGTGTTTAGTTATATTTTTAACTACTTAGTAGTAGCTCTTGTAAATTGGCTAATGAAAGTAGACAATTAACCAAAATCTGAAAGTTATATTGTTTCGGAGCCGTGCGCCGGATCGAGAATGGCGGCCAGCGCCCAGTTATCGTTCCCGGGAAATCCGCCTGTTTTGAGAGAAAACCATGACTCATTCCAAACCACCCAGCGATCGCTATTGCCGCAACTTCAGCGTAATTCGAAAGGCGATGTTGATAGCACTGGCACTATTGCCGGTCGGATGCAATAAGGACGACCAGCAAACAAACAAGGCACCACCCGCACAACTGTCCTCTGCGCAGAGTATGCAGCCAACGTCTGCACCAACGGAATCTGCGCCGATTCAACCGACACCCGTGGCTGCGGCTAAGCCGTTAACAGACCTGGAATCCCTGGTTGCTCCTATTGCGCTGTATCCTGATCCGTTACTCGCTGAACTGCTGGTGGCCTCCACTTATCCCCTCGAAGTCGTGCAGGCTTCGCGATGGCTGGAAACCAAGCCCGATCCGGAGACTCTTAGCGGCAAGGACTGGGACGCCAGCGTCATGCGGCTTGCCAGCGTACCTCAGGTCATTAAGATGATGAATGATCACTTGGATTGGACTACACAACTCGGCGACGCTTTTTTAGCCAAACCGGTTGAGGTTATGGATGCGATTCAGAAACTGCGAAAAAGGGCGACAGACTCCGGCTTCCTGAAGGATACACCGGAACAGAAAGTGACTGCGAAGACAGTATCAGTAGACCAGCCGGCTGAAGGCACATGGGTCACCGATGATACAAATGCGCAAAGCAGCGGTGCCACGATCAAGGCAACTCCAGCGGTCATGAACAAGGAAGTTATTTACATCCAACCAGCCAAAGCCGATACGGTCTATGTACCCCGGTACAATCCCGAGACCGTATACCAAGCCTCGTTGGCGCCGCCTGCTACCGGCACCAGCAATGCTTATCCCGCCACGACCGTGGTTAACGTCAATCAGCCAGCGGCACCCGCGCCTGTCGGCTATTATCCTGCGACTACGACGACGGCCGATCCGATGCTCACTTTTGGTGCCGGCGCAGTGGTTGGAGGGCTTTTGACTTGGGGCATCATGTCATGGGCCGACCACAATGATGATGATTACCACGTCAGTCATTACTATGGCAACACCGTATGCCACAACGGAAACTGCTGGCACGGCGGCGGAGGCGGCGGTTATTATGGTGGCGGAAGCAACATAAACACCAATATCGCCGGGAATGAAATCAATATCGATCGTGGCGGCACTTTCAATCAGAACAATCTGAAGCCCGCACAACGGCCTGCCAGTTGGCAACCCGATCAAAGTCACCGGCGTGGGCAGGCCTATCCGGAAGGTGTGCAACAACGGCTCGGACGAACCCGGCAACCGGGATTGGCCGGGCAACGTCCCGGCTCTGCCCAGACGCTTCCGGCCTCAGCGAGGGGGTTTGCCGAAGCCGGACAACAACCTTCTGCCGGAACTCTGTCCGCCGAGCGCAGGCCATCCAGCGCCGACATTCGCGAACAACTTGCGCAAAAGCCGGGAGCCCAGGACAAGTTCGCCAACAAACTACAACCTAAACCGGCGACCCGTGACGTCCAAGAGCGGCTTGCGCAGGGTTCCCGGGACAATGCCCTGCAAGGAATCAAAGACTCAGGTCAGGCCACGCGATTCCAAGGTCAACGGGGCTCGGATAGCCGTAACTACGCTCAACCTGCCACTCGTGATAGTCAAACCCCTCAACCGGCGGGGGCAGAGCGTGCCCAGCGCCAGCAGACCGAAAAGCCCAGGCCGCCTGCTGTGGAAAGGAAGCCACAGATCTCGCAGCGGCAAGCACAGATGCCTATACAAGGAGAGCGCAGTCAGGTCTTTGCGGGTCGCGAACAAACTCAGCAACAGAGGGAGACACAACGCCGCTCGGAAGCAGCTCGGCCCAATGCTTTTGAGGGCTCACGCAACACCAGCGCTACCCAAATGGCCAGCCAGCGAGGTGCCATTAGCCAGCAACACATGGCCAACGCCGGAAATCGACCCGCTATCGGGGGAGGCAGGCCTTCAGGTGGCGGGCAGTTCGGCGGCGGAGGTGGTCGCTTAGGTAGTGGGGGCATGCGAGGTGGTGGCGGAGGCGGGCGCAGATGATTGAAAAACTCAACAATCCTGTTCTATATCCGACCCAATGTCGCAAGCCTGGAAAAGTTGCAGGCTCACCTCTGCAAGGAGCGATGCCGGGCTTCCATCCCTTTCACTCAAGCAGTCAATACTGAGGTTCCCGTCATGTACCGCGAAATTAAAAAAATACTTCTGGCCGTGCTGATTTCAGCCCCTTTATCCGCTCTCGCGGCACCTCAAAGTCCTGTACCGACTACTTCTGCTGTCGAAGCCAAAAGCGCCGAACCTCAAAGCTTCCCGAACCCGGATGATGCGGCCAAGGCATTGTTGGAAGCGGCACGCAGTGAAGGCCGTAATCAGATTATCGCGGTATTCGGCAGCCACGATGCAGAGCTTCTATCGTCCGGAGATGAAGTCGAAGACAAGAATAACCGCTCGGAATTCGTCACCTTGGCGCAGGAAAAAATGGTGGTGGAAAAAACCGGTGAGGATGGAGCCATCGTACATGTCGGCAACACAGGCTGGCCTTTCCCCATCCCTTTGGTGAAAAAAGGCGATAGCTGGCAGTTCGATGCTGAACTGGGGCGCAAGGAAATCCTTAACCGGCGCATCGGCCGTAATGAGCTCAGTGCGCTTGACGTGATTCGTGGTTACATGGAAGCCCAGCTCGATTATGCCATTTTGGACAGGGATGGTGATGGCGTATACGAGTATGCGCAAAAATTACAAAGCGCACCCGGCAGGTATGACGGCCTGTTTTGGGAGCCGGAAGACGGTCAGCCTCAAAGCCCTCTCGGGCCGCTGGTTGCCGATGCAAGAGCGGAGGGTTATACGCTCAAAGGCGAAACCGGAAAGCCCACTCCCTACCACGGCTATTATTACCGCATCCTCACCCGGCAGGGTGGCAACGTTCCCGGCGGCAAATATGACTATATCATCAACGGCAACATGATTGCCGGTTTCGCATTAGTGGCCTTTCCCGCCCAATATGGCTCCTCCGGCATTATGACCTTCGTTGTCAATCATCAGGGAAAAATTTTCCAGAAGGACTTGGGCCCTAAAACCGCTGAAATCGTCGAGAAGATAAAGGAGTACAACCCGGATTCGAAGTGGGAACCGGTTCAAGTCGCTGAGTAATTAAACTTTTGGCTACCAACTTTAAGGCGGGACACTGAGCGGCAGAATGATTCGCCAAGTACCAAAAATTCGTCATTCCGGCAGGGATTGCCGGAATCCAGTTGCCATGGATGGCAATTACAAAGCATACAATTGATTGTGGTTTATAGGCACTTCGATTTGTCGGGTTACGCTGTCGCTAACCCGCGACTAACGTTGCAAATTACGACGTGCAGTAAGGGTAGAAAATTTTCTACCCCTACAACCTATCGTTACTCTTTCTGGGTTCACCGTGAGTTTTATTATTAAGTTAACCGTATTGATGGTTAAGCTTTTGTGTACGCTTCGTCTCTTTTGTTCAAATTTGCCGCAGTCGAAACTGCAAGCAACGCAACACTCGATACGGATGCTTGGTTAGACCTTACGAAATCAATCCTTTGACTTCTCTCGCCAGGAGCTTTCACCCTGAAAGAAACGACAAGCTTCGTTTGTCGCACTGGAATTTTATTTTGGCCTATCGCCTCACCATTTAATTATAGGAGAACGTGGACTGATTTTTAAACTAAACTATTTTTAGTCAGAAATTTTATTACGACCCCTATTAGAAGTCGCATAGGAATATTCTGGATGCGACGGAAACGGCGAAAGTAGTTAATCGATTACTGGAAAATGTAGGTTGAATAAATGAGTTTAAAGAAGTGGTTATCATGTTCCATGGTGTTGTTTAGGTCTGATGAAGATTTGAAATATGGCGTTTAGCAATTAATAGATGAAATATTTCCATGACTAATCAAGACACTACCCACGCACTTATCGAACTGGAACAGCATTTACAGTTTCAGTTATTGTTGGCTGAGCTTTCGGCCAGTTTTGTGCGTTACTCCTATTGGATTACTTGGCGGCAGTTATTGGGTTTTTAGAAGGAGCCTATCGCCGCAGCACTCCACTATTTACTTAGAGTGGCAGTGAAAAACAAAAACAGAAAACAATATTGATTTTATAAACCGGGAGAAAACCATTGAAAATAGAGAGTCCATCAATAAAAAATAATTCCGTAGTATTGGTGTTGTCATTATGCATCGGCCTACTTTCGGGGTGTTCTACCGTACAGAAGGGGAGTAACGACATAAAGGCGATGACGATTGAGCCTGCGCCTAACGCAGGATTTATTGAACAGCCTGATCAGCAGACTAAAAATGCGGAGTTGCCGTTTCAAAAAGTCTGGATCAAACCCGGCTTTGAAAAGAGCGGCTACCAAGAACTGGTTGTCGCCCCCGTCAATACCCAGTACATGCTAAAAATGGATTGGCTTCATGGCATGAGTTCGGCCAGTTGGTTTGGCGATGTCAAAAAGGATATTGACGAGCTTGCAGTGTACTTCTATGACCAAGTGGTCAAGGATTTCAAGGCAGATCCCAATCAACGCTTTCAAGTCATTGATTCACCCACACAACATAAGCAACCCGCTTTGCGTCTGGAACTCGCATTAGTCGAAATAGACCCATCGACACCCGTATTGCATGCGGCTGGCTGGGCAGTCCCAGGCGGAAGTACTGCGGCGGGCACTGTCAACCAGCGTAGAGCCGCGTTCGAAGGCCGTCTGCGCGATCTGCAAACCGGCGAGATCGTTGCAACTTTCGCCGATCGCAATATGGCGGATATCGGCCCCATCGATTTGACCCGCATGACCTGGTACGGCCCAGCCAAGGGCATTATGGATCAGTGGGCCAAGCAGTTTGTACAAATTGCCAATCGGAAGCCGGGAGAAGTAGTCACTGATCCCACGGCGTTTACACTAAGACCTTTCTAAATTGAATAAGGTAGAGCAGGCAGATTTTTATGCACGCTCTACCTTAACGGTGACAAGCTGGCAATGCGGTAGCTCTTGTCCCATCAAAAAAATGAAATATCGGAGATGATAAGGCCTCTATTATTATAATGTTACGTAGTTATAATCCAGTCATCCAAGGAGGTGACCTATGAAAAAAAAACAATGGTGGCGGGCGATGCGCACAGTGCTATGTGTGACTGTCCTCTCAGCAACAACTCTCGGCTGCTCGGAGAATAAGGTAGTCACACGACCTGAGCCTCCAGCAGTTCAGATAACGGCTCCGCAAGTAATGACAGAGACTGCGAATGCTAAAGATATTCTCAAGCGCATGGCCGAATTCCTTGCTAAGACCCCGCAGTTCAGCGTCAACCTGATTGACAATTATGACGTGATCCAAAAATCAGGGCAGAAGATCGAATTCGGTGAGAGCCGGAAGATCACTATAAGCCGACCTAACGGCTTGCGCGTCGATCTGGAAGAAAGCAGCGGTGAGAAACATACCGTTCTGTATGACGGTAAGGACATTACGGTGTTTAATCCATCGCAAAACGTTTATGCGCAGACAGCTAAACCAGGCGGGATTGACGAGGCGGTCATGTATTTCCTCAAAGACCTGCGCATGCGATTACCGCTCGCCGCACTCTTGCTCAGCCGGTTTCCGGCCGAAATCGAAAGCCGGACCCAGTCGCTTGATTATGTGGAGAAGACCGTTATTGACGGGATATCGACCCACCATTTGGCGGGGCGCACCGAAACGGTGGATTACCAGGTGTGGATTGCTGAAGGTGCCCAACCGTTACCACTCCGCATAGTGTTGACTTATAAGAACGCCGAGGGGCAGCCGGAATTTAGGGCACAGTTTTCCGATTGGAACCTGGCACCTAAAGTTCAAGATGCCCAATTCACGTTTACGCCATCCGAAGGGGCTCGAAAGATAGCCTTCCAAGCCCAGTTATCTACTATTGCAGCAGCGGGGACAGAAAACCCGGAGCAAACAGGAGGACAGAAATGAAAACCAAATCTTATATGATTGTTACGGCTATTTCGGCCACATTTGTTTTGCTGACAGGCATCGGGGATGAGGCAGTTGCCCGTGGAGGTGGCGGCGGTGGCGGATTTTCTCGTGGCGGAGGTGGTGGCGGCGGAGGTTTTTCTCGTGGTGGTGGCGGTGGCGACGGAGCTGGTGGTTTTTCCCGCAGTGGCGCTGCTTCAAGTGGCAGTTTCTCGTCAGGCGCTGGACGATCCGGCTCGATGAGTGGCGGAAGTTCGGCGGCCACTGCTTCCATGGCGTCTGGCCGGCCTCAAACCTCGCAGACCGCCTCCACAAATAGGGCCACAACTGCGCAGTCGACTTCAACAGCGAATCAGGCCCAGCGTCAAGATGCCTCTGCCCAGAACCAAACGCAACGTCAGAATGCCTCTTCCCAAAACCAAACGCAGCGACAGCAAGCCGTGCAGTCCAATCAGTCGGCTTACAATGGCTCAGGTTACCATCCACCTGCTGGCTACTACCCTCCGCCGGCGGCGCGGACGGAGTACTATAACAATAATAATGACAATAACAACTGGGACGATGGCGAAGTCGCAGCCGTGGCGGTTGGTGCGGTTGCGGTAGGGGCTGTTGCAGGTTATGCGGCAGGACAATCATCATTACAAAATACGTCATCGGCCCCACCCACAACGGTTGTCTACAGTGCACCTCCGTCCTCGGGTTCTGGTGGGCTGCCCTGCAATCCCAACACAACAGTGGTCAAAGGCGTGACTTATTTTCAATGCGGTTCCTCTTGGTATACCCAAGCTTATGGCAACAGTGGTGTCATATATACCCCCGTACCTGCGCCGTACTAATAGGCAAGCTATTCTATTGGAAGCCGAGTTTGCTTTATTGCTGCAAAACCGGTCTGTTGATGAAGCGAAGAGAGAGGGGATTCAAGAACATTTTGCGACGTATAAGATGGGCTTGGTGAAGTTTTTGAATGAATGTATTGATGAATTTGCTTCCGAACAGGTCAGTCGCGTACCTGCCATTGAATTGACTCAACGGTCAAAATCAGAATATCGAGAGATTTCTTCAATGCCATTCGTGCGTTTTAACGGGAAAATGTCGGGCACGAAAAGCATGTGCCTGACCTACTTGGCTTCTGGTTCCCAAGCTCCCGCTTGGGAACCAGAAGCCGAAGCTCCAGCTTCGCGACACTGGAAGCTGGAGCTTCCAAATCTGCATTCCCAAGCTGGAGCTTGGGAATGAGTACAAAATAATAAGCTTACCTTTTCATGTCTACATGGCGTCTACATTTATTTTTAACAAAAAAAAGCCTGTAACTAAAATGCTACAAGCCTTTATTTATACGGAGCTAGGCGATGGGAATCGGCCCCGCGACTGGCTGATTACGAATGTTATATGCTTTATTAGCAACCAATTAAATCAATGCGTTGCAATGGCCGCCAGTACCAAAAACAGCCTCAAAAAACCTAGAATAAGATATTAACCGTCGAGCGTAGCTACGATTTAGCTACGGCAGCTAACGACTTAAATCCGGCCGGTAGATTAAGAGAAAAGCAAGTAATTTGTCCGAGTGTGGTACTTTGTTAAATTTCTAGTTTCGTTAACTTAGAGTTAATATCGTTAATAATATATTGCACTGTGGACGAGATCATCTCAGTACAAAAAGTTGAAATATCTTTTTGACTTTTCAGACCTAACTTCTTGAGTTTCCATTCTGAGCATTTGGGTTGATTTGTCGAATCCCAACCAATATAAGTCATAACCTCTATCGAATTAAAAACAACTAAAGATTTTCTTGAAAAGATAGGCACTATAGTTAATGCATAAAATTCAATTGCATTAAATTTTGGTTTAAAAATAATCTGTAAGGCCTTAAACGGAGTTGCTGAGCTGCACTCTATACCAATTAGAACGTTTCGAGTGTTCTCAACACTCTCCAATTTATAGTCAACATCTCCGTGAAGTCTGCTAAGCGCGCTATTCCGCATAATATTAAAATCTCCAAATATGCTTACTGTACTTGTTGGCTTCTTAGGAACTTCTACATATTGCTGTTTGTAATACGTTTCAATTTTAAATCTTGGTTCAACGAAATAATGCTCATCTTTGTTTTTTAAAAGCCACGTCCCAATAGCAACTTCGTTAGGAATCAAACTATCAATATGACTAACCTCTAGAGTTAATATATCTGATATAACTGAAGGCCATTTCTCTTCTTGAATGGATGATTCAATGAGTTCAATGTTCTGTAATCCTTCTTCTTGAGAGCAGAATTCATTATCGCTTTTAACCTGAACTAACTGCAAAAAACTATTAAAAGAACTATCATCATCGGCAATTATTTTTGACTCATCCTTTTTTTGATCACCTGAAATTTTCAGCTCTGATCTTATATATTCAATTAAACTCGCATCTATATCACCAAATAACTCAGTGTTTTCGGCTTGGACAATAAATGTTGGTTTAGGGTAGTTATTTTCACTCATATCATCAGCAACATATGCCATGATATCTCTATACCTTAAAGGCCCTTTGCTTTGAGTGAGCGATTTAAATAAACTTTTTGAAAAAAAACTATAATCAGATGCAGCCCAGGATACCTCTTCATTGCTAGATGAGTGAAGAAAATACAGTTTTTTAAGCTCATTGTCTTTTGCTGACTTTTCAAAAATTGGCTGAATATCTGAATCGCTTTTTACGTAAGTTGACCCTGAATAGCAAGCGTCAATAATTTTAATGGTAAGTTCTGGCGATAGATTTCTAATCAGGCCATCCAGCTCCGAATTTCTTAGCCCAGTAGTTTCTTTTCTTTTATCATCAAAATCTGAAAATATGTAAAAGAAATCTTCATCATATCGAGCACCGTGCCCAGTGTAATAGAAAACTAATTCATCAACTGTTGACGATTTGTGTTTGTTTACAAATTCCGTGATTTTTTGTTTTGCATCCTGTGCCCTAGGAGAATCAGATATTACGCATATGTCGTCGAATTTATTAAGTTTTTCAACTACATGACCCATAACCTTAATGTCGCCTTTGCATGCGACCAATGAGTTTTGATGAT
>Ga0194058_10001909_pt1 | contig 10292 bp, 7 predicted proteins | sample SepL4417m_MetaG_FD_155490 | JGI IMG/M metagenome (GOLD analysis project Ga0194058, IMG submission 155490) | Anoxic zone freshwater microbial communities from boreal shield lake in IISD Experimental Lakes Area, Ontario, Canada - Sep2016-L442-17m | ecosystem: Environmental > Aquatic > Freshwater >... | reverse complement strand
TGATGGCGGAGTCCTCACTGGGCAAGATGTCTATGCAGCGATAGGGCTCGGCGCCAAGGGTGTTTTGATTGGCCGTGCCTACCTCTATGGCGTTATGGCTGATGGTGGCCGAGGTGTAGATAAAGTTATTGAAATTCTCAGAAGTGAATTAGTGAACACCATGGCTTTGACTGGTACTCGAAATGTTTCCGAGATTAGAGCTGCTGGCGTCAGGATTCGCCCCTAGAGATTTTGCATCTGCACCGAATAAGAAATCATTTCCCATTAAGGAGAAGTAGAAATATGTGCAGCAAAGAAATATGCAGAACTTGTGGCAAGGCGACGTGGTCGGGATGCGGAGAACATATCGAAGAAGCCCTACATGGTATTCCTCAGGAACAACGCTGTTCGTGTGATGTGGATGCTCAGTCAACCAATACTGCTGGCGGATTCTTTTCTCGATTACTAGGCGGAAGTAAGTAACTCTTTCTGCTTTTTGCGAGATTGAAAGAAGTTAAGCCACCCATAGCTCGCACCGATAATCAAGTACGGCGCAGCGCTTGCAAGAGATGCAATGAAATCTAATCCAACTTTGGATGGATGCAGTCCGTCGATCCCAATGATGGCAAGTAGCACAACACCAGCAAAAGCAATCGGTGGAGTGACGGCTGCAACGTAACTTGTGCCAGGTCTGCCGAATCGGATTCCTCCGATGACAACCAGGCAGATTGCTAAGCCCGTGATGATTCCAATGCCATGACGAAATATGAGTTCAAGTAATGCGAAGAGAGCTAAGAAGAGAGATTGCAAGACTATGACGCCAGGCTTGGTAAGTTTGATAGCAGAAACCTTGCTGGGCGTGCGTTCAACCATCGGGGAAGTCATTTATTTCTCCTCATCTACTTCTTCTGCATCAATAAAATCATCGGGTGCATCAAGGACTAAATTGCCATTGAGTTCGCGCACAGAGTTGGGTGCCTCAGGATATTCAATCGCAAGTTTGTCTTTGTCGCCACTCACACCCAAGTTGTGAATTCTGCGGGCAGGACTCAATACTGTCTTCTCGGCGGTAGGAATCAAATCCTCATAGGCCTTTGCAGTGGAGGTAATCGCCTTACCCACAGCAACAATCTTGGTATGGAGCAAAGTGATGTTCTTCAAGAAAGTGCTGGCAACTTTTTGAATTTCATCAGCATTTTCAGCAAGTTTGTTACGTGTAAAGATATAGCCGATGGTGCGAAGCAGCGCCATCATGGAGGTTGGAGTTGCTACAGTCACATCGACCTTAAAAGCCTTTTCCAAGAAGTGCGGATCAATGCGGAGCGCCTCAGAAAGAAGAGTCTCGAATGGCACAAAGAGCACGACGAAATCAGGAGAGCCTTGAGACTTGTGGTAACCACGTTTTGCTAGAGCCTCAACATGCTTAAGCAAATCCTTTGTGTGCTGGCCTAAGAATTCATCTCGCTGCGCTTGATCATCGGTGCCAAAAGCCTCCACGAAGCGATCGAAGGGAAATTTGGAGTCAATAAATATAGAACTGCCACCTGGCATCTTGACAGTGATATCTGGAATACCAGATGAGTCGGCATCAGTTGTAGACCTTTGACGGCTGTATTCGTGGCCTTCGCGCAATCCGGCGCCTTGCAAGAGCAGCTCGAGTTGGGCCTCGCCGAATTTTCCACGGGTTTGGTTATTTGATAACGCGCCAGCAATCTTCTTTGTCTCATCAAAAATAGATTCAGAGGCGCGACGCATTTCATTAATAGTTGTCTCAAGTTTGGCTTCGGCTTCGGTGCGAATGCGGTTGGCTTCGTTGGATTGCGTCGAGAGCTTTTGTACGGACTCCTTCATCGCATTAAGTTCGGCGTTTAATTTCACGGTTGATTCGGTCTTACCTCGCTCAGCGGCGAGTTGGGCTTTGTAATCATCAAGTAGCGCAGCTGATCCAGCGCTGCGATTGCGAGCCAAACCAAACCCGATCCCAATCCCGGCAAGCAGGGCTATCGCGCCTATCACTATGGTCATGGGCTTATCGTGGCAGGAACCACTGACGAAGCACCGTAGGCTCTACTCCTTGTGAGCCTCTCAATCGGAATCGTCGGCATGCCCAATGTGGGTAAGTCCACCCTTTTTAATGCCCTCACCAAAAACAACGTGCTTGCGGCCAACTATCCCTTCGCCACTATTGAGCCCAATGTTGGCGTGGTCGGTGTCCCAGATCCTCGGCTAGCCAAGCTGGCAGAGATTTTTGGATCTCAAGCAATCTTGCCCGCAGTAGTTTCGTTCGTGGATATTGCAGGAATTGTTAAGGGTGCATCAGAAGGTGCCGGTCTTGGAAATAAGTTTTTGGCCAACATTCGCGAAACCGATGCGATTTGTCAGGTCATCCGCGTATTCAACGATGGCGATGTCGTTCACGTTGAAGGTCGCGTTGATCCCGCCAGCGATATGGAAATTATTAATACTGAATTAGCGCTCGCAGATTTGCAAACAATCGAAAAAGCTTTGCCTAGAATCGAAAAAGAGGCTCGCACTAACAAAGATCGTCAACATGTTGTAGATGCGGTTAAAGAGGCAGAGAAGATTCTCAATGACGGTAAACCACTCTCGAGCAGTAAAGTTGATCTTTCCCTCATTGCAGAATTACAACTAATGACTGCAAAACCATTCCTCTATGTTTTTAACGTCGATGCAGCAGAACTCAATGATACGGCGTTACGAGCCAAGCTCGCCGACCTGGTGGCACCGGCTGAAGCGATTTTCCTTGATGCGAAAACTGAGGCAGAACTTGCAGAGCTCAGCGATGAAGATGCTCTCGAACTTCTTGAATCCATCGGACTCAAAGAGCCAGGACTTGCGACGTTGGCGCATGTGGGCTTTAGAACTCTGGGGCTTCAAACTTATTTAACAGCCGGTCCCAAAGAAGCGCGCGCCTGGACAATTCATGTCGGCGACACCGCACCTATGGCTGCCGGAGTAATCCACACTGATTTCCAAAAAGGATTTATCAAAGCCGAAATTGTTTCTTTTGAAGATTTAGTTTCTACAGGCTCCATGGCTGAGGCGAAAGCTCACGGAAAAGTCCGCATGGAGGGCAAGGATTACATCATGCATGATGGGGATGTTGTTGAGTTTAGGTTCAACGTTTAGTTCTTACGCACCTGTGTAGTGTTTTGCAATTTCGGAAAGTGCCTTATCCAACATTTCTAAACCAAGGCGAGCATCAGCTTCGGAAATATTGCACGGTGGCGTCATGTGCAAACGGTTAAAGTTTGGAAAGGGCATCAGTCCATTCTTCTTACATGCAGCAATTAATTCATTCATAGCTGGGCTTGAAGCACCGTATGGAGCAATAGGGGTGCGAGATTGGCGATCTGTCACGATATCCATGCCCCAGAAAACACCTGCGCCTCTGACATCACCAATAACTTTGTGCTTCTTCGCCAATTCACGAAGTCCAGGACCAAGAATTGTTTCTCCGATGTGTGCGGCATTTTCGACCATGCGCTCTTCTTTCATTGCATCGATTGTTGCCACTGCAGTAGCGCATGCCAACGGATGTCCAGAATATGTCAGCCCACCAGGAAATACGCGATCATCAAATGTCTTTGCAATGTAGTTAGGAATTACTACTCCGCCAAGTGGGATGTAGCCAGATGTAATACCTTTGGCAAAGGCGATCAAATCTGGCTCTACTGTTGAGTGCGCATATGCAAACCACTTACCAGTGCGCCCAAATCCAGCCATCACTTCATCTGCAATCCAAAGAATTTCGTACTTATCGCAAAGCGCACGTACACCTTCGAGATAGCCTTTAGGTGGGACAAGGATTCCGGCTGTTCCGGGCACTGATTCAAGGAGAATTGCAGCAACAGTTTTAGACCCTTCGAAAATAATTGTTTGCTCTAGGTGCTCAAGCGCCCGCTGACATTCTTCTTCTTCATCTTTTGCCCAGAAGGCTGAGCGATAAAGATATGGGCCCCAGAAGTGCACGTGGCCAATTGCATTCTCATTCGGAAATCTACGAGGATCACCCGTCGCACTAATCGCAGCACCAGTGTTGCCATGATAAGAACGATAAGTTGAAAAAATCTTTTGTTTACCAGTGTGCAGGCGTGCCATTCGGATAGCATTTTCAACTGCATCTGCTCCAGCATTTGTGAAGAATACTTTTTCAAATTTTGATCCTGCTAATTCAATGATGCGTGCCGCCGCTTCGTTACGTGCCGTGTTGGCATGTTGTGGGGCGATGGTTGTCAGGACTGCAGCTTGTTCTTGAATTGCTTTTACGACTTTTGGATGCTGATGACCAATATTTGTAAAAACCAATTGGCATGAAAAATCCAGATATTTCTTTCCGTCGTAATCCCAGAAATACGAGCCTTGGGCACCAGCGACAGGGATGGGCGTGATCTGTGCTTGAGCAGACCAAGAATGAAATACATGTGCGCGATCTGCGGCATAAACTTGCGCCCCTTTTGCAGGATCAGCAACTGGATTGGTCATTGGGTGCCCCTTAATTGTTTTGGAATTCTCTTAGCAATCTAATCATTAGTTGCGCGTAAAAGTCACGCGATTTAAGAGTTATTCGTGCTTAATGCTATTGTTCGCCCGCTGCCGTTGACATCTTCCGGAGCACACTAGTCTGGAGTCAAAGTTCAATGTCTAAAGCATCAACTGCCCATTTAGCTGGCCTGCCCAAGAAGACTCGGGACGATTTACGTAACGTTGCGATCATCGCCCACGTAGATCATGGCAAGACCACTTTGGTTGATGCCATGTTATGGCAGTCAGGTGCCTTTGCTGCTTACAAAAAGCAAGGTGAAGGCCAAGAGCGCATGATGGACTCAATGGACTTGGAACGCGAAAAAGGCATCACGATTCTTGCCAAGAACACCGCGGTGAAGCGCGGAAACACAATCGTCAACATTATTGATACTCCAGGACACGCTGACTTCGGTGGCGAAGTTGAGCGCGGGCTTGAAATGGTTGACGGAGTAATTTTGCTTGTGGATGCCTCAGAAGGTCCACTTCCGCAGACTCGTTTCGTCTTGCGTAAGGCGTTGGAAAAAAACCTGCCAGTTATTTTGCTCATTAACAAAGTTGACCGCCCTGACTCACGAATTGCTGAAGTTGTCGATGAGACATACGAGTTGTTTCTTGACTTAGATGCAGATGAAACTCAGATTGAATTTCCCGTTGTCTATGCATCCGCGAAAGCAGGTCGTGCATCTCTTACTCGTCCTGCAGATGGTGGAATGCCTGAGGAAGAAAACCTCGATGTCTTATTCGACACAATCTTTTCTGCAATCCCAGCGCCGGTTTATCACGAAGGTGCACCTTTGCAAGCACACGTCACCAACCTTGACTCTTCACCATTTCTTGGTCGCTTAGCGCTGTGCCGTGTGCGCGAAGGTGTCATTAAGAAAGGTCAGCAAGTTACATGGATTAAGACTGATGGAACTATGGAGCGCGTCAAGATTTCGGAACTTCTCATTACTGAAGCATTAGAGCGCGTCCCTGCCCAAGAAGCATATCCAGGCGACATCATCGCTGTTGCGGGTATCGAGACAATCACTTTGGGCGAAACACTTGCCGACAACGAAAATCCAGTGGCGCTACCGCTGATCATCGTTGATGAGCCATCAATTTCGATGACAATTGGTATCAACACATCACCTCTTGCCGGAAAGAGCGGAAGCAAGCTCACCGCTCGCCAAGTAAAGAGTCGTTTGGATTCTGAGTTGGTAGGTAACGTTTCATTGCGCGTTCTCAATACCGAACGTCCAGATACGTGGGAAGTTCAAGGACGAGGAGAACTTCAGCTCGCAGTACTTGTTGAAATCATGAAGCGCGAAGGATTTGAACTTACAGTCGGGAAGCCGCAAGTAGTTATTAAAATTATTGACGGCAAGACAAATGAGCCAATGGAATCTCTCACCATTGATGCGCCGGAGGAGTACTTAGGTGTACTCACTCAGTTAATGGCACTTCGTAAAGGACGTATGGTTCAAATGGTTAATCACGGTACCGGTTGGGTTCGTCTTGATTACCGCGTTCCATCGCGAGGATTAATTGGTTTCCGTACTGAGTTCCTTACAGAAACTCGCGGTACAGGTTTGCTTCACCACGTATTCGATGGTTACGAACCATGGCACGGCGATATTCGTACTCGCTCTACTGGATCACTTGTTTCAGATCGCATGGGCACGGTTACTTCTTATGCACTCTATGGGACTCAAGATCGTGGAAGCATTTTCGTAGAACCTGGTGATGAAGTGTATGAAGGCATGGTTATTGGCGAAAACTCTCGATCTGAAGATATGGACGTTAACTGTGTTCGCGAAAAGAAGCTCACGAATATGCGTGCTTCGGGTACCGATGAAACTGAGCGCTTAATTCCGCCCAAGAAACTCAACATGGAAGGTGCACTCGAATTTTGTCGTGAAGATGAATGCGTAGAGGTAACACCAGCTGTTGTGCGCATCCGAAAGCTCGTTCTCGATGGATCCGATCGCGCACGCGCCACTTCTCGAGCAAAAAAGGCCAACCAGAGCTAGATACTGCGCAATGTCACCGCTTTCAGGTTGAATGAGCGGTGTGAGTAAGCAAGCCAAAGATGAGGGCGCCAAGCTCATTAGACGACCCTTGGCCTTTCGCGAGATACCTTTTTCGCCAGACCAACAATCGGTCATTGCTCATCGTGGATCACCGCTGGTTGTCATGGGCGGCCCTGGTACTGGAAAAACTACAGTCTTAATACATGCCGCACTTTCACGCATAAGCGATGGGCAAAATCCAGATTCAATCTTGCTCCTTACATATGGTCGCGAACGGGCGAGTGAGCTACGTGATGCGATTGCATTGCGAACAACCAAAACAATGTTCGAACCGCTAGCGCGTACCTTTCATTCACTCGCCTTTTCAATTCTGAAAATGAAGGCTGATGCGCAAGACCCCGAACCAATTCTGCTGAGCGGACCGGAGCAGGAAAGTTATATTAAAGATTTACTACAAGGTGATATTGCAGATGGCAATCGCGAATGGCCAGAAGATCTCCATGCTGCGCTGAGAACAAATGGATTTGCGCGCGAACTTCGAGATTTGATTTTGCGCGCCGCTGAACGTGGAATAGGACCTACAGAGCTAGGGCAACTTGGACTTGCAGAGAATGAAAAATACTGGGCGGCCGCCGCAAAGTTTTGGCAGCGTTACTTAAACTCGATGGTGATGCGAGAAATAAGCGCTTCTGATTCCAAGTTACGCATTGATCCATCCGAACTTGTCTCTCGAGCATCTGTACACCTGAAGCGAAATCCTGAACTCTTGGCTCAATTAAGAGAGCGATTTGCAACGATCATGGTTGATGAATTTCAAGAAAGTGATCCCGCACAACGAGAGTTGCTTTCACTTCTTGCAGGAGGCGATGTGATCATATGTGCGGACGCAGATTCGGCAGTTGGCCGATTTCGTGGCGCTGATCCCGATGGACTATCAGTCGCACTAGATCCCTATCGTTCTAAAGAAATAGTTTTGAATCTGGGATTTCGCAGCGCGCCAGCAATCTTTGATGTTGGAAGCGAGTATGTGAAATATTTTAGAGGCGCCCCACATACTCGAAAACGCACCTGCGCCATCGATGGTCAATCCATTGTGCGGGTGGATCGCTTTCGTTCTGGAAGCGAAGAAGCGGCCTTTATCGCTCATCAATTTAGAAGTGCGCATCTGCGTGAAGGCATTGCGTATTCCCAGATGGCAGTCATTTTGCGAACCCCAGGAGTGAGTGCAACGGCACTGAGACGGGCTTTTGCACAAGTATCGATTCCAGTAGCCACCGCAATGCAAGCTTTGGCTGGCAATCCTGCAATTACTCCCTTCTTACTGTTGGCGCGTATTGCGATTAACCCCAAACTCTTGACTCTGGATGCTGCAGAAAAACTCTTGCTCAGCGAATTTGGTGGCGCCGATTCGATTTCGATTCGACGAATGCGACGCGCTCTCATTGCTGCTCGCCAAGAAGGCGATGATCGAAGTGGCACTCAACTATTACTCGAGGCAATAGAAACTGGAGAAATTTTTATAGAAGGAGCACAAGCCTTACAGCGAATCCATGACCTGCTCAAGAAAGCGCGCAGTGTTGCGCGAAAGAAAACTGCTCATGCCGATGAGCTTCTCTGGATGATTTGGGAAAACGCAGTGACAAGTGATGATCAAAAACTTTCCGTGGCCTGGCGCAATCAAGCACTTCGTCCCGGGATCCGAGGAGCAGCGGCAGATCGCGACCTGGATGCAATGATTCAACTATTCGAATCAGCGCAAAGATTTGCAGAACGTTTTCCAGGTTCTGGGCCAGCGGCTTTTATTCAAGAAATAACATCAGAAGATATTGCTGGGGATGTGATCACTGCAAAAGGAGTTCGCCCAGATTTTGTAGAAATTCTTACCGTCCATAGCGCTAAAGGTCGCGAATGGGAGATCGTTGCTATAGCGGGATTACAAGAAGGCATTTGGCCTAATTTAAAGCAACGTAGCTCGCTTCTTGGAGCTGAGCGATTAGTGGAAAGACAACGCCACCCCGATATTCCGCGCGAACAACTGGATGTCATTGCATCGGCAGGATTGTTGCAAGATGAAGAACGCCTATTTCATGTGGCTCTGACCCGTGCGCGTTCCCAACTGTTTATTACTGCAGTTCATAGGGATGACGAAGAACCCTCACAATTTTTCGAGGCAATTGAAGTGATGGTCAATAAGACCGATGACGAGAACCCAGTTATTACCCAAGTTCCTCGCCCGATTACAACACCAGCGTTAGTTGCTGAATTGCGTAGTCACTTAAGAGGTGAAAAGTCCCAGGAAGCTGCTTCTTTGTTGAAGAAACTTCAGGCCGAATCTATTTTCCTTGCAGATCCGCAAAGCTGGATCGGGTCAGTCCCATTGAGCACTGACAGCCCTGTTGTGGCGCCAGAGATGGAAGTTGTCGTTTCACCTAGCGGCGCAGAATCTTTTCTTGAATGTGGAGTCAAATGGTTTTTGCAAAACAATGGTGGCACAGACGGAGATAGTAGTGCTCAAGTATTAGGTTCGGCCATTCACGCCTTTGCAGCAAAGATGGTGAAGGAACCGGGGACAACCAAAGAAGATTTGATTGCCAACCTCAGGAACTCCTGGAAGTTAATCGATCCTAATTCTGGGTGGGTGAGTAATTCTGCCCTCGAAAATGCAGTAGAGATGCTGAACAAGTTTGTTTCCTACCACGAAGATTCAACTCGAACTATCGCTGGTGCTGAACTTCGTTTTGACATCAAACTTGGGCGTGCGCGAATTATTGGAAGCGTGGATCGTCTTGAAGTAGAAGCTGATGGTTCTTTATTTATTATAGATTTCAAAACAAGTTCTCAAGCCATCACCAAGGAAGAGGCCAAAAAGAATCTTCAATTAGCCAGTTATCAACTTGGCGTTCTCGAGGGCGGTTTTGCAGAAGGAAAAGTAAGTGCTGGATCTGAATTAGTTTATCTGGGAACGACAAAGAAAACTCCAACTATTCGCCCCCAGCATGAGATTGATGTCGCGGAGACTAAGAAAACTATTACAGGAATTGCTGAAGGAATGGGCGGCGCTACTTTTCTTGCAGCAATTAACAAACGGTGCAAAGGCTGTGCGGTGCGCAATTCTTGTCCCGTACAAAGTGATGGACGCACGGTGATCGAGTGAATTTCAACGAGAAGTATTCACCCGAAGAAATTATTGCAAAGCTGCAAGAGAAGTTTGGCGATCAAATTAAGCCAATTACTCCCCATCAATCACGCATTATTTCCGCCCGCAGCAATCCACTCGAGCCTGCAGTTGTTATTGCTGGAGCAGGTTCTGGCAAGACGGAAACAATGAGCAATCGCGTTCTCTATTTGGTGGCAAACGAACTTGCCAAGCCCGATGAAATACTCGGTCTCACCTTTACCCGCAAGGCAGCAGGTGAGCTTTCTGCTCGTATTCGCCGCCGTTTGCGCCAGCTCAGCGCCATTGGGCTAGTTGCGAAAGGAACGTCTAATTCTACTTCTGTGACTACATATCATTCTTATGCGGGCAAACTCCTTAGCGAGCATGCAATTCGATGTGGAATTGATGCAGATGCCCAGCCATTAGGTGAAGCAGCGATGTGGCAAATTGCATCCGATGTAGTTCGCAATTGGTCTGATGACGGCTATCGCAATCAAAGCGCAGTCAGCACTGTCATTAAAGACTTGCTTGGACTTTCTAAACTCATGCTCGAACACCAGGTAAAAGCAAGTGACATAGTTGATATTGACCTTCGC
>Ga0194058_10001907_pt1 | contig 10298 bp, 12 predicted proteins | sample SepL4417m_MetaG_FD_155490 | JGI IMG/M metagenome (GOLD analysis project Ga0194058, IMG submission 155490) | Anoxic zone freshwater microbial communities from boreal shield lake in IISD Experimental Lakes Area, Ontario, Canada - Sep2016-L442-17m | ecosystem: Environmental > Aquatic > Freshwater... | reverse complement strand
ATATATCCCGCGATGCGGTATGGTCACGAACGCCCTTGCATCGTGGCGTGTCGTCCTCGTCGCAGACTCCTGCGGGCGACCCGCCACCATGCCGCTGGCTACCCGAAAATATCAGCCGCTCCATGTTCCGGTGCGGTGGCTCCTCGCATCGAGCGGGAGGGGGCGCAGCCAACGCGCCAGGCCCTGCGGTCCTGATCACGCTGGCTGCTGGCCTGGGGTGCGCGGCCTCCGCTCCTTCGTCGCTGCGGCCGCGCCGCAGAAACAAATGTCCGGCGGCACGCGAGGCCCCCGAAACAGGAGAGCCTGCGCGTGCCACCGGAAGAGGTGATGTCGATTGCGCTCATTCAAAGGGGTCAGTCCGTGCATGCGTGCAGAATGAATTGACTCGGCAAGCAAAATTGCGGAAAAGGGAAGTATGCCGAGAAGCGTGCGGGTGGAATATGATGGGGCGATTTACCAAATGATTGCTCGTTTTGTGGCGCACTCCTAAACCTCTGCCCAATAGCTGGTTGCAAAAGCATTCCCAAGCTTCCATCTCCCGCCGCCGCGCGGATTCTCCAGAAATGAGGCTCCAACCGGTGTCAAATGCCCCTCTGACCAGTGCCTTCTTCACCTACTGGTTCCGAAGCCAGAAGTCCCGGAACCCGGACACCGTCCGATCTCCTAAATGTCGCCAGCCGCACTCTGCCCTGAACACCTTAGCGCCTTGCTACTGACGGACAAGATCGGAAATCACAGAGGAGTCTATCGGGTCAGAATCTGCGACGTCGGCCTGGGAGGGGCAGGCCAGTGGAAAACTTCCGCAGGATCGAGTGGAGGAAGTGCATTGGCGATTCTGCCGCCGGGGCTGCTCTCCTGGAAGGGAACTTTAAAATGACCGCCAAAGGTGTGCTCACATTGTCGCTGGGGCCGTAGCGCACCAAGCATCCACTGTCGAATTTCTCACTGCAAACGCAGATGAGGAATAGAAATCCTCTCGCCCGGACACGATGGAACGGCTATACCGTCACGCTATGCAGTCGATCGCCACGTCAGAGAAAATGAATCCGGCAGTACCGACACGGACACAGCCTCTAGGCTGGATGGCTGATCCCGGAAAAGAAGAAACCCCGGACCCTGGCACCGCCACGAAGGACGGGAGAAGGGCACCCGGGGTGCACTGGAGGAATCTCCGCGAATTACAGCCCATTGGCAAGGATGAACCCGACTTTTTTTGACAAAATCCAGCCAGCCCTCGCTGTCGAGCGGCTCGACGCCTATCGCCAGGATCAGGCGGAGCCCCTCGTTACCCTTGCCCGTTACCTCTGGAACATGGCGATTTGTGAATCGCTCTATTCGCCGTTGCAAATGGTGGAAATCGCCCTACGCAACGCACTTCAGCGCTCGCTGGATAATCATTTCCAAGCACCGCATTGGTATGATGTGCCTGCCTGCCGGTCGTTGCTCACCAATACTCAGCAAAGCCAGATCAGCGAAGCCAAACAAACCTTGGAACGGCTGGAAAAACCTCTCACCCCGGGGCGGATTGTCGCCGAGCTGACCTTCGGATTCTGGACCGCGTTTTTCAACAAACGTTCCGCCCAGAACCGCGACATCATCCAGTTGACCTCACGGGTTTTCCACTCCGCACCAAAATCCCAACGTGACATCCGGTCCCTGAACCGCCGCCTGACTCTCTTGCGCGAACTCAGGAACCGAGTTTTCCATCACGAACGAATCATCCATTGGATTGATCTCGACTCCCGCCACGCGGCCATGCTGGAAACCATCGGCTGGATCTCTCCGGAGTTGCGACAAATGGCTTTGGCCTTGGATCGCTTCTCCATGATCCGTCAGCAGGGGTTGAATCCCTGGATTGAGAAAATCCAGCACCATTGGCCGAACTCATCATCCAGGTCCGCAAAAGCGTGATCATCGACTGGACCCTCCGCGAAAGCGCCCGCGCCAAGATCAAAGTCATGGTGAAGCGCATCCTCAACAAATACGGCTATCCACCGGACTTCCAGGAGGAGGCGGTAAAGACCGTCCTCATGCAGCCGGAACTGCTTTGCGCGGATTGGGCTGAGCGTGACAAATAGTCACTGCGCTCCCTCGTCCTCACCGATCTCCTCACGTTTGCGCTGATCGGGAGAGGGTCAGTTTGCAGCACGAATGCGAACTGTATCCTTGATCTGAAGGCTTTGGGAAATCCATCCTGCGCGGTTCATCATAGCGACGACCTCGTTATAGACCGGTAGCCGACGCTGTGGATCACGAATTGTTGCGATGAGTGTCGCCTTTTGTCGGTCGGGTTGGGTCAAAGGTTTCCGCGAAGTCATTTTTAACGTGATTCTCCAAAAATCCCGAGGCTTGAGCCCCTTTGGGAATGTCGTTCGATAGACCTTCACCGGAGACCACTTGTAGCCGTGTTCGATCTGGTTCTTTTCATAAAGATCTTCGATTCCCTTCGGATAAGGGATCACTTTTCGGCCACCATAATCGTCGGAATTTTCTCCCCCCCGGTAGCACATCCCGAGAGAAGCATCGATGTTCACTTGACTGTAGGCCGCTCCGTCGTCCTGATCGACAGGTGGTTCATATACAAGCGTGAGGATAATCTCGCCAAAGACCTTCCCCTGCTGCACAAGACAATCAGGAATTGGAAAATCAGCCTTGGTAAAGTGCCGCCTGCTGTATGGCAGATCGAGATCGAACACGAGTGTAGCTTCCCATGGTCGGCAGCGCAGCATGTCTTCGACTGCCGGCGGTTTTCCGAATCCCTTGAACGGAAGGTCGCCAGCGGTGATCTCTTCGCTGTGAAGCACCGCAGAATGAATCAGAAACGCCTTGACGAGGTGACGGGAAGGTTCCTCCCGGAGGGATTCCCTGAGTTGCGCGGATGTCAATGCGACGAGAGGAGCGGCAAAGCTTGTCCCGATGGTCTCTGCAACGTTCAAGTTTCCGTCAACGCTTAGAATTCCCATTTGCGAGTAGCGCATGTCACGGTTGGCGTTTCCGCCAAAGTGGCATACGTCGGGCTTTGGCACGAATGCAGCACCAGGCCCGCGTCTGGTAAAAGGAGACGGCTCACCTACCCTGGCACAAGCTCCCGGGCGGGAGATATGGGCTATAGATCCCACTGTGATCGCCCGGAGCGAATCTGCCGGTGCGAGCAGCCTGTCATGGCCATTCAAGTCCGGGCGCGCCCACGGGTGCGCGGGTGTTTCTTCAAAATTTCCGGCACTATTCACGACCAAAACGCCAAACTCGTCTTGAAGAGCATCGAGTGCCGCTCCAAATGACGAGAACCGATCATTCCTGCACACTCGGGCAGAGTTCAGTGACATATTCCAGATTTTCACATTGGGGTATGTCTGGAATGCGTAGCGCAAGGCATCGACAAGATCATCCTCGGTGATCCTTCCGCGAGCGGGGATGGTTACAACATCCACCACACGCCCGCTGCCGGAGGGGAATCCCGGGTCGTCGTGATTGATTCCTTTTCCGTTGATGATAAGCGCTGCGACGAGGCTGCCATGAGAATTATTCTGATCCACCCTCGGAACGCGCGACTCGTCTCGCACCTCCACCCAAGCTTGCAAGTGAGGGTTATTGGGATCGGTTCCAGAATCGATCAACCCAACAACTGGGTAGGTTGTGGAAGGATCGGGAGGAGGGAGGTGGTCAGCCGTAACGGGTGCGACAACCGTCGCTTGAGTGCTGACCGTGTATTCGTCGAAGACATCGACACTCTGACACCCAACAAATGATGACAGGCGACTGATGGCATCCGTTCCCTCATCCACAACAACCCGGAACAGATTTTGCGTGGGGGTGTAGCGTAATGCCTCAACCGAGAAGAATCCCGGCGAATGGGCGATCTCCTTCAAACCGCTGAGGAGTGTTGCATTTAGAAATTCGCTCCTGTGATTGAAAAGCCGAACTTTGATGGCTTGCTTTCTTCGTTCGGACAAGAACGCGACCAATTCTCGTGGCGTCCATTGACCAAGCGCGTCCTTTTCGGTGTATGGGTCGATCGAGAGAATTTTTACCACATCATTCTGCATTTTTTTGTCGGTGGTTGTCTTGATCGAATCGAGCAACAACTGCAGGTGGCGGGGACGGACGCTCACGAGCAGTTCGCCGAAGTCTTCTCCGCCGATGATTGGGCAGGTGCGTGAAGTGAGGAGCCTGTCCGGGCGATGACTTTTTGCCATGGCTTCCTCTCTAAGGGTAACACGCGCAACTGCCGGGAGGTTGGTGTTTGCAAAGACTCCTTCAAATGCGTCGGCCACTTTGAGAAGGCCCTTGAGGGCCAAATCACGACACTCCTCGTAGTTGCTCTTCGCAAGAAAATCTTTTCCAGCCCCTTTGGCCTGAGGAGGACGGCGGTAATCTTCTTCTGCGGGGATGACCACCTTGATAGGCAGATGCTCGTTTGATTCAGGCATAGATTACGCTTTTTTGCGAAGGTTTCGTGAAACGGTGGATGCAGTGGTTCCAAAGAGTGCCGCAATCCGAGTCGTGGTAAAGAATTTCGAATCAAGGTCTCGGATGGCGCGAAACAGTGCGGAGGTCGGAGACGACGTGTCGATCACTCCCTTTAATCTAATCTGAAGAAAACTGACGATGAGTCGCTGTTGATCGATCTCCCGGTTGTTGACGAGACCATCGCGAATGGCGTCGTGGCAGAGAGTTTTCAGATCCGATCCCGTGATTCCAGATGCGAGTGCCGCCAGACTGTCGATATCGGTCGTCGATGCGAAGTTGCCCAGGAAAAGTTTCAACATCGTTGCGCGCTCTTGAGGGCCGGGCAAATCCAGGTGCAGCTTGAATGTAAACCGCCTCCAGATTGCAGGATCGAGAAGATGTTCGTGGTTGGTGGCCGCGAGCATGACGCTGTGCGGGTTCATGGAGTCCAGGTTTTGCAGAAGGCTGACCACGACACGCTTGAGTTCTCCCAACTCTTGATGGTCATCCCGCAGCTTGGCGAAGGCGTCAATTTCATCAAGAAACAAAATGCAATTGCGATGGGCGATATGGTCGAAGAGTGTCCGAAGATTTTTTGATGTGCTCCCCAGAAACGACGAAATCAAAGTGTCTGCACGGGCGGTAATGAGGGGCATTCCAAGCCGAGCGGCGATGTAGCGAGCAAGCCGTGTCTTTCCGACACCGGGAGGCCCGTAACAGATCAAGGAGGGTGGCATTCCGACCCCGTGGGCCTCAAGTTCATCGGCTTTCTTCACCAAGCTTAGGAAATCCTCAACTCGATCCAGTGTGGGCTTGTCGAAAACAACAGGGTTATCCTTCAACGCCGGGGTTTCCTCATCGGCGAGGGCAAGCCGTGATTCCGAGTCCACCGGAAGTCGCGATTGGCTTCCCAGACCGCTTGGCTGGACAGCGATCCCTGTCGCATTTACCGTCGCCTTGAGGCGTTCCGCCGCCTTCATATCGCCGGTCTGGACCAGCTTTTCCACAAGCTGATTGGCGTATGACAACACCCGAACAGGGTCGTTCTTGAGTGCCCATTCCGTGATTTTTGAGACTTCCAGAAAATGATCCATAATTAGAAAGATTGCCGATTGATTTACTTGCAATATAAACCTTACCTAGGCATGGTATATGCACAATATTGGCATGTCAACGCACAATAAGACTGAAAACACGCAAAATATGCCATTGACGGTTTTGTCTAAAAACGGTTCAGCGACATGGCGATGGACCCGCATCCAGATGAAAGCGCTCCTGCTTCGGGGCAGGCTTCGAATCGGGGAGCATTCTGGTTCCCCGCTTGTTGGCTTTTCCGAGTGCGATGAACCCCAGGATTCTTCGGCAAGATTTTCAAGAATCGAAAGTGCCCTCTCCCGCCTCGAAGAAAAGATCGACATGCTCGTTCATGCCCAACTTTGCGAAAACAAGATGCCTCCGTGGTTTGAAGCCTCACAGAAGTCAGCAATCGAAGAGTTTGCCGGAATGAGGAGTGACATGCGCGAGGTCCTTTCGCAAAACCGAGACTTGATTGAGGAGAACCATCATGTCCGCGGTGAACTCGCCGATATGGCGGAGGGGGCGGACAAATTCATCGCAAACCTTCAACAAAAACTTACCAAGAAGGAGCGGGAGTTGTTTTTCGGGAGCATCGCAACCAAGGAAGACAACGGCACGAGGCGAGTCTTGACATACGCTGAGATCGGACGGCAATTCGGAATTACAAAGCAAGCGGTGCAAAAGCGTCTTCGCTCCCTCGAATCACGCAATCCAGCGGTGGCCGAATATATCGCCGCAATCCGTCGCCCCCCAAAGCCGCGAGCATTCTCAGCAATGTCGCCCTCCGAGCGACGAAAGCATGGGATCGACGAGGCTTACAACTACGATCAGCAATGACGCTGTAGGTTGACCAGCGGGTTGACGGGGTTGACCGGACTATCTTGCTTGTAAAGAGGCGGATGCAGATGCATCCGCCTCTTTTTTTTGATCCCTGGGCAAATACGTGGGGCGCGCTGAAAACGAGCGGTCCCCGAACCCATATATGCCCAAGCAAATTGACAACAAACCGGCGCATGACAGCCGCCTTGAACAACTCATGGAACTCGCCAGAGAAGGCAATGCAGAAGCGAGGGCCGACCTCTGGCGGGAATTCTCCATAAATTTTCCCGTAGTCAAGGAGGGCCGCTGACATGGCCTTTCCGATTTTGCCAGGCATGGATTTCACCTGGGTCGATCCCGAAGGCACGCCAAACCGCCGGTGGCGGGCGGTGATGTCTCGGGAGGTGTGGCAGCAGGTGGTCAACATCAAGCTCTACGGTGGCCATCCCCCGCCGGCGGGCACTCCCCAGTTGTTCGTGAAGAAACCTCGCCAGCCACAGGCCTCGGGCAATCGGAAGGCAACCCCGGAAATCAACAAAAAGCGTCGGATGCGTCGCCTCGCCGAGGCAAAAGCCAACCCGGCCACGGCATAACCACTTTCGCCTCCCCGGAGGTGGTCGCACCGGGGGCGGCATCCATGCAGAGCGACTTCAAAAAAAATCATCATGAAACTCAGCAAGAAATCTCAATCGTTCGAGCCCTGCCCCGAATACACCGGCAAGGCAGTGTGCGTGGATGTAACTCCACTCAAGAAAACCGAAACCTCCTACGGGGTGAAGGAGACGTTCAAGTGTGTCTTTGAAACCACCCTCCTTCGACAGGACGGTTCACCATACTGCGTCTGGAGCCGTGGCTTCACCGCATCGCTCCACGAAAAGTCGGCGTTCGCCCAGTTCATTAAAAAGTGGCTCGGGCGTGCGCTAACGGCAGCCGAAGAGTCGGACTTTGACACCGAGGACCTGGTCGGAAAATCCGCCGAGTTGGTCATCACCCATGAGGAAGGACGCTCTGGGGAGGTTTACGCCTCCATCGCGTTGATCCGCCAGGACCGCACCGGCATGCCTCTCGTCCCGAGCGGGAAGTTCGTAAGGGCGAAAGACCGTGCGCCAAAAGACGCAGAGTTCCGCCGCACCGAGGAAACCTTCGTCCCGAAGCCTGATAATGACGACAGCCTCGACTGGCGGAGTGTGAAGATTCATGTCGGGCACCACACAGGACTGGACATGGGTGATCTAGACAGGGTTGCGGTCAACGCGCTCATTACCAACTGGCTCCCGAAGGCGAAAGCGCAGAAAAAAACCACCGCCGACGACCGGAGGCTGATGGCTGCCGTTGAGGCCGCCGATGCCGAGATCCGGGGCGACGACGACATCCCTGACGCAAACCGCGCGTTTTGATCGCCATGAAAACGGTTATCTTCGACATCGAAACAGGCGCACGGCCGCATACCGAACTGGAAGCCATCCGGCCCGAGTTCGAGGCACCTCGGAACCTCAAGGATCCGGTAAAGATCGCTGCGGCCATTGAAGAAAAACACGACGAATGGCTTGGGAAAGCCGCCCTGTGCGCAAGCACGGGGCGGGTGGTCGCCATCGGGGTTTCCACGCTCCCTGAGAATCTTATCTCCATCATCGCCACAGAGAACCCGGCAGATGAGGCGCGGGTCATCAGCGACTTCTGGCACATCGTCCACAAGAACCCGAATGCCCGCCTGGTCGGCTTCAATTCCAACGGCTTCGATCTGCCATTCCTCATGCGCCGCTCGATGCTGCTCGGCATCCCGTTTCCTCACGACATCCGTGAGGGGCGCTACTGGAGTCGGCGCTGCATCGACCTCATGGAGGCGTGGACGCTCGGGATCTATGGCGAGCGGATCAGCCTCGACCGCCTCTCGAAAGCCTTCGGGCTCGAAGGCAAGAACGGCCACGGAGCCGACTTCTGTCGCCTCTGGGAAGGAACCACCCAGGAACGAGCTCAAGCCAGATCCTACCTGCTCAACGACATCGCCCTCACCGTCCGACTCGCCGTGAAACTCGGCGTGGTCGCCGATCCCAAAGCATCCGAACCAACCGATTACTGACATGACCAAACCAACGAAAATTATCCGGCTCGAAGCCGAAAACATCAAACGCCTCCGGGCCGTGCAAATCACCCCGCAAGGCAATCTCATCACCGTGGGCGGCAAGAACGCCAATGGAAAAACTTCGCTCTTGGACAGCATTGCGATGGCTCTGGGAGGCGCGGCATCCACGCCCGATCAGCCGATTCGCAACGGCGAGGACTCGGCGCATGTCGTTCTGGAAACCGAAGACTTGATCATCGAGCGCCGCTACTCGGTCAAGAACAGCCCGACGCTTGTCGTGCGAACTCGCGACGGGATGAAACTCGCATCCCCGCAGGCAGTGCTCGACAAACTCACTGCCCGGATCGCGTTTGATCCCCTCGCGTTCGTCCGCATGGATTCCCGCAAGCAGGCGGAAACCCTCCGGGCCGTGAGCGGCGTGGACGTGACTGCGATCGAAGCAGAACGGGCGAAACTCTACGCCTCCCGCACCGAGTTCAACCGTGATGCAGAGCGGATCAAGGCGCGTCTCGCGGGAGAAGATGTGGATCTGGATGCGCCGGACGCCGAGATCAATTCCTCCCAGATTTTTGAAGAACTCTCGCTGGTTCAGGAATGCGATGCCCTCACCTCGCGGATCGCTGAAATCGAGGCGGATCTTGCCCGCACGAAAAAGAAACACGGGGCGCTCGTCGGTGCCCGGAAATCCGACACTCCTGCCGCCGAACTGAAATCCCAATTGGCTGGGGTTGAATCCACGAATCGGGCAATCCGGGCGAAGCGAGCATACATGACGCTGAAGTTCTCGATGGACGATCTCCTAGAGGAATCTCGCAAGTTGACCGCCAGCATCACGGCCCTCGACCGCGACAAAGCCCTCGCGCTCGCCTCCTCGAAACTGCCGGTGGACGGACTCGCGTTTGATCCTGCCGGCGTGACCTACCGGGACATCCCGTTCGACCAATGCAGTGCGGCCGAGCAGATGCGGGTCTCGATGGCGGTCGCCCTCGCCATGAACCCCTCCCTCCGGGTCTGCCTGATCCGCGACGGCTCGCTTCTGGATTCCGACTCGCTCGAAATCATCCGTGAGATGGCCGAGGCCGCCGACGCACAGGTCTGGCTGGAACGCGTGTCCGAGGACGCGGATTGCCAGGTCGTCATCGAGGACGGGGCGATTGCTCCGTCGAAACCCGCAACGAAGAAAGCTGCCGCTCCAACCACCGAAACCTATGACTATTGATCCAACCCAGATCCGCTCCCAAGGGATCGGCAGATACCACTCCATGTCGTTGCTCATGCCGGGGCATCGGCTGTCGAATCGGATGCGTCACACATGGCCTTGGCGGTGGGCGTTCTTCGCCCTGGGTTTCCTGCTCGGGTGGCTCGCCCACGGATTCGTATGACAATCGAAGAACAATTCGACGCCATGGTGGCCGCCGGTGAGAACGTGTTTCTTACCGGCGCAGGCGGCACGGGAAAATCGACCATCATGCGGCGGATGATCGCCAGTGATCTCGACCGTTTCGCGGTCACGGCCTCGACAGGGATCGCCGCGCTCAATGTCGGTGGGGCCACCATCCACCGGTGGAGCGGGATGATGCTCGGGCCGAGGGACGGCGAATCGGACGAGGATTGCCTCGCCGACCTGATGCTCGACCGACGCCCCAGTGTGCGGAAAGGCTTCGAGCGGATCCGTTCCTGCCAGACGCTTGTGATTGACGAGATCAGCATGCTCAACGGCCGCACGCTCGACTTTCTGGATTTCATGTGCCGGAAGCTGCGGCGCAGTGCGGCCCCATTCGGCGGAATTCAAATCATCGCCACCGGGGATTATCTGCAGCTCCCGCCGGTCAACAAAACGGGCAACTATGATTGGGCGTTTCAGTCCCGT
>Ga0194058_10001906_pt1 | contig 10309 bp, 10 predicted proteins | sample SepL4417m_MetaG_FD_155490 | JGI IMG/M metagenome (GOLD analysis project Ga0194058, IMG submission 155490) | Anoxic zone freshwater microbial communities from boreal shield lake in IISD Experimental Lakes Area, Ontario, Canada - Sep2016-L442-17m | ecosystem: Environmental > Aquatic > Freshwater... | reverse complement strand
CAAATTGAGGGATACCCCGATTGTTCATCTTCTTTTCACAAATCTGCTGAGGGTTGACTTACGATTCTGTTGTGCTCGAGATCAGTCGCCCGCTGGATGAGGCAATCCTGTCTCAAATTCCTGCTGCAATCCTCGTTTTCCGTGCTTCAGATCAAATGATCGTCTATGCAAATGAGATGGCGCTTCAAGTTTCGGGTTACTCAACATCTGATTTCGGGAAAGTGTCGTTGTGGGATTTGGTGGTTGAAGAAGACTCAAAGCATGTCGCTGACGAAGCGAGCAAACTTCCCGCTAGGAGAGCAGCGGATAATAGTGATCAGAGCGAGGGATTCGTTCGTATCCGCACAAAGAGCGGCACCGAACTCAGTGCTTGGTTCACCATTAAAGACATTGTGGATGCAGATGGCCTTGTTCGCTTTAGATCAATTCTCGGTTTTGTGAATTATGACAAGCAGGCCGATGACGAGCACGAACGCGCAAGAATCATCAGCATTGTTGAATTAGGGCTACGTCGATCTGCCGGTCTCGTTGCATCGGAACTCAATAATGCTCTCTCTGTTTTACAGATTGCGCTCGAAACCAAAAACTTACTCCCCGCAGATGGGTCACTCGCAACGGCTTTTGCTCCGCTCACAGCAATTGGTGAAAGATTGCGCCGATATGGATCCGGCTTTGAAGCATCTAACGATCAAGATATGCCGATCGACAATGCTGCCAACACAACGCTCCAACCTAAGGCTGTGGCGGCTTTAATATTTCCCAAAGTGCTGTTGGTTGATGATGACTGGAAGCTGCTCGAAGCGTTACAGGAACTTTTGTTTATGAACGGAATAAGCGCGATTAAGTCGATTTCAACAAAAAACGCTGTTGAGAATGCGCATCTCTTCTTACCCGAAGTTGCACTCATTGATCTGCGACTCAGCGACGAAGACGGCAGAGATGTAGCCAAATTGCTCCTTGAATCATTTCCTTCTATGAAAATTATTTTTATGAGCGGTTACGCAGATTCGCTGCTTGTAATCGAGAATGAAGGCAAGTTCCCAATTTTAAAAAAACCATTTGCAATCGATTCGTTGATTGCCCTCATCAGAAATAAGGTATCTGCATGACCATGATCGTTAACTCGGCCACAAACTCGGCTAATGACACAACGCAGGTGGCGATTCTTGAAGACGAAGACATGCTCCGAGGCCTATTGGCCGAGTGGCTTGCTAGCCAACCGAACACAAACGTCGTCGATCAATTTCGGTCTATCGAAGCATTTAATCACGCCATTGCAACGTCATTGCCTGCAGTAAATCTTTTGATTTGCGATGTGCTGTTGCCAGACGGCGACGGCATCACTGCGGCCCTTGGTGCACTTCGTGTTCTCGACCCAAAACCTGGTCTTATCGTTATCTCTGGTCGCCCAACTGCCGACTTGTTTACACGACTGTCAGAGAACGTTGATGGAGGTTGGGCTTTCTTGCTCAAGAATCACAATGGGCTTGCGAACTTCACCCAAGCTATTTCTGCTGTGCGCAGTGGCCTCGTCATGGTTGACCCAAACCTCAAGGCCATGTTTAGTAAGTCTGGTCGAAGCACTGCACTCACCGATCAAGAACGAACTGTCATGGACAAAGTTGCTCGTGGTATGTCAAACGCCGTGATCGCCGGAGAGATTTTTGCATCCGAAAAAACTGTTGAGCGTCTACTCACTTCTATTTACAGTAAATATGATCTTGTCGGAACTTCGAAGCTTGAAAACCCTCGTGTTCGCGCAACACTTATTTACCGAGGCTTGCTCAGTTAATTCTTCTACCTCGTAGGGGTTATCTCTTCTTTTTCTGTGGGTTGATCCTTGAGAAGCCCTGCGTCTTTGAGTAGCTCACGGAGAACTTCATTTGATGACTTGGTTTTAACGTTTGTTTCCATACGTTTCACCGTACGGCAAATTTTCAGACATCGAAACCAAAAACGTTAGTCAGTCAACGACTGATGAAATTAAGTTGCTGACTGAATAGGGTTAGCAGCCAAAAGCATCACCATGTGACGCCAAGTCTTGTTGACAGTCTCAAAATTTGCCTCGCCGATATCTACCCCGAGCATTGGCACAATCTGTCCTGCGCAAATAATTGAAAGCGCAATGAACGAAAGAATCCCGGCAGAGTCAGGTGAAACACCATCTACCTTTTCAAAATTTCCCGTTAAGGCCTTCATCACAGTGCCATCTACGCCCATCTTTGCGGGACTTTCACCAGTCGTCAACATCCAGATGCCGATGTTGACAACCAATTTTGCTTCTAACGACAAGGGATCACTTGTCATGTTCTCTCGTGTCACAACTTGTTCAATGACAATATCGATAAGTCTTCTGGCAACCTTCGCAAACAAATTAGCTTTTGATCCAAAATACGAATGAATCAAACCATGATTGACGTCGGCCACTTGCGCAACCTGTCGAACGCTAATTTCGGCGGCGTTTTGCGTCTTGAGTAACTCGATCGCAGCCTTAATCAGCCTGTCTTCCGACTCTGCGCGCGATAGCGAAGGACGACGACTCTTGGGAGCAACCGGACTTTTGCTGGCGGGAACGAAACTTGTCTTCTGACGTACTTGTGTATTCATGGCTATGCACCCACCACGTTGACAAGCTGGAATATTGGGAGGTACAAAGCAATAACTGCAGTACCAACGACAACTCCAAGGCCAAGAACAAGAATTGGTTCAAGAGCTTTTGCGAAATCTTCACCGTCGCGTTTGAGGTCTTCTTCGGTGTTTGTCGCATACCGACCGAGAACACCAGCCAAATCGCCTGAAGCGTCTCCAACTGCAGCGAGGTCTCTAAACACAAGTGGTAGTTGATCTACGCTCGCAAAAGAATCGGTGACCGACTCGCCTTGTGCAATCGAATCTTGGATAGCGAGAAAGGCGTCTTGAAAAACAACATTGCCACTTGCATTGGCCGTCATTTCAAGCGAATCCAGCATTGGAACACGAGCGGTAAGAAGCGCACTTAACGTTGACGCACTGCGCGTGGTAATCGACCGGTGCATGAGTTGCCCAAGTCGGGGCACTTTGAGAAACATGTGGTCGGTCACTGCGCGACCTGCAGGTAATTGACGAATAAGAAAGAAGAGGGAGATAACAAGAATTGTTGATGCGGGAAAGGCCCACGCTTGACGTGTGAGCGTCAGGCTCAAGTTGACAACAGTTTGAGTGAGCCTAGGAAGCGGCGCATTGAGCTGTGAATACATGTCGACGAAACGTGGCACAACAAAAAAGACCATGGCGAGCAATACCGCGATCGTGGTGAACATGACCGAAATTGGATAGGTAATTGCACGTCGCACATTTTTCCTCAGCCTTATTTGTGCATCGCACAACGTGACAATGCCATTAAAGGTAGGAACCAGCGCACCGGTGGCCTCGCCTGCTTCAACCATCGATGCAGGAACTTTGCCCAATCGACGCTCTTGTCGCATGAATGCATCTCCAACCGCGGATCCAGCCTCGAGGTCGAGGCGAATGTTGGTCATCACCCGAGAAACTCGTTTGCCTGGGCGCTGGTCGGCAATGAGTTCGCAAGCGGCCGGCAGTCGCAGACCACTTGTGAGAAGACTCGACAAGTTTCGACAGATCCAAAGAACGTCAGCCATAGGAAGCTTTGGTCGGAGCAGATCATAATCTTGTGAAATTACGTCTGAAAAAAATCGACGGTGGAGTTTTTTGGTCTCTACTCCACGCTTCAACAATTTCTCGCGTGCACCTTCGCGATCAAACGCAACAACACGACCGCGTCGCTTGCCGCCTCGACGGTCGAAGCCCTTATATGTGTATGTGTTAGCCATATTCGCTCAGCTATCTCCCAACACACGAGCAACTTCTTCGAGAGATGTTGCGCCTTGTCGAGCCAATTGCAACGCATCATGTCGAATTGGCACCATTCCAGAAGAAATAGCTAAGACTTCAATCAATGCAGGTTCTGCACGATTGACAACAGCAGAACGAATGTCGTCATTCATCTTGATCACTTCAGCTACTACTGCACGACCCTTGTAACCGGTGCCGAAGCAGGCCTCGCACCCACCTTGACGTGGTCCCCACAATCGTTCAGGTCTTTCAAACGGCCACTGCGCATCATCCAAAATTGAGAGGCGTGGCACGTACGGAGTGCGGCATTGTCGGCATAAGCGCCTGAGAAGTCTTTGGTTAATTACACCGCGCACAGCAGCAGAAGCCATAAATGGCTCAATTCCAAGATCAACCAAACGAAGTGGTGCAGTTGCTGCTGTTGAAGCGTGCAACGATGCCAAAACAACTTGACCCGTAAGCGCTGCACCCATTGCGGTTCTCGCTGTTTCGGGGTCACGAATTTCACCAACAAGCAAAACATCTGGGTCAGCACGCAAAATTGCGCGCAGTGCTGCAGCAAAATCGAAGTTTGCTGCGCGATTGACTTGCACCTGCAACATGCCAGAGAGTCGGTACTCCACTGGGTCTTCTACGGTGACTGTCTTGACACCAGGTGTCGTCAGTTTTTTGAGAGCGCTATAGAGCGTGGTTGTTTTACCAGACCCGGTTGGCCCGGTTGCCAAGATCACTCCACCTTGCAATGACAACAGATTGTCGAATTGCAATCTCACTGCCCTGCTAAAACCAAGTGTGGCAAGTCGCGAACGAACTCGAGTTTGATCGAGAAGACGAATCACGCAAGACTCGCCGCCCCACGCAGAAGGAATTGTTACAACGCGCATGTCAACTGTGCGACCACCGAAAACTGCAGAGGCACGGCCATCCTGCGGTGCTCTTCTGTCTCCAACATCTAATTGCGACATGATTTTGATTCGATTGACGAGAATCTGACCGAAGTTCACTGGGTATGAACCAGCTGGGGTGAGAATTCCGTCAAGTCGAAACCGGATATCGCAGCGGTCGTTATCTGGCTCGATATGAATGTCTGAAGCACCCGACAAAATCGCGCGTTCAATCAAGATGTCGGCAAGCTCGGCGATTCGCCCCTCTTCGGCAAGTTGCTTCTCGACAACACGCAATTGCGTTGCCCGAGCAAATGACTCTTCGTCTGCCAACTCATCGGCGAGGTCGCTGTCTTCGTGACGCTCTGCTGCACCTTCGAGTGCTTGCCTGTTGGTGACAACAATGCCAATTTCAAATTCGGTGAATCGTGATCGCACCTCATTCATTGTTTTTTCTGCAAATGGATCGAGAACAGCAATTACGACAACGTTGTCGCGACGGCCAATTGCAAATGCACCGAGGTCAACAGCCTCATGTGGTGGAATGCGCTCTACTAAATCGGCCGAGACAAGATCGGGCAATTGACCAATGTATTCAAAGCCTTTGGCTGCCCAAACTGCGTGTTCAAGGTCGGTGATCAACAACCCTTCGTCAATCATTGCCCGAATAGGGCGAACTCCCTTTAACCAGCCGCGTTCTGCTGCAAGTTTGAAACGAGGTAATTCAACGACAATGTTTGGATTAGCTTTCGTAAGTAACGAAATTGCCAAAGCAAGATTGGGCATTACCTCAGTCTGTTGATTGCTCATGGAGCCATGGTTGTTTCAGTAGGAATTGTTGTATCACTGGGGACTGTTGTGGCAGTTGACGTTGTCTCTGCAGCAAAACGGAGACCAACGAGATGCAGCGTTGCGACTGTCTCATTGCCATTAAACGTGAAATGAATATTGGAAATACCTACGAGTGGGCCGGAGACGCGCGAGTTTCGAGCAAGGTCAATAAACCGAATCAATCGGGGCATGTCTGCCACTACATCTACTGCAGTGGTGACTACTTCAAAATTGGACGTGATTAATGTTGGATCAATATTGAGAGCAGTTAGTGCTTGTTCCTTGGTCAAGGTTTGAGTTTCTTCAACAGCAACAACCTCAGGCAAGTTCAATTGTTGTGCAAGCAGATTCATTGCAGTTACTAAATCTGTTTGAGAGAGAGTTGACGGTGCCAAGAGATCAAGCAACGCTTTGTCCTCTGGCGCAATCGCTGAGGTATTTCCCAAAATTGAATCGGCCTGTGCAACGAGTTGCTCGGCAGATGCACGTAACTCAGATGCGTGCGAACGACGCGAATTTACGCTGGAAATCAATATCGTTACGCAAAGAAATGCCACAACGGCTACCGAACCGATGATGACGTTACGACGCGTCAGGTACGCCTTGTACTTCTGAATCATGCGTCACCTTCTGCTTTATCGGCTGCACGGATTGGAAAGTTGCACAAGTATTCGGCAGGACCATTGGCCGAAGAGTCAAGTGGTGTTATCGAAATTGATGCGCCACTCGAGCCAAGTGCTGCTTGCCACTCTTCGGCCATGTCGGCCGGAATCGCTACAACGAATTTCGCTTGGACGATGCCGTTATCGATAGAGAATGAAACTTCATTAACGGTTGGATTCGCTGGCAATGATGACAACAAGCGAATAACACCAGTTGTCCAATTGGGTGGTACGAACTGTGCGATCTCGTTGAGCTCAACAACTGCTGCTGCCATTTTCGCGGCATTGGCCGCCACAACTTGGCTTGATGCGAGTTGACGCGTGCCATTTTCTACTGCACGTTCTGCACTTTCAACTGATCGTCCCGATGAGACCAATGAAAAAATCATGAGTAGAACGGCTAAAACTGCTCCAACAAGCGCACCAGCGGTGCCGCGCGGGACCATTCTTTCGGTGTTGGAAGAAAAGATCGGGCGTGCGAATCCTCGCGAGCCATCGCTGGTGAGCACGCCTTCGAAGTCTTCACTTGTGCGTGACGACAGACTTGCTTTGCGTGACTTTCCAAATCGATGCCCAAGTGCTCTCGAAACATCGGCGAAGGGTTGCAAGTTGAATTGTGTTGTGGCTGCAGCAAGTGCGCCATATGCGGCCAAGCGCTCAGTAACCGGAATAATCGAAACATCAAAGCTGCTCCCCACTGGCGCGGGTTTGATCGTGATGCCAACATTTTTAAGAAATGTCGGCAAGTGCGGCAATGTTGCTCCGACTCCAAACGCCCACAAACTGCGTGGACAAGCATCTCCATTACGTTCCCAAAGCTCAACTGTTCGATGCACTTCGCGGGCCAAACTTGCCAAGTAGCGCCGCAGCGCAGCAATGTGTTCTCCAGACAGTGCCGAAAGTGACAACAAGTTTGCATCGCCTTCAGACCAAGTGGACAAACCGCCGCAATTCAATTGCCGAGTCGTAACAGGAATGCCACCGCGAACGAGTGTTAGCTCAGTGCACGACTCCCGAATGGCTAAATACAGGCCGTCGTGATTGAGTGTAAATGGAGAGACCATGACGCTGCACGAGGCATTGCCCAACTCGTGTCGCAATACTCGAGCGGCTTCAGAGGTAATTGCCCCGACCATTGCGACTGGTTGCGGAGAGTCTTTATGTGACTGAACGAAACCCGCACCAGGAAGTTCGCTTCCGGCAGGTATATGACGGTTGATTATTTCGCGAATTACTTGAGTCGGTTTGCGGTCAGCAATCACTGGAACGGGGATTCTTCGCACCGCAACTCCGGTTGAAGCCCATGCCAGTACTGCAGAATCGTTGCTTTTGAGTACTTGGCGCATCATGGCCGCGGCCGACGTGCTGCTGAGATGTTGGAACCGTTCGTAATAGACAATGGTTCGATCTTCAATTCGAACTACACGCAGTGTGGACCCATCGAGTTCTGCGCCAACCACAAGATTTCGTTTTGCGTTCATGCTGAAACACAGAGGGAGTAAGGGGTCACACTCTATGTGTCGGCTCAGTCGAGCCCAATTCAGTCAGTAACCACCACACAAAAAAAATTTCTTTATGTGTGTGAGTACATGAACAAATATGTGCTCAAGATGCCGACTCATCATTGTGCACAGGAAATTCCTAGGCATAACCCTTATCCCCCAAGGAAGAACCATGAAAACGTTTAAAAACATCATCCGCCGTGAGGGTGGTTTCACTCTCACCGAGTTGGCAGTAGCCATGCTCGTCGTCGGAATCTTGTCCGCCATTGCCATTCCGAGCTTCCTCGGTAGCCGCAATGCTGGGTATGACAAAGAAGCCCAAGCATCAGTCGATGCCGCACTTGTTGCGGCCCAGCAACACTATGCACAGTACGGCGACTACTCAGACTCGATGACAAATACTTGTCCTAGCAGCACTACGTTTCATGCCGATCTACAAAAGCTCGACCCAACGATTGACTTCGTAGATGCCTTTACCCGTTCAACTGGCCCTCGAGTTGTCAGCGTCCAGGCAATGCCTTCATATAACTCCAATAATGAGGATTTGGGCTGCCAAGTGTTTTATGCGATGGCGTTATCCCGCTCGGGAACGTGTTGGATTGCACGAACCACCGTTGAGGGCAAGTACTTTATGACCGGATCTCGATCACCAATCATTGTCAAATCCGACAAGAACACTGCTGCTGCCACCATTACCGAACTTACGGGTGCGGCTGTAAACGGCAACGCATACGCCGCATTTAAGCCGCAAAAATCAGCAGCCGACGCAGCAGTCCTTGCGACTGCCGAACTTGCGGATGTGGCAACCAATTGCATGGGAATCATGCAGGGTGAGGGTGAGTACATTGCCAGCCCAAATGTGGTTCTCACCAGTGAGTACTACACCTCATGGCGCTCAGTAATCGGCGCGGTGGCTGGAGCCAGCTGATCCTTCTTAAATAAATAAGGTTCTCTCCGAGAGGGGGTGCTGGCTTGCCAGCACCCCCTCTTTTTTTATTCTGAAAATGTTCCCAAAGTGTGGAAGTTCGCCGGGAAATTTGCGCACCAGTTGCCGACTCTTCTTATTACCTAGGAGCCTCCTAGGTAAAACCTAGATTCCTGAGGAGGAACCTTGAAAACGCTTAAAAGCATCATCCGTCGTGAGGGCGGTTTCACTCTCACCGAGTTGGCAGTAGCCATGCTCGTAGTTGGAATCTTGTCCAGCATTGCAGTACCGAGCTTCCTTGGTGCACGTAACAACGCATACGACAAAGAAGCGCAAGCATCAATCGATGCTGCTCTTGTTGCCGCCCAGCAGCACTATGCACAGTACGGTGACTTCTCGGATTCAATGACATCAACATGTGCAGATAGCACCACTTTTCCTGCCGATCTTCAGAAGCTCGACCCGAATATTGACATGGTGCTCGCTTCAGCAGTTTCAACCGGACCACGAGTTGTGAGCGTTCAAGCAGCGCCAACATGGAACTCAAACGATGAAAACTTGGGTTGCCAGGCATTTTTTGCAACGGCATTGTCCCGTTCAGGAACATGCTGGATTGGCCGTACCACCGTTGAGGGCAAGTTCCTATTGACCGGAAAAGTTGCAGGCGCAGCGATTGTTGTTAAGTCTGACAAAAACACATTTGCAAGCACCATTACCGAAATGAGTGGTTTGGCAGTGAACGGCAATGCATACGCATCATTCAAACCAAAAAACTCATCCGCCGACGCAGCACTACTTGCGACCGCTGAACTTGCAGATGCCTCAGTTGCATGCTCAGGTGCGGTCCAGGGATCAGGCTCAGTAACAGCAGGAACGACCGTGGTCCTTCCGAGCGAGTACTACTCGTCCTGGCGTTCAGTAATCAACTCCGCTGTTGGAGCTGCAGGCTGATAACTAGTTAGTAGATAAGTTTTCTGCAGGAGGGGTGCTGGTTCGCCAGCACCCCTCTTTGTAGGAATGACAAGTCCATTCACTTCTTTTCACATCTCACAAATCTCGGAGACATCAGATGCGTTCAACCGCCACCCACAACCAAATGATAAAAGTGCTTCGCTACGTCATTGGTGCGGTTGTAACTTTTCTCGTGTTGGCCCCGGCTGGCGCACATGCTGTCGATGATCAATTGATCGTTCAGAACCAAAAGCCCGCATATATGGCGTACGACCGAATCGAATTCTCTTATGGCGGTTGCGCAACTTCTGGCGCTACGCGACTCGAATTACGCGCCGATAGCCCAACTACTGGGAACATCATCTCGGCATATCCTGCCCCGGCCGTCAATGCTGCGGGGTACGTGCGTGCTGCAGTTTTACTTCCCGACACCATTCAGCGCGGAAATTATTACCTTGCATTTCAGTGCCTTTCGCCCACTAGCGCAGTGCTCAGCGCCTCTGCCGTAATCAAAGTTGAAGCTGTTTCATTGAACGCCGCGATCCCGTCGGTGCCCGAAGTGCCCGCAACAACTGCATCTGGTGTTGCAACCCTTATCCCCAAGGCGCCCGTAGTGGCAGACAAAGTGCTCGCAAAAACAGGAGTCGATGCAATTATCGTCTTTCCTGTTCTCTTGGCAATCGCATTGATTGGTCTGATAAC
>Ga0194058_10001905_pt1 | contig 10309 bp, 17 predicted proteins | sample SepL4417m_MetaG_FD_155490 | JGI IMG/M metagenome (GOLD analysis project Ga0194058, IMG submission 155490) | Anoxic zone freshwater microbial communities from boreal shield lake in IISD Experimental Lakes Area, Ontario, Canada - Sep2016-L442-17m | ecosystem: Environmental > Aquatic > Freshwater... | reverse complement strand
ATAATAGGACTGGGTCCCATCAAGAACCAACACCTTTTTGTCCTTGAATTGGCTGGAATAGTGCAACTCAGACAGTATGAAGATTGAAGCCAGAACCTCGAAAGCCCATGTGAGTCTTTGCTCTCGAGGGACCGCCAATATGAATTCGAATGAAAATTTCTTGGCGTCCCTTCAGCAGCATGAGTGACACGGGCCACTCGTCAGTGCCTTCACATGGGCTTGGTTAATACGACACTTTCTCGGATTTAAAGTTCCGGAGAAGTTTGCCCGGATTACTCAAAGTTCAGCCGTGTCTCTAACAGGAATGTGCGGACAACCCAGTGGAACCCAGGTATCAGATTGGGTAAATTTGATAAAAACTGCTAATCCATTGCATACTTCTTGAGAGGTTCCCGTTCAGAAAGCTCAGAAATATACGAATTGGTCAAGAAGTAAAGTGAAAGCTCTTGAGCATCAAATCGAAGTCGGGAACATCATCGTAGATGTAGTGAGGAAGAATGTCAAGAACCTCAATTTACGCGTATATCAATCAAGTGGAAGGGTTCGCATGGCTGTTCCTTTGAGAATTGACGATGATACTCTCCGGTCGTTTGTCATTTCAAAAATGTCTTGGATTAAAAAACATCAGTCGAGGTTTCAAGGTCAGGAACCACAACCACAGCATGAATTCCTATCCGGTGAAAGTCATTACTACTGCGGGAAACCCTATCCGCTCAATGTCATTTTTCAGGATTCTCGACCAAGAGTAGAATTCTGCAACAACGACCAGATGGACCTCTACGTAAGACCGGGGAGCGATAGAGCTAAACGCGAAAAGGTAATGATAGAGTGGTATCGCTCCAAATTGAAAGAAGAAATTCCGGACCTCATAGAAAAGTGGCAATGGGTTATAGGTGTCCAGATTCATGACTGGCGTATTAAGAAGATGAAAACCCGGTGGGGTTCCTGCAATAGAAAAACCAAGAGAATCTGGCTCAATCTTGAGTTGGCGAAAAAGCCCCTGAACTGTCTAGAATTCATTATCGTTCACGAATTGACGCATCTCATGGGTATGGACGAGAAAAAAATAGTGGCTCTTCGCTATTGTCTGTGGGTAACATCGTTTTTCGTGGTGTTGAGTAGGCGGTCGGTTTCTGGTAGGGAGTTTCACCCAGGAGGGAACGCCGATGCAAGATACCGACCTTTTTCAAATGGCTCTTGGCTTGTTTCCACCATGGCTGGTGGAGCGTTGTACGTTTGACCCTGAGCAAAAGCAGCTCGATATCTATATCGATTTCTCCAGAGGAGGGGAGTTCCCTTGCCCGGAATGCGGCCGCTTAGGCTGTAAGGCGTACGACACACTGAACAAGGTCTGGCGGCATCTGAACTTCTTTCAGCATGTCAGCTATCTCCACGTACGCACCCCTCGTGTGGAGTGTCCGACCTGCGGGGTAAAACAGGCACCGGTGCCGTGGGCCAGGGAGGCCAGTGGGTTCACTCTGCTCTTTGAGGCTTTCATCATGGCCATGGCCAAAGAGATGCCCGTAAACGCCATAGCACGACTAGTAGGGGAGCATGATACCCGTATTTGGCGAATCCTTCACCATTACGTGGAAAAGGCTCGGGGCGAGCAGGACTACTCCAGAGTCAGGACGGTCGGAATGGACGAGACTTCCAGCAAACGAGGCCATAACTACATCACGGTGTTCGTGGACATGGACAAGTCGAAGGTCCTCTTCGCCACCCCAGGCAAAGATGCAGCGACATTGACAGCGTTTAAGAAAGATCTGGAGGCCCACGGAGGCCGGGCTGAAACCATCAAGCAAGCCTGTTGTGACATGTCGCCTGCATTCATCCGAGGCATCGAGGATACGTTTGAGAACTCCTCAATAACCTTTGACAAGTTCCACATCGTGAAGATCATCAACGAAGCATTGGACGAGGTCCGGCGGATAGAACAGAAGACCCGACCGGAACTGAAAAAGACCCGTTTCGCATGGTTGAAGAATCCACGAAACCTGAAGGCGAAACAGCAATCCCTGATTGAAACCCTCAGCGTGCCGAAGTTGAACCTCAAGACCGCCAAGGCTTATCAGATCAAGTTGACTTTCCAGGATCTCTACGCCCAGGCCAAGGAGAAAGCAGAAGAGTTCCTGAAACGGTGGTATTTCTGGGCCACGCACTGCCGATTGCAGCCGATGATTGATGCCGCCCGTACCATCAAACGCCACTGGGACGGCGTTCTGGCGTGGTTCGATTCCGGGATTACCAATGGCGTGCTTGAAGGCATCAACAGCCTCATTCAGGCCGCCAAGGCAAAAGCCCGGGGTTACCGGTCAGCCAGGAACCTGATCACTGTTGTGTACCTCATCGCCGGAAAGCTCAATCCATACATCAACCTGGGGGACCTGTCCCCCAGACCCCCTGGAGTTTATCGCATTGAGGCCAATGGATGACAAGTTCGGAGAGAGGCAGGACATTGAGCCCTGCCCATCCACAGGCCCTCGCCACGGCGCTCGGGTCGCTCTCCAGCGTTGCCCTACCCTCCGGGCGGGTCCTGAAACAATAGCATTGTTTACCCACACGTAATAGCGAAGAGGCAACCGGAGATTGTCCTTGAGCTGGTCCATTTCGGCTCCGTGCCCGCCGAGAATCCAATTAGCAGTGCCCTGAACAGCCTTCCCTAAACCGAATGCAATGGCTGCCTTGCCAAGCAATCCGAACTGATGGTGCATTCGCGTGGCAGCGGCCTCCAGCGAGTCTGCCATCTTGTTGAAGTGGCCCCCGGATCCTTTGGTATGTTCGCCCATCTTGTCACCGAAGGCGGAGAACGCAGATTGCAATGAGTGGAGCCTTGAAGAAACGTCATCGGCTCCTTGCATACCGAACTTAACGCCGATCTCAGTCAGCATAGTTTTATCCTCTCCGGAAAGTCTGGGTCACGGTCTCCACTTGAAAGATTTGCTTCCCGTTCTCGACTCGGACTGGTTTCGGGTGTGCGGCCAGATAAAAGGAAACAGCATCGTGGAGAATTTCTTCCCGTTCCCATTTTATCTTCTCGGCCAGGTCTGCCGACAGCGAGAAAGAGACTCTTTTGAGGCTGAAGGGAAAGTGGGTTTCATGCGAAATCATGGGTCGCTGAGGCCTCAGAAGGAACGCCTCCACTGCCTGAGAAACCAGGATCTGGGGGTCGCCCAGGAAGCACAAACGATAATATTCGCTTGTTGGAATGTTCATGGTAAGCGTCACAAGATTATTCATACTTGTCCTCATTTCTTGTTCCATGTTTCATGCCCCTTTCTTGTAGTTTGAGACGGCGGCCAGAGTCCTCGGCCTTGGCGCGGATCGCGCGGCAGGCTGTTGGGATTGCGGCTGAGGGAGTATATTGGACATCGAGGTGTTCGCTCCGTAGTATCGGGGTTTAAGGTCGATACCGGCAGTGATCGCCGAGTTTTCGGCAACGACAGCCCGCAACGCAGCCCGAACCACTCGATCCTTGTCATGGCCGTGAAGTCGGTCAGGCAACTTCTTAATTCTGATTTCCGTGCCTGAGCTGGAAATCGTCTGGTCGATTTCGGAGTAACAGTCACCAAAGCTCGATATCGCCGGATACTTTTGGCGGAGGCAGTCGTTAGTTAAATATTCCCTCAAGGCCTCGTCCAGGATCTTTTGCCACGAAACATCCCTGTGAAGGGCAATAGCCTTCAATCGTTCAAGAACTACCGTTGCAATTGGGACGGAAAGGTCATCTGGAATTATGAGCTGCTGCGAGACCCGTCGAGGCGGCTCAGGAACATTGAGTCCTGCAAAGTAGTGGCGGAGCGCAGCCCGAATCACGTCCTCTTTAAGTCCTCCCCACAAGGACAACTTCGCTTCTATATCGCGAGGGATAACCCACTTCAGGCTGGTCGAGGCTGGATCTTCGTGCATGGCGTGAGGTCCTGCTTCGTCGGCTGATAGTGTTGTCAGTGCTTCACTGCCCTTGTGTTTGGCGCAGAAGATAGCCACAGCAGCATCAACATGGCGTCCCAGGGGTGGCCCCAAGGTCCACAGCTTTTCTAAGAGCGTCGTTGACAAGATAATTTCAAACGGTTCTTGTTGCATCGGGGGCGTTCTCCTTTAACTTGGTATCAAATTGTGACGATGCGGCTACACGAGCTAAGGCCCAGTCCAGAAATTCAAGAGAGGTCATACCAGGTGGAGCCCCACATTTTTTCGCAAGTCGCTGAATCCGGCGATTCATGCACCACGCCCGGTAATGTTCTCGGGCGATGAACACCGCGGGAAAGTAGATGGGCCAGATGCGTGCAGCGATCCGCTTGAGTCCCTGGGCTGCGCCGTCGACCTCTCTCCATTCAATGTCGAGGCCGTGAGTACACAAGCCGATCACATTCACCATCCGGGTTTGTCCAAGTGAAATCCTATTTCCGAGCTGGTCTTCAACTCTGGGAGTAATGAGATCGATAATCAGGCCCTTGGCGATCCAGACCGATAATTCAAGCATCAATGGTTTCATGTCTCGTCCGGCTTCTTGAGAAGCGAATCATCAAAGTCCAAATATTGCCACAAGAGGAACTGGACCAGGCCGGAGAAGCTTCCCCCGGTGCGTGCATTGTCAGCCTTTGCTTTGATGACGCTTGCTTTGTGCAGTGGTTCACAAATTCTGATGCTTGCAATGCGCCTCGGCCCTGCCAGGTCAGGCCTTTCTCCCCCCTGGCGCTCCTGAACCAGCCTACCGTTCCCCTCGCGCCACCAGGCCGCGACTTCTCTCAGAGTAGTCTCGTCATCAAGGCAGTTATGGTCGCCGGTTTCCGTATTCATGGCTGAGGGTATTACACGGTATTACCATCGAGTCAAGAAATTCCTCAAGTTGCGACCCTTTGGGAAATCGTAGCACCGAGATTGCCGCGACTTCCCTGGTCAGTTGCAGGGTATTGGCAAACTTAGGATGTGGGAAAACTCGGGAAATGCCGAGTAAAGGCTTGAATCAAGTGGGAATCTCAGCATAGGCGATGGGAAACCACTTAAGGCGTGTGGGAAATTACAATGAAGTCGAGATCGGGATCGCTTTCGTCATTCTGGATCAAGACCCGATAGTGCTCGTCTGGATCACCACCTAAATCGTCCAGCAACTCATCAATTTCGGCCAGCGGCGAGCCCAGATCAAGATAGTCGATAAACATGCTTTCACCTCGGCTTTCGGGTCGCGACTGTTTTCTTTTTGCGGCTCCGAAGGGGTTTATCTCGAGACGATTAACAACGCAACAGATCAGTAGCACGATTTGGCTAGGGACTCCTTGCCGAGCATTCTTACCCGCTCGGCAAACCCACTGTTCAAGCCGTATGCTGACCGACGCAATGGGAAGCGGTGCACGATAAGACCTATCTGAGGTATTGCCATGAAGAGAAGATCGCTCTATGGGCGTTTGGTGAAGCCGTTTTACTGCGATATCAGGAAAAAAGGGGGGAATCCCTGGGGAATGGCTGGAAAGGAGAAAGCAACAAATGACCCAGGGATTCGAATTTCAATCAATCAAGGTCGTACGCGTACATATCACAAGTTCGGTGAAATGGAAGTCGATTTATGACTTTTTATTGACTTCCACTGGGTCACAGAATCGCCATTTTATGACAAAGAACGAAACAGGCCGCCCGGTTTTCCGAACGGTGAAGAAATTCCTCCAAAAAGATCGTTGATTAACAGCCCTTCTTTCGGTAGACTCCGCCCGTCTCATCCATCCCCGACCACAGATGCGATTAGGAGGAAAATGACCGGTCTTTATCTGACGCAGAGCGAAGCTGACTTTCTCATACAAATGCCAAAGCACAGAACGGATGATCTGGCATTAGACCTGCCTGATTTAGGCGGAAAGATATCCGTACCACTCACCTCAGACGATAGGAGAGAGTCGTTCTTGCTGGATGTCAGTCGCGGCCGCATTGACCTGCTTAGGGCTAAGTACCAGAATCGTGGGCGGCAGACGGTCATTCTGGTTAGGCTGGATCTTGGCGGGGCACCCCACAGAAACCCAGATGGTGAAGATATTCAATGTCCCCATCTCCATATCTACCGAGATGGGTTTGCTGACAAATGGGCCCAGGCCCCTCCTGTGGAGCATTTCCAAAACATGGGAGACATCTTCGGAGTCCTTGGAGATTTTATGAAGTTCTGCAATGTGGTTACGCCTCCTAATTTCCAGAGGGGACTTTTCACATGATCGAAGAGATTCAAGACCTTGTGGACAAATATATTACGTGGCTAAAAGACAAAACTATGTTGCGCCAGATCAAAGACTGGGTAGAAATCACCACACCATATCTCGACCGGCACAATGACTATCTCCAGCTCTATGTTAAGCGACAAAATGGTGGCTTCCTGCTTACTGATGATGGATATGTGGTGGATGACCTTGAGCAGTCTGGGTGTAAACTGGAGAGCGCAAAGAGACAGGAGCTGCTGAGACTTACGCTCAACGGGTTCGGGGTCCAGATCAACAGTTCTGCATTAGAGATTACCGCTTCGATTGAGAACTTTACGCTTCGAAAGCATAACCTTATCCAGGCTATGCTGGCCGTAAACGACCTATTTTATTTGGCGGCCCCTTCAGTGGAAAGCCTATTTTATGAAGACGTGGTGTCCTGGCTTGATACTAATGGAATTCGATTTACTCCAAGGGTGAAATTCACCGGAAAATCTGGTTATGACCATCTTTTTGACTTTGTGATACCCAAATCGCGCCTTCAACCGGAGCGACTCCTTCAGACAATCAACCGACCGAAGCGGGACAGCGCTCAGTCTTTGGCGTTTTCGTGGATGGATACTAGAGATGTGAGACCTCCCGATTCGAAGGCCTATGCTATCTTGAATGATTCCGAGGCAGATGTTTCTCGGTCCGTAATGGATGCTCTCACAAACTACGGCGTTTCTCCTGTCCCATGGAGCAAGATTGAAAAAGTCAAACTAGAACTGGCTGCTTGATTTCACCTGCCCCTTTCCGTCCTGATGATCCTCCCATGTTGATCCCGCACGACCTTACCGTCGGTTCCGTAATCCCACGTCTCGGTTGTCCTTCCGTCCGGATCGCGCACCTGGGTATTATCCCCTTGGCGGTCCTGACTTTGGATCATGCGACCGCTCGCGTCCCGCACGTACGTCGTATCGGCCCAGGACATGGCGGAAGAGGATAATATGAGCAATAGTATCAAGATGAATCTCGTCATTCTGCCTCCTAGTTGAGAAGTTATGCGGATGCCTCCACAAGAGCGGCGATCTTGCCTTGAACGTTTCGGTGATTGTCGACGTAGACCTGTAGAGTCCTCAAATTCTTGTGACCAGAATATTGCATCACGTCTGGTAGAGAATAACCTGCAGCACCGGCCAGTGCAACTGCCTGGGTGATCCCCGAGTGCCGCAACATGTGGGGAGTCAACTTCATGCCGATCGCCTTGCCTACGCTTTCGATAAGCCGATTGATCGATCTGTGGGAGATCCGGCCATGACGCTGCTCATTGCGATGTAGATTTGTAAACAGAGGACCTGGTTCATCGCCTCTCGCAGCGATCCAGGCGTTGATCGCTCGCGCGGTGAGATCAGGGATCTTTTTTAATACCTTCTCCCGTTTCCCCTTTTCTCGCACCCACAGCGTCGGTTCTGTAGGAGCCAGCCCCATGTCCGCCTGGTTCGGGGAGAAATCGCCCAGGTCTAACCAGACAATCGATGATCTTCTTAAGGCGAGGTCTCTAAGAAGTCTGATGATCGCAAGATCCCGGAGGCCTTTCGGGTCGGTGCGGATCTCTGCCGCGGCAAGCAGTTGGCGGTACTCCTCGGGTTGAGGTCCTCTCGTGTCCCGATATGCCTCAACCTTGAGAGACCGGGGGGCGGCATCCCAAACGATGAGGCCCGTCTGCCGGGCCAGGCGCAGCAATGAGCGTAGCGGAGCGATCTTGCGGTTTATGGTGACATTCTGAAGAACCTGGGCCTGGAGATAGGCTTGGTAATCGAGAAGCACCCCATAAGCCGAGGATGGCCCGGAGGCGATAAGCAAGGAGATGGCAGCCTCGACTGATGGAGAGATGATTTGCTCATCAAGAAACATGAACTTTGCAAATGCCCGGAGATCGCCATTGTAAGTTGAGACAGTGAGATCGCCTTTCCCGAATGCGAAGCGTTCGAGGAGCTGCTGAGCAACCGGGTAGGGGGAATCCGGATCGGGGCCGCCGGGGGGTACGAGGCGGAGTTGTGGGGTCATGCTTCTGCCTCTTTTGATTCAGGGATAAGGCAGCAGTAACGGGCCAAGTCACCAACGCTCATGCGTGGTATGAACCTCTGCCACGTTGACGGATTGGAGAATTGAAGGCGAACGATAGCATTAATACAGCTTTGGGCTTTATCCTCAAGAAGAAGTCGTCGGCCAGTAATCCGACCGTTGCCCTTAGGCTCCCAGGCCTCGTATGTTTCCTTTCCGTGAGGCTTCATACGGGGCTCATCAGCAAAACTCCATTGCCGAAGGTCTTCAAGCGAGCCAAACTTGTTGCCACGTGCCTTCACTGCTGCCCTTAACCGGAGCCGCCATCGCGCTTCGCGGACTCGCTGTGTAGCTAATTCCTGGCGTCGTTCTTCTCGGAGTTTTGCTAACTCCTGTTTGCGGCGCTCTTTGAATTCTGCCCTAGCTTCCGGGCTCTTGGCCCGCCATTCTTTGCGGAAATCCTTGTTCCATTCGTCCATAGTCTTGTCTCGTTCCTCAGGCGAACACGACCGTATGACTTGGCCATATTCATTCTTCATCCCCCAAGCGAAAACTACGATGTCAGGGCCGTAGGCTGGTGGATTAACCGGGTCAATCGGCCTCCAAGGTGTTAAGCTGAACATTGTGGACCTCCTTGTTTTTTGGATGTGAAGCTGAAACCACTATGTCGCAGTGATACTGAGTTGTCAAGGATATTTAATATACGTATGCTAATAAAACTTGACAGGGTACGCTCCTTCCTGTACTGACTGAATCATGACTGAAGACCCACATCGTCCTTATAGGCTGAGAGACATTCGGCGATGTTTTCCAACTGTAAGCGACCCGGTCGTGGCCCGATGGATAGGGAAGGGCTTTATTAGTCACGGCGTAGTCTCAAGAGGCAGTATGCCCTTATATACGTTTAGTGTGGGGGAGGTAATCCATGCGGGCGTGTTGCTTGAAATATCGGCCTTCGGAGTCCTACAGGCAACCAGACCGGTTCCGGTGACACTAATCAAGAGAACGCCGGCGGCATTGACCGAACCCGCGAGATTGATTGAGGTATACGAGGCCGAGCGCTACGATGTGTGCATTGAATTCATAACTTCGGAAGTTCACATCGATGGAGCCTCAACCAGAAACAAGAAAGCGGTCCGAACGTACATGGGTTTTCTAAGATCGCCCATTTACTTCCGAGCAGCGATGGACAAGTGGCTCATTGAAGAGAGACCAGAGCATTCTTTCGGGATGGTCATTACAATGCCCAGTAAGCTCATCATTCATATAGGCTACCTAGCGTATACAGTGGCATCGAAGCTCGGACTAGATCAGCTATGGCACCCCTTGCTGTCTGGACATCGGCGGAATCCCCCTAAATATCCAGGAAAGGCATAATAATCGTTGAGCAAGAGACAAAAAATGTGATAATAACCGTATACGTATTATACCGAAGGAGGCGTAAGACATGACTAGACTTCAGCTGCTCAGAAAGACCCGTGGCTTTTCACAAGCTGAGCTTGCGGTCCGGATGGGGATTGCTCCGAGCGAACTCAGCCGTATCGAGAACGACTGGTATAAACGCATTCCGGTCCGAATTGAGGGGAAACTAAAGAAGATATTCGGGAAGGAATGGACCCTCGAAAGGTTTATGGAACAAGTGGAAGCTCCTGACCAGAATGCTGCGTGAGGAGAGGTACATGACCCGAATGAAGTATGAACGGCTGCGCCGCTTGCTGACCCAGGAGGCCCTGGCCAGGGAGTTGGGCATACCGAGGACCGTCTTGAGCGAACTCGAAAACTGGCGTTGGATCAGGTGTCCGCCAAGGTGTAAAGGCAAGTTGATGGATTATTTTGGTATGAGCTTTGAGGAACTGATGCAGCCAGCGCCCCCATCGGCCCAGGGGAAGGACCGGTTGAGGGCGTGGCAGAAGCCAGCGGCAGCTTGAACAGCATACAGGTCCGGTGAGGGCGGCGAACCAACTCGGACCCGATGTTGAAACTGAACAGTATGGGCTGGGGTGTTCCGTCTATTAGCACGCCTCAGCTTCAAGATCAACAATGTTGAGTGTTCCAAGAATTAATTAAAAAGGTGAGCGAGATGG
>Ga0194058_10001895_pt1 | contig 10342 bp, 7 predicted proteins | sample SepL4417m_MetaG_FD_155490 | JGI IMG/M metagenome (GOLD analysis project Ga0194058, IMG submission 155490) | Anoxic zone freshwater microbial communities from boreal shield lake in IISD Experimental Lakes Area, Ontario, Canada - Sep2016-L442-17m | ecosystem: Environmental > Aquatic > Freshwater >... | reverse complement strand
CAGGACGACCACCGTTCGGATTTTGCAGAACGGGCGCGTTTGCCTGGGAACCGGGATTGTGGGGCAGTGGGCCATTGCCCGCAGAGGATAGACGGCTGGGAGGAAGAGGGCGAGCTTTTCAGCGGTAGTGGCCGGAGTTTTTCCGATCGTTCCACGCGGCGGCCTCGAACTCTGGCACGGTGAGGACGCGGCGCTTTTCGCTCGGGGCCGTGCGGGCGTGGACCTTCTTCAGGTCGTAGGGCAGGACGTGGGTGTAAACCTGCGTGGTGGCGAGGTTGGCATGGCCGAGCATTTCCTGGACGTGGCGCACGTTGGCCCCGCCCTTGAGCATCTCAGTGGCGCAGGCGTGGCGGAGCGAGTGGGTGGTGACTCGCGCGGGGATCCCGGCCTGTTTTGCATATCGGGCGATGGCGCACCGCAGGTATTGCCGGGTCATGGGCGTGCGCAGCCGGCTGAAAAAGAGAAGGTCCAAAATGCCGGTGATAACCGGGCGCCCGGATCTGCTGGAGTAGGACCCGAGCAGCACGGGGCGGATGCGTTCCACGTACTCGCGCAGGTAGTTGAGGGCGACCCGGCCGATGGGGGTAATACGATCTTTGCGCCCCTTGCCTTGGACGATGCGCACGGTTTTTTCCTTCCAGTCGATGTCGTGGACGGTGAGCTGGACGATTTCCAGCCCGCGCAGGCCCGAGGAGTAGAGCAGTTCCAAAAGCACGCGGTCGCGGTATCCCCACAGGGTTTTTGTGTCGGGCCGGGCGAGGAGCCGATTGGCCTGGCTGCCGGTGAGCACATTTTTGGGAAGCCGCCTGGGCTTGTGGAGCGCGGGCAGGTTGCGGCCCGGGTCGACGAGCACTTTCCCGCGCCCGTGCAGGAGCCGGAACATGGCCTTGATGTGCCATACCTGGCTGTTGATATAATCGGCGCTATTGGGCTCGCCGTTGGCCTTGCGCCGGGCTCCCAGCGCGACGTGGTAATCGAGCAGGGTTTGCATGGCGACATCTCGCAGATCCCCGATGTCCCGCTTTTCGAGCCACTGCGCGAACCTCTCCAGCAACCTGCGGGCATTGCGCAGGGTGCTCGGGTTCTGGTGGAGCGTCTCGAGCTGGGCGATGTAGAGGGCTGCGCCCTTGGCCGGGGTCATTCCTCTTCCTCCCAGCGACCCCGGTAAGGAACCGGCAGGGCCGGGGCCTGTTCCTTCGGGTGGGTCTGGTGATGCACTCGCCGCAGCTCGGCCTTGACGACCTGCAGGTATCGCTCGGTCGTGGTGAGGTTGTCGTGGCCGAGCATCTGCTGGATGTGCCGCAGGTCCGCTCCGCCTTTGAGCATTTCGGTGGCCAGCATGTGCCGGAACCCGTGCGTGCCGAAGTGCTTCCTGATCCGGGCGCGGTGCAGGTACACTTCCAGCTTCATCATCCAGCCGGTCTTGTCCATCTGGCGGCCCATCTTGCTGATAAACACGGCCTCGCAGGGTTGCTTGAGCAAGAACGGGCGCACGTTGCGGAGGTATTCTTCAAGCCACGCGCACGCGCCTTGGCCAAGCGGCAACACCCGTTCTTTGTCGCCTTTGCCTTCCCGGATCGTGACCAGTCCTTCGGCCAGGTTGATGTCCCCGGTTGCCAATCGCACGAGTTCCCCGACGCGCGGGGCCGTCGACCAGAGCACTTCCAGGATCGTGCGGTCCCGGAACCCCATGACGGTTTTCACGTCGGGCTGGGCGAGGAGTTTTCTCATTTCCTCGCCGGTCAACAGGGTGGCCGGAAGCAAGCGCGGATGCCGGGGCAGCTTGATGACACCGGCCGGGTTGATCGCGATGCGCCCGGTTTTTTCCAGGAACCCGAAGAACGTCACCAGGTAGGAGAGCAGGTTGATTTGCGTGTTGCAGGAGAGCTTCTTTCCCGTGTGCTCGCTCACCGCCTCGAACAGGTGCGACTGATATGCGGCCATCGTGTCGGCATCCACGGCAAGCAGGTCGGCGCGGTCGGCCCCCATCAACCCGCATTCCCCCAGGAACGCCCAAAACCGGCTCAGCTTCCAGAGGTGATCGCGCACGCTCTCCGCGTGTCTCCCGGCCACCCGAAGCCATTGCCCGTAGGCGTCCAGCACTTCGCTCAACAGTTCTATTTGTTTTCCCATGCGTTCCTGTTCCGCTTCTGCTGCTTTACGTGAAGCCTGTATCTATGCGGGTTTGCGGACGGTTTTGGCCGATTTCCGCTTTTCACCCGCTTTTTCCGCTTTGATGCCGGACAGGCGGTCCGAGCCGGACGGGCGGCATCTTTTTGCCAGTTCCTCCGGGGCCGTCAGGCCCGCGAGGATGGCCGGTGCCTTCTTCTGCGGAAGCAGGCGATAACGGAAGCTGCCGCCGCTGGCCGCCCGCTGCACCTGCACATATTCCAGCTCCTCGATCTGGCGCATGTGGGCCTTGATGATGTGGTCCGGGAGCCGGACGGCTTCCCGGATCATGCGCCGCGTAAACCAGATGTCTTCGGCGCGGGCCTTTTGTTTGAGCGCCTCGGCCGCGATGACGGTTTCGATCTGCGCGAGAAGATCGGCCACCGGTTTGGGAACGTCGCTGCCCGCCTGCGCGAAGACGGCATGCGCCAGGTCGTAGGCCGCCGCGTAATCATCGAGCGAAGCGATGATGAAGCGCTCGCCGGATTCCTCGCCGGCCTCGCGCTGGTGCTGGTGCAAAAACGCGATGCCTTCGATGAGGCTCAAAAAGCGGTCGTGGTCGCGCCTCCCGCGCAACCACGATTCCGGGAACTCGATCATGTCCACATACGGGATGATCACTTTCAGCGGACGCAAGAGCCTCTGCGCGTTGTGGTGGGCGCGAAGCACGGCCGCCTTGCGGCGGTCCTCGCGCCAGCCCGCGAGCGAGCGCGCGCGCCTCTGCGCGGCGAAGATCGCCCGCGTCTGCGCCTCGCTCTCGTCGAGGTAAAGCTCGAAGCACCGGTTCGCGTTCTCCGGGTTGACGTGCTGGTCGGTCGTGCTTTCCATGTAGGCAATCGGCCCGTAGATTTCCAAAATCGCCGTTTTGATTTTCCCGCTGCTCGGGTCTTTGATCGGGACCGCTAGTTTCAGGACCTTCCGGGTTTGCAGTGTGCGGATCGGATATTCCGCTTCCTCGCTCCCGTCGCGTTCATCAACGATGAGCAGCTTGTGTTTGAGCGCGTCGGGCTCCAGGTAATAAAGCGCCTGCGGCGTCAGGCGGCTAAAATAATGCACGTCCTCGGGCGGCATCAGCTCGGCCACGCATTCCATCAAGAACGATTTCCCGCACCCGCTTTGCGCACGGAAGATGGCTGAGAGCGGCTTCGGGAGCCTCCGGCTTGTGCCGATCAAGTAAGCAAGTTTCTTGTTCCGGGGCTCGCCCACGTATCCGGCCAGTTCCAAATCCGCCGCGATCCGCGCGAGCAGATCGGGCGAACGCAACAACGCGAGGGCTTCGGCTTTTTCTTCCTCCGACATCACCGGGGCCTGTGTTTGTGCGGCTTCGCGGGTGGTTTCCGATTGAAGGGTTTCGAGGGTTTCCAAAAGCGAGAGGAGATCCTCCTCGATTTTCCGCGCCTCCATGTCCAGGCGTTCGGCGGCGGCCGCCGCAAAGCTTTTCCGCGACCGCGCCCCGTAAAGATCGATGTTGTCGACGTGGGTTGAGCCTCCGTTTTCTTTCCTAGCCGTCAGGACGACGCGGAGCCCCGCCCCGCCAAGTTCCTTCACCCGGTAACTCGCGCTGCCGTTCTGGAACAGCGCCGTGTCTTCGGTGCGTTCGGCCAGCGTCAGGCGGGCCGAAGCGGATCGGGCAAAGCCGATCCGGGGGGCAACGGCTAGGAGGGAAGAGAACGTTTCCGGCGTCCCTTTGCTCTCCGTGCCAGGATGGTATCGGAAGTAATCGCTGGCGTCTTTGATGTGGGCGGGCCATTTGATCCGGTGGCATTTGATGCCTTTACCGGATCCAACGTCACGTTGGTCAAGCATTGATGCGGTTTCGCGGGCGGATGTCTCGCCCCGTTCGTCGTTGTCGAACGCAAACACGAGTTTGCGGACACCGTGTTTTTCAACGAGTGCGTCATGGTGCGGCGTCCAGCCGCCCGCCCCATAGCAGGCGATGACGTTCTTTTTCCCAGCTTGGAACAACGCGAGCCCGTCAAGGATCGCTTCCGCCACAACCAGCTCGTCGGGATAGACTCCCGCCGCCGCGCCGTTCCAAACGGCCCGGTGTCCGCCCGCAAGATACAGGTGCTTGACCTCCGCTTCCGCCTGGATGCTGCGCCCGTAAAGCCCGACCGCCTGCCCGTTCCCGTCGAAGATCGGGACGACAACGCGAAGATAAAACCGTTCGTTCCCGGCATCGTTGAACAGGATGCCCAGCGTTGTGATTTGCGCGGGCGAGAGCTTGCGCTTCAACGAACCGTTGACGAACCCAACCTTGAAGTGCCGGAGGGTTTCCACATCGGCCAGCCCACGGCTTTGCAGGTATTTGAACCCCCGCCCGTCACGGCCGAAAAGCTCTTCGTGATAATGCTCCACCACGGCGGCAAGCAACTTGCCATCTGGCAACGTGAGTGGCTCAGGGGCGATGATCTCGGAACCACGGCAGACGCCGGGGATCGCCCCGAGCAGCTTTTGCGCCGCTTCCCGGTCGGTGAGGTTTTCTTTCCTCGCAACGAACTGGATCACATTCCCTGCCGCCCCACAGGCCGGACAGTGGAACAGCCCCTTGCTTTGCGTGATATGAAGCGAGGGCTTCTTGTCCTCATGGAAGGGGCAGAGCCCGACATGATCCGCCCCCACCTTCTTCAACTCCACCCCGCAGGATTCCACCACCCGCACGATATCCACCGTCCTCTTGATGTGTTCGAAGTCGGGATTCATCGGCTCCCCTCCTTGTTCCACCGACGCCGCAGGCTCGGCCATTTCCATGATTCCTCCCCGATCCACTCACAAGTTGCCGGATCGACCCTCTGCCCGTCCGTCTCCATCAACCAGCTCCAGCGTTGACGGGCAGTTTTCGGCGAGCGCAGCGCAAGGGCAATCATGCGCCTCCCCTCGTCATTCCATCCACAAAGCGAACGCAACCGCTCCCCCCATTCATGTTGACTTGCCTCCCTCATCACCGACCGGCCCAAAGCGGCCAACTCCTCCGGCACTCCCCGTTCCAACGCCATGCGCTGCCAGTGGTCCCAGGGATATTGCCCGTAATCGCAAAAACCCTGTCCGTTGAGAACGGCGAGGGATTCCAGCAAGGCTTCCCGGAGCGCGGGGCTGGTTTCTGCCAACAGCTCGGAGTTGCCTTCCTCAAAAACCGTCAAGCCGGAAGTTTCATGATTTGACATGCCTCTGACTTTTACGTATTGCGTCTATCTATGCAAGCACTTTCCTGTCTGGCGCAAAATGCACTGTATTGTCCCGACATGGCCAACATGGGCAGACCCACTTCACGCAAGCGCACCGAGTTCGGCGAACGCCTCATGCAGGCACGCGAACGGCTGGGCATTTCTCAAAAGCAACTGGCGGACAAGATCGCCGTTTCCCAACGGGTTTTAAGCTGGTGGGAACGCGAACCCGTTGCCCTCAAAACCGACCAACTGGTTGCTCTGGCCGACGCCCTCAACGTGAGTGCTGATTTTCTCCTTGGCCGCGAGACCAAACCTCTAAAAGCCAAAGGTCCCAAGGGGCGTCTGCTCCAGCTTTTTGAAGTCGCTTCCAGTCTGTCACGAAGCCAGCAGGAAAAGGTTGCTGCCGTACTTGAGCCGTTTGTGTTGCAGCATGCCAGCGGGACAGGCAGGTCCGCCGACTAACCAACTTTCTTTTTTCCAGCCGTCCAACCTGACCGCTTATTTTCGAGTGGCTTTCGGGTAGGGCGGGGTGTGCTCGTATAAAAAAGACAGCTTCTTTATTGGCTCTGCGCCAGCAGAGCCGTTTCGTGTTCTGATTCTGAGCGCCACCGCGCTCCCTCCCTCGCTCCCAGGGCATCGAGTTACACAAAGCCTCCGCGCGCGGTGGCGCGGGCTCGTGGCTTGCCACGGCCCTGGTTCTTTCTTCGCGCGCGCGCCTGCCCTCGCCGGCCCGCCGATCCTGCGCCAGCTTCCACGGGGATTCACACCGCCGATTGTTGGCAACCGGTTCCAACGACTGGAAGGAATCGGGTTTCCTGCCGTTCGCCGTTTCCTCTCGAACATTGCTCCCTCTCTTGATCGATCTCTAGCCCGCGCGGCAATGAGCGCAATCGACATCACCTCTTCCGGTGGCACGCGCAGGCTCTCCTGTTTCGGGGGCCTCGCGTGCCGCCGGACATTTGTTTCTGCGGCGCGGCCGCAGCGACGAAGGAGCGGAGGCCTCGCACCCCAGGCCAGCAGCCAGCGTGATCAGGACCGCAGGGCCTGGCACGTTGGCTGCGCCCCCTCCCGCTCGATGCGAGGAGCCACCGCACCGGAGCATGGGGCGGCTGATATTTTCGGGCCGCCAGCAGCATGGTGGCGGGTCGCCCGCAGGAGCCTGCGACGAGGACGACACGCCACGATGCAAGGGCGTTCGTGACCATACCGCATCGCGGGATATATTGCGGCCTGGCGCGGGACCTGCCCCCCGCTTCGGGGGAGGGCATTACATCGCATAACTCGCGGTGATGCATAGGGGCGGAACGAAGTGCAGCGAACCGCCCTCGCCGGAGGCCTCCGCTTGCGGAGTGCGGCGAACCCGGGCGGCCCTGTGCCTCACCGCTGTTATGCGATGTCATAGCCAGCAGGTCGCGTGCCAGGCCGCTTTCGTGGGGCTCCTTCCGAGCAGGCGCGAGGGTCATTTTTCGCTGCGCTCGCCGAGTCCGCGAGGGTCGGTTTGCACGGGGGGCTTTGTCGGCACGCCGCGCGTTGAAGTCGAACCGCCGGGAGTGCTGGCGTGGCTCGTGCTCCGCTTTCCGCACGAGCCATGACAGCACGGCTCATCGGAGTTTATGGCGATTTGACTGCCTTTGCCGGATCGAACTCCAAGTTGCGTGAGCCGGGTTTTGGGTTGAAAAACGATTCCCAAACAACGAAATGATCGCCGGCAGCTCTCATGCGCAGGTTCCCACGGGCAAAGGTTCCGTCATCAAAATGAATAAAGTAAGATCGCTCGGCAAAGGAGCGCCATTGATTCCCAAGGGATGTCGGCATTTCGACGCTATCGCTTGGAAGGTAGCTCGCATCCGGAGCTTCAAAATCGAAGGCATCTTTTCGAGCCACCAAGCCACCATTTGGAACGCTGACTTCAAGCCGCCAGTCGTATTGGCGCTGGCCGGTTGGACGCTGTAGTTCCTGATTCCAGCAGCGTAAAACCACCTGATGCCCGCCCTGCTGATACAACGCGATTGACAATGGTGCCCCGTCGCGAGCAATGCGGAAGTTTTTCTCGCCGACTTTTACGAGCGGTTCCACGGCACCGATTTTGTACAGAGTAAAAATAGTCGGAGCGCTTTTAGACGACTGATATGGTCCACGCGAGAGGCCATACTCGAAGAGTCCGCTGGACGTCGTCTTTCCATAAACCGGAGGAATGACACTATATCCTGGCTTGAACACCTCGACCGCGAGCGTTAGCCCGCCAATGCCCGTAATCGAAAACATCCCCGAAGCATCGGTCTTCCGAGTATATTCTGAAGGTTGCCCGCCAAAGGCATTGTCGTTAGCCGAAAGCTTCACATCGGCTTCTGGCACTGGCTCACCATGCTGGTCGATTACGCGACCATAAAAGGCGATTGGTGTTTTAAACGCGGTGATAAAAGCCCGTTCCTGAGCTTCAAACGTAGTCGACGGAGGAGGTTTTGGTGGAGGTGTGGCCTGGTTGGCTGTAGCGGGCGTTTGGGTTTCGTTCTTAGCGTGAGGCACTGATGGCGTTGCCACTTTGCTCGACAGGTCATCCGATTTCTTCAATGTGACCCACCAAAAGACTACCAGTCCAATCACGAGTAGAACTGTGAACAAAAGTATATTCCGCCTCGTTCTCATCGGTTTGTTAGATCCAAGTTGAACTCCTCAGCGACTCGCCTCCAAAATGGATACGTCTTCTGAATAGAGTAAATCCATTCCGCGCTATGTTTATCACCGAAATCGAACCCGCCAGGCCCCATGTTCACGGTAGATACAACACTGCCCCCGATATCCTGTCGCGTGCCTGCTGCGCGAGTCCTCGACTTGGTAACATATCCCATTGCTTCGGGAACCGAGGTAACGAATCTCGGAAAAGGAGTCCAATTGAGGTATTCGAGCTTTGTTCCTGATGGGTTGCTCCCAACATATAGGTAATAGGTTAAATCGAGGAATGCTTGAGGTTTGAAGAACTGATTGTTCGCACTCCACTGTCCGAGTGCATAGTCACCCGGCAGACTGAAATTGATGATTTCAGTTCCAGCCGGGTTGAGCTTGTCTGATAACCCAAACATCTGCCGTGTGCCTGGATCGGAGTCTGTATCCGGGGTCTGATAGCCGGGATCATCGGGTGTCAGCAAGCCATCGTATGCCATCGCCGCCATTGCAGAGTTGCACATTGCGTAGCGCGTGACCTGCATGCTGTTTCGCAATGCCGAACCGGAAACCACATTGCCCATACTGTGCGCAATCAGGTATCGCGCGTTGGCATTGGGCAATTTGTTCACGAAGTCCGCCAACGCGGGCCCAGACAGCCAGGCGCGATACTCGCTCGGATTGTAAGTCGTTCCACCGGGCGTGTAGATGTCGGCGGGATTCGGCCCATTATTGTCGCCATGGTAGGTCGGCCAGCGGAATGTATAAAGCCGACCTTTGTATCCAAGGTGCCACAGACGCTTGAACGTGGTGTCTCCCCATTGCGAAGACTCTTCGTAAGTCATCCTCCAGCCATGCACGTAGGCAATCGTCTTCTTGTCTGCGTTAGGATCAATGTCAGGCTGCCAGATTCCTGGATCCCAATCCCAAGTTAAAGCAGTCGGATTGGGATTGTTCCATGGATCAGGAATATCTGGGGCATCAACGGTAATCTTCCCCCTTTCGTACATCTGTCGGACGTAAAGCAACTTGAGATCCACGCCGGGGCCTTCCGACTCCTGCGTTCCAATCTTGATCATGAAGGTCAACCTGCCCTCGCCGACGCTGCATCCTTCCATGAGGAGATTCACAGTGTCACCGGTCACCGCGTTCATCAGAGTGTTTCGCATCCAAACACTTGTCGTGCCAGACACAAGGCTGGCACTTCCTACGAGCAAGTTGTTCTGATCAGCTATCTGAAAGGCAGTATCGCGATTATTCAAATAGTCAGGTTTGTCGAGGTTGGGAGAACCAGACCAGATACGAACGGATGGACTGCCCTGCGTCACATGCGTTATTTTAAACCCCAGTTGAGCGGTTCCGGCTTTCACCATATCAGTCAAAAATTGGGGAATACGAAACTTAAGTTGAGTGATATCCTCGAAGTCTCGGATTCCGTTAATGATGCTGTCTGCGCAATTGCTATCTCCGCTAAAATCGTCAACGTCTTCGCCATGGTCATGGTCGTCGTTAACCCAATAGCGAAACGGCTTTTGTGGCGAAGTCTTATCCTTGCCAAACTCAATAGTCCCGTCCCTATTGGCATCCACGGCGATATCGACAGGGACCAACGAGTAAGCCCCATCTTTCTCCGGTTTCTTTATATCCGGATCAATCGTGAAAACCGTGGATTCGGCTTCTTTTCCATCCCAGGTGATCGTCCCGACGGTTTCTGCCTTTGTGAGCGATTCGTTCTCGTCCGTATCCGGGTCATCTTCCGGCTGGAAGAGGACGAGGTAGCGGACCTCATGCTTTTGTTCTGCGGTCACGCCTGGCTTCCACTGAAACTTGAACTGGACTTTTTGGTAATCGAACGCGAGCTCGTTCGCGTGGACGTTGCGGTAGGCGAACGGGGTGCCGGGCTGGAGGGTGCCGTCGAATGCGCCCAGCATTTTTTTGCCGTTGGCGAGCATCATGGCGGTTGTATTTTCTGTGGACAGGGAGGTCAAGAAGTCGACCCTGCCCGGCTCGTCAGCTTTTTGGTTTGGAGGATCATCGTAGCTGAAAATCTCGCTGTGGCCGCTGAGGCGAACCGGCGATTGGGCATCGCCACCCGAGCTCACATAGCTGTCGCCTGTCGTGGTGGCCGCGCCGGTTTCGGGATGGATATCGACGGTTTTGCTGCCGTTGATGCCGAGCGGGCCGCTTTCAGGGGATCCTCCGCTGAACGACTGCTGTGACGACATCTTCAAATAGCGCCGCGGGGGATCGAGGACTTGGAATGTCGCGTGGCCGAATTTTGGGAAGCTCACGTTTTTCACCTCGGTCAGGATCTCATACTCGCCGGGCGTGATCAAGGGCGGAGG
>Ga0194058_10001892_pt1 | contig 10349 bp, 2 predicted proteins | sample SepL4417m_MetaG_FD_155490 | JGI IMG/M metagenome (GOLD analysis project Ga0194058, IMG submission 155490) | Anoxic zone freshwater microbial communities from boreal shield lake in IISD Experimental Lakes Area, Ontario, Canada - Sep2016-L442-17m | ecosystem: Environmental > Aquatic > Freshwater >... | reverse complement strand
GTATCAATCTCAGCTCCTGCAACTTCTTATACGTTAACGGGATTAAAGAATGGTTTGAGTTACACAGTTACAGTGAGTGCGAAAAGCTCAGGTGGAACCGGAACCGCATCTAATTCGGCTACAGCTGTAACAGCGGGTAAAGCATCGGCCCCAACATCTGTTACAGCCGGAGTAGTTAAAACTGGAATTTCCGTCCGGTGGAAAAAACCAGAAGATAACGGAGGCAAAAACGTTACTTCATGGAAGGCCGAGTGTCTAAACACAACTACTTCAGTTGCTATTACTAAGACTGTTTCTTCGCCAGATCGCAGCGATGGTGATGAAAACCAATATCGTTACACGCTTTTAAAGGCAGAACTGACTGCCGGCGCTTCCTACAAGTGCCGAGTTCTAGGAACTACCTCAAATGGCGACGGCTCATGGAGTTCTTATAGTTCAACAATTGTTTTCGCTACAGTTCCATCTACTCCAGGAACAATCACCACTGATACAACCACTGGAGGAAAAGTAGTTGTGAGTTGGTTGGCATCATCCGATGATGGTGGTAGCCCAATTACAAGTTATTCAGCTTGGATTTATAAAAAGAAGGATGGGGAGAGTGAAGAGAGTGATAGCAAGAGAACGTGTACTTCTACCCCTGCAGCGCTAACTTGCACATTAGTGGGAGTGCCCACCAAGGGAACATTCAATGTTTATGTCTCAGCAGTTAATGAGCTTGGTGAATCTGAAACACCAGCTATTAAGAACGTAATCATCACAGGAAAAACCCAAACCATCTCAAAACCATCAATTTCTGGGAAGAAGGTAGGTGACGCAGATTTTAATTTTGGTGTTACTAACTCATCTGGTTTAAAACTTGTTTATAGCGTCGTATCTCCTTATTCATCAGTCTGCTCAATAAGCTATAAAGGCGTAGTTCATATTAAGATTGCTGGAACGTGTCGCATCAATTACAGTCAGGACGGCCATCGAAAGAAGGAAGATGATTCTGACGACGGAGATTCTGAATATGAACCAATAACACCAGACTATGTAGAGTTTTCCATCGCAGACAGAGCACCAACTGTTCCCACCATAACCTCAGTGACAATCGGCAATACGCAGCTCACTCTCAACTGGAGTGCTCCTTCTAACTCTGGTGGCATTCAAACAGGATACGAAGTCCAGTCGGCAACAAATGCAAGCTGTGCAACAACTTGCATTTGGTCTTCAAGTCTTACTCCAGCAGCAGATGCCCTATCTCAAGTTTTTGGTTCTCTAACAAATGGAATCGCCTACCAACTTCGAATACTTGCTAAGAATGCAGGCGGATCCTCAGCATGGGTAGTCGCAAGCTCTACCTACACCCCTTACACAGTTCCAAATAAACCGGTAATAACAAATCCGATAACCGGTGTAGCTGCAACATCAACGGTAACAGTGGCCTGGAGCGCAGTTACGTCTAATGGTTCCTCAGTAACTAGCTATGTAATTTCTGGTACAGCAACCGGACTACCAGATAAAACTTGCACGGTAGGCGGATCCACCACATCTTGCGCAATCACGGGAATTCAAAATGACAATACTTATTCATTTACGATGGTTGCAAAGAATGCAGCGGGAACTAGTGCAGTTTCAGATCCTCAAACCATTAAATTAGCAGCAATTGCACAATCAATTACAGTCACATCGGTTCCTTCTATTTACGGTTGGACAGTGGGGGACCCAGACCTTCAAATCAATGCAAGTGCGAACAGCGGCCTTCCTTTGCAATGGTCGATTAACGATTCATCAGTATGTTCAGTAACTTCTTCAGGAAACGTACACTTTAAAATTGCAGGCACATGTGAAGTTTATATAAAGCAAAATGGTAAAGATGCTTCTGGCAATGCAACAAAATATGCTGCAGCTACAGACGCCACGCCAATTCAATTGGTAATTGAAGCAGCAACACCTTCTGCACCAACTATTACATCAGTGACTAATGATCCAAGCGGTCTTGTAATTGTGTGGAGTGCACCTTCTCGCGTGGGCGGAGGAACAATCTATTACAACCTCTCGGGTGTAAATGGTGGTTCAACAGTTACATGTGTTGAAACAGCTAGTTTGGGTTGCACCATAAACAGCGTAACAAAAGGCCTTTCCTATGCCTTTACTGTTACGGCTCGCAACACTGCTGGAACAGGATCTGCTTCAAACACCGTATATGGCACATGGATGACTGTGCCGTCAGTACCAATTGCAGGAACCGCAACTTCAATTGCAAATGCTTCTAATGGTAAATCGCTGGATATATTTTGGAAGAAGAGTGTTAATGATAATGGTTCGGCCATTAGTCGATACGTAGTTAGCGCTTCTTCTGCCGGATACACAACTCAAACATGTTCGGTGAATCGCGATGATTCGATCACGACTGGGGATTACTCCTGCACCGTTCAAAACTTACGCGCTGGTGTCAGCTATGCAGTTTCTGTTGTTGCTAAAAACTCAGTTGGTGATAGTTCTGCATTATCTATTGGCAATATCATTCCTGGTCTGTCACAAACAGTCACAGTCTCAACACCAATATCTAAATTCATAGGTAACAGTGACTTTACGTTAACGGCAACTGCTACTTCTGGTGGTGCTTTAACATTTGCAACTTCCGATAGTACCTGCACGGTGGTATCGGGCACTGGACTAGTTCATATAGTTTCTGTTGGAACATGTACCGTCACGGCAACTCAAGCCGGAGCTACGAATTCTGACGATTCAATGTATAAGTCCGCATCTGCAAATTCTGTAATCACAATTTCAGCAGCTGCGCCAGGTAAAGCCACGATCACTAAAGTGGTAGGCGGCGACACTAAACTTACAATTACTTGGACCAACCCTACATTTACTGGTGGGGCTACATTAACTCAAGAAGTAACCGCGACTGCGAGTGAAACTGCCACAAGGACCTGTACTACAAGTCCATCAGCAACTACTTGCGAAATTACTGGTTTAACTAACACGGTCACCTACACATTGGTTGTAAAGGAAATAAACACCGCAGGCAATAGCCTGTCTGATTCAGCTGAAGGTGTGCCATTTTTGAACTCCCGAGCCCCAATGCCAATAACTGCAACGGGCGGGATCCGCGAAGTGGCCCTCACGTGGGTAGCACCTGCAGAGTATGAAGTTGGTTACAGCCTGCACCACTATGTAATTTATAAAGATAATGTTGTTTGGCTAACAACAAGTGATAGTTCTACGGTTTCAGCAACAGTTTCGGGTTTAGCGAACTTCACAACGTATTCATTTAAAGCCAGAGCGGTAGTAGTTAAAAATGCTGACGCTACTGTCTTTTTAGATGGCGACTTTACGTCTATAGCAACAGCAAAAACACTCAATGTACCTTCGGCACCCTCTTCATTAGGTGTGACTGCGACTAGTACAACCTTGGCAGTTTCTTGGAATACACCAGAAGCAGATGGTGGTTCATCAATTCTTTCATATGTTGCTTCTGCAACTGCGGCCAGTGTTACAACTTCCTGTCCAGCAACTGCGCCTGCAAGAACTTGCACAATAACAGGATTGACACTTGGAACTACATACGCGATATCAGTTACGGCAACAAATGCTGTTGGAACTGGAAGTGCTCTAACTGGAAGTCAAGCAACTACTGCCGCTCCCACAGCCCCTGAATTAGTTTCAGCAGTAGGCACAGCATCAAACGGCACGGTATTAGTGAGTTGGAATTTGGTTGCCGATCCCGTGGGGGCACCAGTAACTAGTTATTTAGTGACTGCTTATACATCCTCCGGTGGGACTGCATTTAAATGTTCGGCTTCTGCAACAAGTACTAGCTGTACGGTTTCTGGCATTGCCTACAAAACCGATTACACATTTAAAGTTGTTGCTCGCAATACGGCCGGATCTAGCCCTGATTCAAATACTTCTTCAGTCGTTAATCTAGTAATTGCCCAAAGCATTACTTTTGATATGGCCGCTTCTGCAGGATTTAACGTGGGTTCTATTGTTCTAACAGCAAGTGCAAGTTCAGGCCTTGCTGTCACCTATACAGTTTCAACTGCAAGCATTTGCAGTGTCTCCGGATCAACTTTGACATTTATAGCAGTCGGAACTTGCACTGTAAGCGCCTCACAAAACGGTGCTGATTCCAACTATTCAGCAGCTACCCCAGTACTTGATTCAATTGAAGTAACTGCTGTTACGCCACCAGCAATTGCACTATCTCAAGTTGCACCGGGTGCATCGAAATTAACAGCAACATGGAGCGCGGCAACTCAATTCGGTGGATCTACACTTTCTGGATACGTACTTAGTTGGGCACAAAATGCAGATTTCTCTGATGAGAATTCAGCAACCGTCTCAGGTACTACAAGTGTTATTAATGGGCTTTTAGCAAAGACTACTTATCGCGTTCGTATAAAAGTTGTAACTACCGCGGGTACCTCTAGCGGTTGGAGCAACGTCCTGGTCGGTACCACTTTTGGTTTACCCGCAGCTCCAACTATAGGCACTCCATCATTTACGACACCTGGAGTCGTCACAGTGAATTGGACTAACGTGCCAACTGCTGACAACGGTGGAACACCAGTTACCGGTTACACAGCTGAGGCATATAACAATGCAACCTCGCTTGCCACAGGTTTTACTTGTTCAGCAGCATCTAGCACGTGCGACATTTCAGGTTTAAACGGAGCGCTTACCTATTTCTTTAAAGTAACTGCCACCAATGCCGTTGGAAGTGCAACTTCGGCGGCAAGTGATACCAAACAACCTGGCACAGCACAAACAATCACGCCAGGAAACATGAGTGTTACCCATGCATATAACCCATTCTTAGAAACATCGACAACAACCTCAGGCCTGCCACTGCTTTTTACAAAATTAGCGGACACGCCAACATCCTCCTATGCGCAAACTGGTTGGGGAACTGGCCGAACAGTGTGTTCTGTTACTTCTAGTGGAACAGTAACCGTTGATCTGGCCGGAGTTTGTACGATAACCGTTAGCCAAGATGGAACTGACAGCGGTTCCCCAACTCAGTATTTTGCAGCAACATCAGTTGTAACAACTGTGACAGTTGCAGCAACTGCACCGAGTGTTGTTACAGGATTGACTCTTACACCTGATGACGGAAAAGTAACCGCAACTTGGTTAGCGTTAACTAATGACGGCGGTGCACCAATTATTTCTTACTTACTAAACTGGTATAAGTCGGGGACTTCACGCTCAGATGATTCTCATGGTGCGGCAACGGTAACAGCACCAACTCTTAGTTATCTTGTCACCGGATTAACGAATGGAACAACATACACATTTGAAATTCAGGCGGTCAATAAGGCTAATCTAACAGGTGCAATCCTGTGATTTCTTTTTTCAAAAAAAGTATTTTTCTCGTTTTAATATTGGTTTTACTATCACCTTCCACTGCCCATGCCGACGTTGCTGATGCGACACCAATTGGGGCGCCGCAAAGTGTTAATAAACCAACTGCAGTTTTGATTGCTGATACAACGGATGTAACAATTACATGGACAAAACTCACAGATGCCCAGTCATCCGGCAGTCCAGTAACTGGGTACCAAGCAGTTCCTTATTACGGTAGTGGTTTCACGACATTGGCGCTCAACTCATGCTCAACGGGGGCAACAGAGGATCACTGCACCGTTTCAGGGCTGGCATTTGGTGTTACCTACCAATTCAAAGTACTAGCTACTAATAGTAATGGAACGTCGACTTCTGTTTTTAGTGATCCAGTTACTGCTCCACTTCAAACCCAAACAGTTTCTATTACAGGCGCACCCAATTCATATACATACGGTTCCGCCGACTTTAAATTGGCCGCTACTGCAACTTCAGGATTAGCAGTTGCTTGGACAGCTTCACCATCTGCTACCTGCACTGTTGATTCAGATGGTTTTGTTCACTTCAAAATTGCAGGAACATGCCGAGTAACCGCAACCCAGAGTGGTGTAGGAAGTTCATATTCTTCTGCATCAACCTATGTGGATGTGAGCGCCGGTATTTCATTATCAGTGACAATCGGCTCAGCTTCTAATGTGCAGGGCACCACCGCATCAGTTAGTGCGACTTTCCCATATCCAGGTGAATCAGTTGCACCTTCTTTTTGTGTTTCGACATCAAATTCTGCAAGCACTTCGTGTTCCTTGCCAGGAGGTGTATCAATTGGAAGTCCTACCCCAGCTTTAATTACGGCTTCGAGCTCAAACGCAGTCTCTGCAGATATCACTGGGTTAACAGCAAATACAACCTACTATTTTTGGGCCATAGCGTCTGCATCAAGTCCAGCCGTGGCTAGTTCTACTAGTAGCTTTACGACAATTAGCGGACCATCAATTACTGCAACCGGCACTAACTCAGGAACTGTAAATTCTGCTTTCACCATGACATTTACTGCAAGCGATGGCAGTGGAGATTACGTGACTTGGGATAAAGGCACTTTGCCCGCCGGCCTAACTTTTACTCCGGGCGTTAATTCATCGACACTTACAGGCACACCTACGGCTGCTGCAACCACACCAACTTGGGTTTCGGTAACTGACAGCGGTGGTCTATCGACCACTTACTCATACACGATCACCATTGCACCTGTAGCAACAACTGCCCCTACGACACCTACGACACCCACAACACCCACAACACCTACGACACCCACAACACAAGTTACTACTCCCTCTGGCCCATCAGGCCAAGTAATTACCGTAACTAATCTTCCAGATCCTGCATTTGTTGGTGACTCAGATCTTCAATTAGATGCAGTGGCTAGTTCAGGGTTGCCAATTAGTTATCAATCAACTACTAGCAAAATCTGCACCATTTCAACGAGCGGCTTACTTAAAATTATTACTGTCGGTAACTGCTTATTGTCGTTATTACAAGCTGGAAATAGCTCTTATAACCCGGCAACCAAGAGCGTAATAATCAAGGTAGTTCACAAATTGCAAGTGGCCCTTGAAGAGTTCACCAACGTCCAAAGTAACAGCACCACGGCAGTTGCAACTGCGCCTTGGCCTGGTGATGACACTTCAGTTAAGTTCTGTATCTCTTTGAGTGAATCAAAAAGTGATTGCACTGTGCCTTCAGGGGTTAGCATCAGTGATCTTGCTCCTACGACTATTACAAAGGATTCAGGCAGTGTTGTTACTGCAAACATAAGTGGGTTAAATCCTGCAACAAACTACTTTGTTTGGGCAGTTGCAACGGTTGGGGATGAAGAGGTAACGAGTGGAATACGTAAACTCCATACCCCTTTGGGCCCAACCATTCTCTATTCAGGTAAAACTTCCTACCTCAAAACTGAACCTGTGCGTATTCAGTTCCGCGCAACCGGCGGCGCTCGCGGATTTAAAAACTGGAAAGGAACTGGATTCCCAACTGGAATCAAGTTAGTTGCACTCAATTCAATTTTTACCGCAACCGGAACTAACCTCAAAGCTGGAACATACATAGTCAGTGTCTCAGTTGCAGATAAGTCAGGCTCTACGAGCACGATAACTGTCCCACTTGTTATCTCAGGTGGTTTGATCGTTGGGCAACCTGAACAGGTTCAAGGCGCCACAACACAGTTGATTTCATCAAAATCAGTTCGAGTTTCCTGGCAACCACAAGATGATGCCCAAAAGTATGAAGTTACTCTTGCAAATAAAGTGGTGTGCTCGACAAGTGGAAGTGAATGTGAAATTAAGCAGTTGCTTGGGCCTAAAGCCCAGATTGCAGTAACTGCGGTAAGTACAGAGGGTATTAAGTCACAACCAATACCAACTACTTATAGAGCGCCAGTTATTCCTATTGACATGGAAGTTGCTAACTTTGCCCTTAATTCAGCAGTTTTGAGCGCTAGCGATAAATCAAAAATCGCTTCACTAGCTAAAACCATTCAAACTCAAGGCTTCACATCAATCCAAGTTGCAGGTCACACCGACTCTCAAGGAAATGCCACTTTAAACAGCGCGCTTTCAAGAGCCAGAGCCGTGAGCACCTTTAGCTATCTCAAGCAGATCTTGGCTAAGACACCAATCTCTGTCACTTTGCTAGCCGAAGGTGCGAGCTCGCCGGTGGGATCTAACACAACTGAAGATGGCCGCGCAGCCAACCGCCGCGCTGTGCTCTCACTTAACTAAACCCTTAACTACTGTTGGGAAAAGTAGAACGGCGAATAAGGCAAAAAAGTGATGCTATTTAACGTACTTTCCAATTACTTCAGCTTGTAGCTTGCTGCCAAGTCTTGATAAATGGTCATCATCTAAATACAGCAAAGTCCCATTTTTTAAAAAGTTACAAGATGTATCTGGGCAGAAAATATCTAAAGTATCAATAAAAGTGGCGCCACTAATATTTTGTAAGATGTTGCGATGCAGGCTCTGTCGATCAAGAACATGTGCTCGATTCCTTGGTTCACATTTTGCCTCAGTTTTCGCTCTAGCAACTCCAAAATCTAAGCAATTTTTTAAATCAAACGACAGCTCTGGATTTTCCGATACTAAATAAATCTGCTTTCCTTGTGATCGGTATAGATCAACCGTCTTCTGCAGCGCTTCTTGGAAGAGGGACGCCTTAGTTGCAGTGGATGGAATGGTTTGTTGCGAAGCTGGCCACTTCATGAATTTAACGTGGCGGATCGGAATCTCTTCATGTGCTGTTATGTAATAAGAGCCACGGGATATGAAAATTACGGTATCAATGCCTTTGGTATTCGTCATTGCATCAATAATTTGTTTTGTTGATTCGGTACATTCATTCAATTTTGGAATAGACATTCCTGTTGCAACACCAATAAATGGGGGGCAGAGCGAATTAGAGAATAGGACGGTATTGATTCCTAATTTTCCGTAATAGTTTGATAGCCCAACCCAGGCCGCTTGCGCATGGGAATCTCCAGTAATTGCAATAGTGCGCTTGCCGCCTACATTGTTATATCTACAGTAGTGAAATAGATGTTTTGGATTACCGATCAATTCACCGCAACCGGCATCGCTTCCAGGTGCTCTAATTAGTTGGATCATGTTGGCTTTAGATGTACCAACTCGATTTTCTACACCATTGCTTACTTGAATTCCGATTCCTAACAATGCGATTACGACCAACCCAACCAGAAGAGCAATAATTTTTCGAACCTCGTGCGCTTTACTCCGCATATGCACTTCTAGTAAGCGATAACAACCGTAAGAGAGTGCAATACTTAAAATCACACTTAATCCTCGCGCCAATTTTGGCGGTGTTCCAGTGAAGTACATGTAGCCAAAGGAGAGAAAAATCCAATGCCATAGATAAAGCGGATAACTGATTAGACCAATCCAAACTGAGATTGGATTCCCTACTAATTTTGATGTGAAGTTTGGTTTTGTGCCAAAAAGAATTAATCCAGCGGAACTAAGAACACCGATCAATACTGTGAGCAGGGATCGCTTCTCTGTTCCGAAGTAGAGCGCAACCAACATTGCAAATAACGACATTGCAGCAGCGAGCTCTACTGCAAACCTATAGCTATGTATTTTTTCTATGACTTTGTAATGGTAAACAAAAGCAAAAGCAAGCGCTGCGCCAACCAACAACTCCCAAAATCTTGGTGCTGGTGAGTAGAAAGCTAAATCTGGGTTGAGGTATCGGTAATGGTATGCAGTATAAAATGACGCAACTAACATCACTCCAGTAAGTGCAAATGCGTATTTTCGAACTTTAAATAATATGAAAAGAATTAGCGGCCAAAGCAAATAAAACTGCTCTTCAATACTTAGCGACCAAAGGTGCAATAACGGCTTTTGAATTGCATCAGCATCAAAATATCCAACCTGGCTCCACAGTACAAAGTTAGTTATAAACACAGTTGCGCCAGCAGTAACGCTTCCTAATTGCACATAATCTTGTGGCAACAATAAAAACCAACCCAAAATCAAAGTTGTAGCTAGCACAACAAGCAAGCTAGGAATAATGCGGCGAATTCGACGGGAATAAAAGTTTCTTATCTTAAATTTTCCTGCATCAATTTCATTAATAATGATTTGGGTTATTAAGAATCCGGAAATAACAAAAAAGATATCTACACCTATAAAACCACCAGTAAGTCGCTTAGGAAAAGCGTGGAAAGCAATAACGCTAAGCACCGCAATAGCGCGGATCCCATCAATATCCGGGCGGTAAAAATGGGGCTTAGGTAAAGTCATGTGGCATTTTGGCATAAAGAAGAAAATCGGTAGGCTTCCGACAATCTCCAAATGCGCCTGTAGCTCAACGGATAGAGCATCTGACTACGGATCAGAAGGTTAGGGGTTCAAATCCCTTCAGGCGCACTCAGATATCTAAGAATCAAAGCCCAATCCAACTCGATCCAAAATCCTTAACCAGATATTGCGATGCCC
>Ga0194058_10001889_pt1 | contig 10359 bp, 10 predicted proteins | sample SepL4417m_MetaG_FD_155490 | JGI IMG/M metagenome (GOLD analysis project Ga0194058, IMG submission 155490) | Anoxic zone freshwater microbial communities from boreal shield lake in IISD Experimental Lakes Area, Ontario, Canada - Sep2016-L442-17m | ecosystem: Environmental > Aquatic > Freshwater... | reverse complement strand
CGAGCCTCTATTTAAGCACTATCTTTATATCTAAATGGTATGTCCAATAATTTGGCGTGCCATAGGCACCGAGAACCTTGGCATCGGCCTGAAATCATTGGATCTTGGGTGGACTCTGCAGGCGGTCAGATGGTCGGAGGTGGTTTTATATAGGGAAAAGATCTCCTCAGATTAATTAGGTCTGGGGCTTAGGCACCTTTTTCCTACAAGCGTCTGAACAATATTTGACTGATTCCCAATTTTTCGCCCACGACTTTCTCCAACTCATTTTTTTACAGACGACACAGATTTTGCTTGGTAGAGAGCTTTTATTACCCTTAAAGGAAGTGCTCATATCTAGTCCTAAAGTTCATTTAGGTGAGTTAGGAGATGCTCTGCATGCTCTGATATCGATTTTTGGTCCTCAACGCTAATTCTCTTGAGGTTTGCAGTCATCAACTTTGTACGTGGACTAGATTCGAACTGATTACGCTGTTTAATTAAGAAATTCCAATACAAAGTTGTGATGGGACAAGCCTTTTCGCCAAAGCGAACATCTGGCTTGTATTGGCAAGAGTCACAATAATTACTCATGCGCTTGATATAGGCGCCACTGGCGATATAGGGCTTACTAGTAAAGCGGCCACCATTTGCAAATAAGGCCATACCAGCAGTATTAGGAAGCTCTACCCACTCAATTGCATCCACATAAATTGCCAAGTACCAATCACAGACTTCTGATGGCACGATCTCAGCCAGTAGAGCAAAGTTCCCGGTAACCATGAGGCGCTGAATATGGTGAGCGTAGCCATACTGTAGTGTTTGACCAATAGCATCTTTCATGCAGGCCATATGGGTTTGACCTGACCAATACCATTGAGGCAGAGCTCTTTGATGTTTGTAATAGTTATCCTGCGCCATCTTAGGCATATCGAGGTAATACATACCGCGTACAAATTCACGCCAACCTAATATTTGACGAATAAATCCCTCAACCGTAGAAAGATCCAGAGAATATTTTTTCTGGGCTTGTAAAACAGCATGAATCACTTCACGTGGGTTGAGTAACTTTAGATTGAGGGAACTCGAAAGAATAGAATGCCAACCAAATGGGGTATCAGTCCACATAGCATCCTGAAACATCCCAAAATTTCTTAAACGGTATTCTACAAAATAATCCAAAGCCTCTAGTGCCTGAGTTCGAGTTACCGCCCACTGAAAATGATCTAAGGATCCTGGATGATTTGGGTAAGTAGCGTTAACGAACTCGAGAGCCTCTTTGGTAATTAGATCTGGCTCAAATAGCACTGGAGCTTCAATGATGCCGGGGCCTTTTTTAGGATAGGGCTTGCGGTTATCCTGATCAAAATTCCACTGCCCCCCTTCAGGGTTGCCTTGGGAATCAACCAGAATATTGTGGCGCTTCCGCATTAAGCGGTAAAAGTACTCTAGCCGCAATTCTTTTTTATCGGCAGCCCATTCAGCAAATTCTTGATAAGAGCAATAAAAGTGGTCATCCTCTCGCATCTCAATTCTGAGCGATAACTCTCTTGCCAATTCCCCTATCTGCTGCTTTAAGCGCCATTCACCTGGTTCAATACAGATGAGCTCTGTAACCCCCTCTTGGATCATTTTTTCTTTTAGGGTCTCAACTATTGATAGGGGTGAGCCTTTAATGTAAGCAAGTGGATAACTAAGTTCTGTGAGATTTTGGGCAAAGTGCCGCATAGCTGATAAAAATAATGCAATCTTGGCCTTGTGAGAGCAAACATATTGAGCCTCTGGAATTGACTCAATCATGACCACCATATCGGTCTTAAAATCAAAGTTCCTAAGAGCGGCTCCGTGCAGATCTAACTGGTCTCCAAGAACTAGGGCAAACCGTTTAATAGGCTTCATTTATTCTTGTATTGCGTTGAACAATAGGCGCGCTCTACCAACTTACTTCGAAGAGCGACATGCTTAGTGGCCCTGCCAGTAACGCGTTTACGCCATAACTCAAAGGAACTGCGTTTGAGCTCATGACGCATTAATTGGATTACTTGAGGCTCAGATAGACCAAACGATTTCTCGATAGCATCAAATGGGGTGCGGTCTTCCCATGCCATTTCAATCAGGCGGGATATCTCGGACTCAGAAAGTGTTTTTGATGAGAATTTTGGCACTGTGCAAGTTTATGACTTATTTAATAAACTTGTACGACACATGAATACAGTAAAAATCTTATGATTGGAAAAATTCGTCAAAAACTGATATCGCTTTCGCCAACACCACGCCTAAAAGTGGTAGATCTGGTCTGCCCTATCTGCGAACGCCTTATCCCTGACTCCCAAAAAGATGCTCATCACCTAATACCTAAATCTAAGGGTGGGAAAACTTCTGAGTACTTGCACCGTATTTGTCATCGCCAAATACATGCCCTCTTTAGTGAAACTGAACTAGCCACACAATTTAATACTGCAACAGCACTTCAAGAACATCCTGAAATGCAACGATTTATTTGTTGGATTAAATCAAAACCCAATCACTTTTATCAAAAATCTCGCAAAAGTTCTCGCTTAAAAGAAAAGTTGGCTTAGAGAGATGCTGCTAACAGGCTCTCATGTCTTAATCGGAAAATATGTTGGGTAAACCAATAAATTGAATAAGCGCCAAAGACCAACCTACGCCCTGCCTAGACGTTCCATAAGGTGGTCAAGCTTGGTCAATATTTGGTCAATTGACCGCTATAGAATGAGGTTTTTTGACTGGGTCCGATTGGCCGGGCAGGCCAAAGACCCGACTGGATAACCATCTGTTACCCCAAATTATTCAACCTAACAAATGTCCCGTCTTCACAAAGATAGTACAGCCCTCTTTACTAAAGGGTTGGTGCAAACTCATATGGGGACTTCTAATCCATGATCCAGCTGGATATCGGCCATGTTCATCTTCAAATACACCATCAACCACAAAGATCTCTTCGCCACCGTAATGCTTGTGTGGATTGAAATAGGTTTGAGACGCCCAGCGAACTAAAGTTGAACCACTGCCCTGCTGCATCAGCGGCATAACCGTCAGACCAGGAACCATTCCCTGATGCCAAGCTGCCGTTTTAGTATCGATGATTTCTCGCTCGACTTGATCTGGACCAAGATGTCTCAGTTTGACAAATAGAGTACAGCCAGAATCACTAAATGGCGCATGAGATGATCCTGGTGGATTCATCATGTAAGTTCCAGCAGGATAGTCGCCAGTCTCATCACTAAAAATCCCATCTAAAACCAAGATCTCCTCACCAAATTCATGTGTATGAGTCTGAAATTTAGATCCCGGTTGATAGCGAACAATTGAGGTTGCTTTTGCCACCTCATCACCAAGTCGTTCGAGCATACGTCTTTCGACTCCCGATTCAGGGCTAGGAATCCATGGCAAGTCATGATGATTGATTACAACCTTCTGACTGTAATCAGAATTGATATTCACTTAATGTCCTTAAACGTCATTTGGCGTATTTGATTAACTCCACATAATCCTCTTCAAATACCTCGCCAATTTCCTTATAAATCAGCTTATTTTTAGCATCAAGAATCAGTAGCACAGGCACCCCACGAATTTTTCCAATGGCTTGATTCAGTTCTGGTGTCATCATTGCAGCTGGAAAACTATAGTGATTTTGCCGCATATATTCTTTGGCAATGACCGGTGTCTTATCAATGGAAATAGTCACAATATTCATTGATCCAGGTGGAATGCGCTTAGTAAAGCCCTCTAGATAATTATTTTGGCGCTTACAAAATGGACACCAAGATGCCCATAATTGAATCAGTGTATTTTTTGTATTGTTTTTGGGGATTTCAAAATAGGCGCCATCTAAAGTTTGGACTCTCTCAAATGGCAATGTTTGCCCAATCTCGAGTGCTATTACTCCGCCTGGCATGAAGATGCTGGATATAAAAATCAATGCAGCAACAAGGGATTTGATTGGCTTTAGCATTTAGGGTATTTAAATAAAAGAGCTTAATTGGCATATTAGAGAATACTTAATCTACTGTATCTGAGACCGCCCATTAAAAATAGCCCAACAAGAGGGCTATTCAGAGTTTTGGCGTCCGAAGTGTAATACACCAGTCTAACAAGTTCTCTGGAGATCTCATCGGCCAGTCAGACCTTTGGTCTGCCCAGCACGATTCGAACGTGCGACCTACGCCTTAGAAGCTTTAAAAATGAGGCTAAACAACAATAAAAACAATGTCATTAAGGTGTTGGCTTTTGGTGTGGCATCGACACCAAGAACCATGGTTCGGGGTGGAATTGGGTGGACATTGCCTAGCATCTACAAGCGGTCGAATGGTCTGCGATGGAATTTGTCGGGTAAACCGACAAATTGGAATGCAAGCGAAATATTTACTAGAAATGAACTAGACGATAAAAAGTTGTGGATTAATTTTAGGATATTGCTTGTTGAAACAATATGAGTTCATCACGATTTGCGGAATTTATCTTGCCCTGTCTTCTATTTCTAGAAATCCTATCAAATCGAATGGGGCGATTACAGATTTCTGGGTCAAGCCAATATTTTATTTCGAATTTACTACCGCCTTCTACATACCCCATGCCCTCAACAACAAAAGCATTAAATTTACCTGCGGGGGTTTCTATTTTTTCGCGGGTAATAACTTTAAATTCCATTTCCACTCTTGAGTCTGCGCCATCCCCTCTTTTCCACTCATAGCGCGTTATCCACTTATGTCCCAGTGAGTAATGAATAGGGAAAAATTGTGCGGGTGTTAGGAAGCGCTCGTTTGGAGATACCAAATCATTCCCCATTAAGTCAATAACACGCCAACCATTATTAAAAGTGACCTCATTTTCAGAAACTTTGGTTACCTTTTCTATATAGGCATTATTTTGTATCTCCGTCAGTAAATCTTTTCTCACAAATGAATATGTTGCCCCCATCGAATATCTCATCACTCCAGAGATCGTCCCATTTGAAAACGGATTACCTGCTGGATCCTTGACTTGGATTTTCTTTTCGCCGGCTTTCGCCAATAGAACATCAAGTCGAGCTTCAGCTAACTCACTATATACACCGCTTGGATATTTTTCTAAATAATTAATAGTTAATTTTGGATTATTACTCTTACTGGCAGATTCCCATAAATCAAGCTCTTGCTTGAAAGCCTCTTGACTGCTCATTTGGAACTCCCTATGGCCGCCTCAATATCTTGAGGATTCAAGCCTTTAGCATTGAAGTAGAAATCCTCTTCAAGTGATGTGCTTTCCCAAGGAATTTGTTGCCCCTTTGAAGCAAGCCTTACCTTCAAGCGTACTCGTTTAAATACGTCTTCAATCTTTGCTTCAGGATCACGCATCTCACGAAGGAGGTTTTCTGTAAACAAGCCATTGGCGCCCGCACCATCGCTTGCTACGTTACCAGGCGCTGTTGCATAACATAAGAGTGAGTTATTTGGAGCATCAAATTGACTTAAGCCCTTCTGCTCAGTTGGCAATTTTTTACCAAAAGGATTATCACGACAAGCATCAAGAATAATGATGTTCATAGGGTTTTGGGCTTTGTTAAGAGCCAACAGCATATTGTTTAGCTCGAATGTCTGTTTCGGTATGTCATCTACACGATCAATATTTGCGTCAACAGGAATTAAATAATTTCTCCAAGCCAGCTGAACTCCGTGCCCAGCATAGTAAAAAAGCCCGACCGCTTTAGACTTGGCAATTCGTCCGCTGTAAGCTTGTATTGCTGATGCCAAATCTTTTAGGTTCGAATCTAAAAGTACCTGAGTATCAAAACCCAGTACCTTGAGCTCCTTGCCCATTGCATTGGCATCGTTAAAGGGATTGGTAAGTGGGCTATCGGGATATTTACTATTGCCAATAATCAATGCAATGCGAGGTGCATCGATTCCTTTTGCCGCCTCTAAAAATCCAGATGGAATAAGAGATGTGCCCGCCAAAAAGCCAGCCTTTTTAATAATGCTTCTTCGTTGAATGTTTGTGGACATTTGCTAAGGATATTAGCAGGGTCTAATAAATAATAAAAACCACCTGAAGGTGGTTTTGATGTTTCTTGGTGGCCCGGGGCGGAATCGACCAGATCTAATAAATTCTTTAGAGATCCCATCGGCCAGTTAGGTGTTTGGCCTGCCCAGCACGATTCGAACGTGCGACCTACGCCTTAGAAACTTTAAAAATGAGGCTAAATAAGAGCAGAAACAACGGTTTTAAGGTATTTAGATCTGGTGTGGCTTAGGCCCCGAGAACCTTGGGGTTGGTTGGAATTCCGTGGATCTTATATGTTACCTGCAGGTGGTTGGATGGTCAGTCATCTAATTTGTCGGGTTAACCGACAAATTTACTGACCAACCTATGCCCTACCGTCGCATTCTATAAGATGGGTGTTCTTGGTAAATATTAGATCAAAGACTCTACTTACCTTGGTATTGAGGTTGCCTCTTACTCGAAAGACTATCGAGCCCTTCAGTCCTATCAGCACTATCCTTTACTAAATCCACCTCTCGTAAGGCGAAGCTAGCTGTCTCAATGGGACTCTTAGGTAAGGTTCGAATGCCAAAAGTTTTTAACATCTCCAAAACTAGTGGTGCATTTTGGGCCAGTCTTTTCGCATAGACTAAAGCTTCTTTTAGATGTTCCCCAGGTGGAGTTAGTTTGTTTACAAGTCCTACTTGATAAGCTCTTTCAGCACTAATTTCCTCACCAAGCAACATTAATTCCATCGCAACCTTATGGGGAATTCGGGAAACTAATCCTGCGATCAGGCCGCCTGCAAACCCCAGCTTTGCTTCAGGGTAAGTGAACTTGGTTGTTTCTGATGCAACACATAAGTCAGCCATTTGTACTAGGGTTATAGCCCCACCAATGCACCAACCACTAACAGCAGCAATGATTGGCTTTCTGACTTCAATATCGCATCCAGGTACAAAGCGCCTATATTCTGGAAAAGCCTTATATTCCAAATCTTTGCCGACTGAAAATGCTTTTTCTCCAGCACCCGTCAATACAGCAACCCGATCATTACTATTATTAAATTTTCGCCATGCATTTGCTAGGCCAATCTCAACTTCTTCATTAATAGCATTTAAACGCTCAGGACGATTAATGGTAATGAGGGCTATGTGATTATTTGACTCATAGATAACAGCTTGCGACATTTTAACTCCAGTTCTATTAGGTGAATTGATCCATTAACTTCGACTTTAGCACTTTCCCATTTGCAGCCAAAGGTAAGCTTTCCATAAAAATTATTCTACTTGGTCGTTTATAAGGTGAAAGTTGAGCGCTTAAATAAGAGGAAACTTCATCAGCATTCAGTGAATATTCTTTATCTCTCTCGATAAAAGCCCATACCTCCTCATTTGCAGAAATACTATGACCAACTACGGCTGCATGGAGTATATGTGGATGAGCCAGCAGCACAGACTCAACTTCAAGTGGGTACACTTTGAATCCAGATCGAATAATGACATCTGATGTTCTGCCAACAATATAAAGTGCACCAGTGTGATTTACATAGCCCAGGTCTTGAGTATTGAACCATCCATCTTTATCCATCACTTTATTGGTTAATTCAGGGCTCTTAAAATAGCCAATCATCAAATTTGGCCCTCTAGCCCAAAGCTCCCCTACTTCGGAAATATCGCAAAGGGCTCCTGCAGCATTTCTAAACTGAATATCAACGCCTGGGAGAGGCAGGCCAACTGAATCATCTAAAACTTCATCCTCTAATCTTGTCCAAGAAATAGATGGCATTTCAGTAAGCCCATAACCATTTTGCAAACCACACTGAAAAATACTATTCACATCTTTCTTCAAATTTTTATCAATTGGAGCGCCGCCAGAACCTAAAAATCTCAAAGAAGAAGATACAGTCAATTTATTGCTACGAACAAAGTCAACTAATTTTGCAAACATAATGGGCGCCCCTTGCAAAACTGTTATTTGGTTCTTTATTATTAATTCCAAACATTTTTCTGAAGAAAATTTCGGTAAAAAATATACGGTGGCACCTGAATAAAGAGCCCCCAAAAAAACAGAGGCGAAACCCATAACGTGAGATATTGGCAATATTGCTAATACTTGATCATCTGGCTCAATCTCTCGAAGTTGTTGCATCATCATAGCGATGAACAGAAAGTTAGAGTGTGTGAGCATCACTCCTTTTGGAGTTCCAGTAGTCCCAGTGGTGTAAATAATTGCAAAGACATTGGCATCTACTGGAGAACTATCATTATCATGATCCCTAATAAAACCATAATCACCAAATATTGACGAATGTCTGATAGATGCTTTAAAAAAAGTTGAGTGCTCTAGACAATCTGAAGAATTATCATGAAAATAAAATTGAGAATCTGGTTGTGAATGGTCAATAATTTTGTGAATTTCTGGTGAAGCTCTTCGAGCATTTTCCAGTATCACATGCATACACATCCGAGCAGCGGCCAATAGAAACACAGCAAAACCAATACTATTCTCGCCAACTGCTAAGACAAGCTCACCTCTTTTGCATCCCAATTTTTCTAACTCATATTGAGCGCTCTTAATGGCGTTTTCTAATTCAAGAAAGCTTAAAGTTTTTTCCCCATCATGTATAGCTCTACCTTCAGGCCTTATTTGGGCCCACTTAGTAATCTCATTACTAACATTTTCTGTAATAGATGTGGGCATTGATAATTTCAATATAATTAATCGACAGAAACGTTTAATGGCTTAATAACAAGCTCCCATTTCTTTAGCTCTAGATTGATGTATCGAGCAAATTCTCTAGGGGAGCTGCCAACAGGCGCAGCTCCAAGGCTTTCGAGCTTTCTAATAACCTCTGGCTGCTTTAGCGTGAGCTGAATCTTTGAGGCAAGATCATCCACAATATCTTTTGGGGTTCCTGCAGGAGCAAAAACTCCATACCAAGAGGTGACATCAAATTTTGGGATAAATTCTGAAACAGCAGGAATATTCGGGACAAACGCTGAGCGCATTGGAGTAGTTACAGCTATTCCAGTTAATCTTCCGTCTTTTATGAATGGCAAAGCTTCATTTGCAATTGCAAAAGTAACCTCTCCAGCCATTGCGCTTTGCATTGCTGCTGCCCCACCTTTATAAGGTACATTTGTAATGCTTACTCCCGCCATTGCTTTAATCATCTCGCACGTTAAATAAGTGCTAGTACCAACACCAGTTGTTGCACAAGTTGTTTTCTCTGGAAATGATTTAGCATAAATTAGCAAATCCCTAAAGCTCTTAATTTCTGACTTATCTCCAACGACAATATAATTTGGCACGTTAATGATCTGTGAAACTGGAATTAAATCGCTGGTGATGTCATATAGAGGCTTTTTATAGAAAAAGTGATTTAGTACGTTTGCAATACTGCCAACTAAAAATGTATAACCGTCGGGCTTGGCTCGGGCAACCATTTGAGAACCAATCATGCTTCCAGCGCCAGGTCTGTTATCAACAATAATTTGCTTACCTATACTTGTGGAAACATTTGTAGCAATTAGTCTTGCCACTGCATCTGTATTACCAGCCGGAGGAAATGGGACTATGAATGTCACATCCTTATCAGGCCAGGCGGCATGACTAGGAAGTGCAAATAATAAAAGCATGCATAGCAAAAAAGCTTTGGTGGTATTTAGCAATTTCAATTTAGCCTCCAAATAGTTTCTTAAAAGAATGAGTGGCTCGTTTTATTACTTACATCTTACTTGCTATGAGTGATGTTTCGTAAATTAACCTAAGGAATAAGCCAAAACAATAGTTTTAAGGTCTTTACATCGGGCGCGGCATACACATTGAGTTCAGTAGCTCGAGGTGTAATGCCATGGATATTGGGCAGCACTCCAAGTGCTTTTAAATTGTCGAAGTCCAATAAGGTTTACCTAGTCAATAGCTCTACACATCGATCATTAAGCACCTTAATCAAAATATAAAAATATCTATTTTTTATACTTTTAAATGCTCATCAAATAATTTATGAGTTAGATGGGCTTGCGGATGGTTCCTTTTTTCTACAAAAACGACCTCTCGATTTAATCCTGATATCGAAATAAATTGCAAATGAGGATCGCGCATACTATCGCTATTGGGCCGTATTGGCAGTATCGACACGCCAATTCCGTGCTTGATTAACGAAATAATCGCATCTTGTGAATCTAACTCCATTGCCACATGCGCTTTAATACTCAATTTTTGTAAAAATCCCTCAACCTTTTGACCAACCCAAGTACTTCGATCAAATGCAATATACGGCTGGCTTTCTAGAACTTTTGCTAATTGCGTATATGGCGTATTTTTTGCCATGATTAATAAAAAAGGATCTGTGTATAAAGGGCGAATTATTAAATCTGTTGTTATTGATATAGG
>Ga0194058_10001885_pt1 | contig 10365 bp, 4 predicted proteins | sample SepL4417m_MetaG_FD_155490 | JGI IMG/M metagenome (GOLD analysis project Ga0194058, IMG submission 155490) | Anoxic zone freshwater microbial communities from boreal shield lake in IISD Experimental Lakes Area, Ontario, Canada - Sep2016-L442-17m | ecosystem: Environmental > Aquatic > Freshwater >... | reverse complement strand
GTATTTCTACACCGCCCCGACAATCGCTTCGCAGCCGGAAGCCGCCACGGTCTTTGCCGGTGGAAACGCCACCTTCTCGGTGACCGCGAATGGCACGCCTGCTCCAACCTATCAATGGCGGAAGAACGGCACCAACATCTCCGGTGCCACAAGCGCGAGCCTGGCGCTGACGAATGTCCAATCCTCTGACCAGGCGACCTACTCGGTAGTCGTTTCCAACAGCGTCGGATCCATTGCCAGCATCGGGGCAGCTCTCACGGTCCTTCCCTCGACCGCCCCGGCGATCACGACCCAGCCCGCTTCAGCCTCGCTTGCTATCGGGGGCAATGTCACCTTCACGGTTGCTGCGACCGGCACGCCCGCGCCAACCTACCAGTGGCGTAAAAATGGCTCGGACATTTCCGGAGCAACGAGCCCTGCGCTGACGATCACGGACGCTCAGCTTGCCGCCTCGGGGAATTATACGGTTTTCGTGAGCAACCCGGCCGGGAGCGTGACCAGCGACACCGCCGTTCTCGCCGTTTCGTCTCCCGATCCGTTTGCGACATGGGCCGCAGCTCATAGCATCGCGGTCAACAGCGCTGGTGCGGACCCGGATGGCGACGGACGCACAAACCTCCTGGAATACGCGCTCGGCTCGAACCCCTCGGTGGCAGAGGCGGCAGGGCTGGCGAGCCAAGTCCAATCCGGGTTTCTGCAAATCTCCTTGAGCATGGATTCTGCGAAAACCGACCTCACTTACACGGTCGAGGCCACCAGCAACCTCGCGACATGGACCCCCATCGCCCAAAGCAGCGGGGGAGGGGCTATGGGCGCGATCGGCGGCCTTGCGACCGTCACCGATGCCGGCACAGGAGCCCGGACCGTCACGGTCCGCGACACCCAGGCGCTCGATAGCCATCCGCGGCGGTTCCTGAGGCTGAAAGTTTCCAAGCCATAGTATGACGCCGAAACCATTCGTTGCAGGTGCCCTGAAGTTCCTTCTCCCCGCGCGTTTTCTTGTCGCCATCGCCTGGCTGTCTTTGGCTTCGCCTCTTGCCGCGCAGTCCACCAATGTGGATGTCCCGCAGCTGATTGCCTTCGGCCAGGCCAACGCGACGATCTCGTCGCTATCTTTAGGTTCGGTTGGCAGTCTTTTCGATGGAAATTGCACGACCCTGGCGAAATCCAACCAGGTCAACCCGCTGGTCGTCACCTTGACGTTCTCGTCGCCGAAATCCTTCACCGGATCCCGGATCTGGTTTCTGGCTGGCAACAACCAATGGAGCATTGAGGCAGCAGATAGCGTTGCCGATCTCGATGCCCGCAGCGGGACATATCAATTGGCGATCAATCGGGCGAGCGACCCAGAATCTGCCTGGCAGGGAGGCAACTTCACCTCGACGATCACGTGCCGTGCGATCCGGTTGAGCCTGAGGCGACTGACCGGTGACAATTACGTCCACCTCTGCGAGTGGCAGATCACACTGGAGGACCCACCGGTGGTCCCCAAACTTCCGTTCACGATCACCGGTTTTCAGGGGAACAATGGGAATTTTGACCTGACCTGGAACAGCGACCCTGGCCAGTGGTATGAGGTTCAGGCATCATCGGACCTCGCGGGATGGAGCGCCAGCGGGTATCAAAAGGGGCAGGAAACCTCCGCGACGTTCACCGCCCCAGCACCTCCGGGAGACCGCGCGTTTTATCGGGTCAAGCAAATCAATCCCGAGGATCGCCCATCCGTCACCAAGAAAATCCTGGTGATCAACCTGTCGCCGATCCTCGAATCGCAAGGCAACAAGACGCTCTGGCAGCACCTGGGCTGGGGTGACCCGCATGTGCTCATGGAAAAATATCTGAGCGACATCACGGCCGCCAGCGGAGGCTATGTGAACTGGCAGGTTGTTGCATGGGTGGACCTCGACCTCTGGCCGATCAAGAATGACGGCTTCCAATACACCGATGCGTCATATCTCCAATCCTGGGGCGACAAGGCCACATACCCGTTTCACTCTCCTGATCTCGTCGATTACGACAAGCTTCTCGACATGCCGCTCGCGGCTTTGGGAAACAAGACGCCGCACGAGATGGCGTCGTCGGGCGAGGTCGATGAGGTCGTTTATTGGGGGTTTCCCTATGCCGGTTTCGCCGAGTCCAAAATGGTTGGAATGACCGCCTACGATTGCAATTCTTCCGGCCATCTCCGGGATTCCCGCCTGTATGTCGTCATGGGGTTGAGCTATCAGCGTGAGTCAGAGTTTGCCCTGGAATCGTTTATTCACCGGTCCGAGGCCATTCTGACGCATGTCTATGGGGACTGGAACAACCGGCCCTACTGGACCACCGGGCAGATGCTCACGCCTGTCGTCAAACACCTCTGGGACCGCTTCACGCTCCTCGGCCCGCAAAAGATGACGGGCGTCGCGGTCGCCGGCGTCGGCAGCGCCCACTTTCCGCCGAATGCAGATGATGATTACCAATACGACAAGTCAACCGCCGTGAACTCCGAGGCCGATAGCTGGCTGAGCTTTCCCACGCTCTCCGGCAATGCCACCAGCACCAGCGTCTCAAGCTGGAGGGTCGCAGGCCAGGCGGACCAGCGCAGCTACTTCTGCTGGTGGATGTCGCGCCTGCCCAAAGCCCCGGGGCGCTATGTTGATCCGGTCAACGCGATCAACAACGGCAAGCTCAACAACTGGTGGTGCTACCTGGTGGACATGAACGAGTATGCCGAATCCCGGTAGTTTTCAGAGGGAGCGGGGAGCATTTCGAGCGGAAGGTGAAATGTGAACGTGCTGCCAATGCCAGGAGTCGAGATGACGGTGATCGTGCCGTCCATGGCTTCGGCGAGACGCTTCGAGATGGCCAGCCCTAATCCGGATCCTTGAAACGGGCGGCTGAGCGTTGAGTCGGCCTGCGTGAATGGGGTGAACAGGAGGCTGAGCAGTTCGGGCGCAATCCCGATGCCCGTGTCTTCGACGGAGAACTCATGAATAGCTCTTTATCTTCTGGACAACCTTCCTGTCCGCTGATTGAATTCAATTCAATGAAGAGCCTCAATCTCCGACTGCTGGTGCTGATTTTTGCTCTCGTGCTGTTTCCCCGGGTGTTTTTTGGTGCGGACGAGCCTTCTCCTTCGGTTGATGGGGGAGCCCGGGAGTATCCGAACCTCCTTTGGAATCCGGGATTCGAGGTGCCGGATTTCCTCCACCGGGCGAACTTTGAGTTTTGGATGGGCCGACCGTATCTGAAGCAGGACCGGGAGGTTTTTCATTCCGGGGCGATGTCCGTGCGGTCGGATGGCCCCTCATCCGGCTATACGTTTCCGAGCCTCAATGTGCCCTACCGGCTGAAGGCGGGCGAAACCTACATCATCGGGTGCTGGGTCAAAACCGGGCAGGTGGTCGGTGGAAAAGGTGTTTGGTTGGAGTGCCAGTCAGGCAAGCCGGAGCCAGGAAAAGTCCTCGCAAAGACGGAACCTATGTCGTTTGCCACAGAGTGGCAGGAGGTAACGGCATCATTCACTGCGCCGCAGGATCTGGAAACTGTGAACTTCCGGGTGAATTTTGATTTGCGCGAAGGCGACAAAGCGTGGGTGGACGACGCCTATTTCCGGCCAGATGGCTCGGCGGTGGAGCAGCTTCCGACGCCTGTCCTCAAGCCGGCCGGAGGGGATTTTGAGGGGCCGGTCGAGGTGGAGATCACATCGGTCCCAGGGGCCGCCATCTACTACACGATTGACGGGACCGAACCGACGGTTTTCTCGACCCCCTACGTCATGCCGGTCCGCATTCCCGGCAGGACCGAGCTGCGGGCGCGCGCGATTTCCGGGGAGTCGAAGGATAGCGGGGTCGCTGCCGCCTCGTTCAAGATCCGACCTGGCAAGGCGGCGGGGGTCCCCCAGTATCCGGTCGGCTTCGGAATGCCTGTGACGGAATGGTGGAAGGATCACCCCATGAACCCGAAGTCTCCGGCCTTTGTGAAGGAGATCACATCTCCGGAGCCGAGGATCGATGTGTCGGAGGTCCGCGACAAGCATCCGGAGTCCGTCACTGCGGGGATCGCTGAGGCGCTGGCGCTGGTGCCCGAGGCCGGCGGCACCTTGTGGTTCCCGAAAGACAAGGGGCCATACGTTTTGACCGGGCCGGTCCAATACGTGAGAAACTACTACGATTGTTACGGCCAGGTGCTGCTGATCCGCCGCAGCAATATCCATTTTGTTTCGGACGGGGCGGTCCTGGTTTCGAAGCCCCCCGTTCTTCCGGATTCTGCGACTCCGGGGTCCATGCCTCCGAAACTCATGCCGGATCCGTCGCAGAAACCTGAGAACCCGTCGAGCACGAAGGCCCCGGAAGTGAAGGTCCAGCTCCCATTTCTTTTTGGCATCACGAGCATGGACTTCGCCGATCGCGGAGCTTTCCAGCGCCCCAATGGAAACTTCTATTTTAAGAACCTGATCTTCGAGGGGGCTATCAATATGCGGCATGTCGCGAACGTCGTGATCGAGGGATGCACGTTCCGCAACATCCCCGGCGTGCATCGGATATTTACCGCGGGCTGCTTCGCCGAAAATCTCTGGTTCCGCGGCTGCACGTTTGAGGGGATTCACCGGAACTGCATCGCCGTCTATTGTGACGGAGTGCTCAACTTCGGGTTCCTGAACTGCACGTTCGGCCCCGGGTTTCCGAGCCTGCCAAACTGGCCGGAGAACATGTCGAGGCAAGGCTCGGCGATCATGTGCTACGGCAATAACGACCTCGCGCCTTTTGTCGCCTACATGCTGACCTGCCAGGATCTGGTGGTCGATGGCTGCACGTTCCTTCCCGGCGCTGCTGCGAACGCGGTGGTGGATGGAGGAACCCTGGTGGCGAACGGAAGCTACAGCTATATCGCCATGCCGATCACCGTGACGAACGCCCTGATCCAGAACAATGCCATGAAGAATGCCGAGCCGGGGGGCGGCTTGACGTTTGCCAACATCGTCGGCGTCGGGATCAGCATCCTCGTGCCCCACTACTACTACACGATCGGAGGGGTGACGATCCGGGACAATACCGTCGAGCGCACAGGAACCTTTGTTGAGTTCACGTCCGACCTGTGCCAGCGCCAGTATCGCGACCAGTTCGAAATGAAAAATGAGGTCAGCGGCAATGCTGTCGCCAATGTGGATTTCATGCTGGCCCTGAATCCGAGCGACCCCTTCTCGCGGGCGGTCGAGCCGGTCGCCTCCGGGTATGCCAGGATCGAAAATATCGATTTCACTCGCAACCGTGTCGCAGGGCTCGATGCGTCGCCGCGGATCAAATACCCCCCGGATCGGCAGAACCTCCTCCGCAACATCCAAGTGACGGACAATACCTTTTCCGGCCCCGAGCGGCCTCTGTTCTGGGAAAATGCCAAGACTCCGGCCCCCAATCCTGAGTCCGTCGTCGTGAAGGATAACAAGTTCGAGTAAAAGCGTGAAGATTGCCATGGACTGCGGCTGGAGCAACCTCGGGGCAAGCCTCGAGGCATTTGGAGGGACAGGGTCTGTGCGGTCCGTTGCTATCTACGTACGAGGTCGTCCCTCGATCCAAAGGAGGCAGGTCGCCCTCGGCCTGCTCAGCGGGATCCTCTGCAAACGCCCAACCTAGGTGGCCGGGGCGACCACCCTCCAGAAACAAAGCCGAAGCAAGCTTCGGGGTAGCAGACCCAAATGGAATAAAAAAAGATTGAACTTGATTCAAGCTCAATCTCTGAGACTGTTTCATGAGATCTTATGAAAAATGACACATCGGTTTCTTCTGGTGGCGAGGCTTCTGCATCCGGTCCTGCTGGCATCCGGGCGAAGCGGCGCATGCATGTGGTGAGCAACACGCATTGGGACCGGGAGCACCGGCATGGATTTCAGGAGACTCGGCTGATGCTGGCGGACATGATGGACCGCCTGCTCGACATCATGGAGGCGGATCCAAGCTTCAAGCATTATGTGCTTGATGCGCAGTATGTGATGATTGACGACTATCTGGAGCTGAAGCCGTATCAGCGTCCGAGGCTTGAGAAGTTGGCGCGCGAGGGGAGGGTTCTGGTCGGCCCGTGGTATAGCCTGGTGGACGCATCCTCCGTGACGCACGAATGCCTGGTTCGGAACCTGGTTGTCGGGTGCCGCCGCACGAGGGAGCTGGGGGCGGAGCCGATGCGGTTCGGGTATTCGGTCTTTTCGTTCGGGCAGGTGGCCCAGCTTCCGCAGATTTATGCGGGGTTTGGGATTCACGACCTGATTTTTTACAAGGGTGCCGACAAGTCGGTTTTGAAAAAGAGCGAGTTTCTCTGGGAGGCTCCGGACGGCACCCGTGCGCTGGCGTCGAGGCTCGGGAAGTTCCATCGTGTGAACTTTTTCTGGCGCTTCACGATTCCTGCGATCCTGGGGGGCGACCCGGATTCCCCCGAGGAATGGGCTTCCACCTACACGAACGGGATGAGGCTCTGCCACATGGCGGATCCCCAGTTCCGCATGCAGAGCGCACTGGAGATGGACCGGGACATCCGGATCCGTCCCGAACGGCTGCGCAAGGGGGTGGAGGACACGATGGCCTGCGCGTTGCCGGATACTCATTGTCCGGAAAGCCTCCTGTTTTTTGACGGCTTGGATTTTTCCACCCCGCTGGCGGAAATGCCGGAGGCGCTGCGTCTGGCGAACGAGCAGTGTGCGGACCTTGGCCAGCTCGTGCACAGCACCCCGGCCGAGTATTTTCAAGAGCTGCGGGCGGCGATCGACCTCTCGGAGCTGTACGTCCATCGTGGCGACCTGCGAGCCGGTCCTGTGGATCACGTCCATACCGAGTCCATGGGGGCGAACATCGAGATTCTTCGGGCGCTCAGCCGGGCCGAGCGGACGCTCATCCACCTTGCCGAACCATTCAGTGCCTGGGCGGGTTCGCTCGGAGCGAAGTATCCGCTCGATGCCGCCGACCTGTGCTGGAGGTATCTATTTCAGGTCCATGCCCACGATTCTGCCCACGCTCTGGGGGATCCCAAAATCAAGCGGGACAGCATTTCAAGGATCGACCAGGCGCAGGAGATCGCGGACGGCCTGACCCGGCGGGCGATCGAGAACCTCGTCGCCAGGATCGATACTTCGGCCGCCGGATCGGATGACATTTTTCTGGCGGTCTTCAACCCATCTCCGGTCGCGCGCGGCGGCGTGCTCGAGGTTGTCGTGGACATCCCGCTCCAGGAGCATGTGAAGGACTGGTGGATCGAGACGCTGGATGGCCGGAGGCTGGAGCACTGGCAGATCGAGCGCCAGCCGGTGAGCGTCGGAATGATCTCGCCGGAGAACCGGCCGAAGCCGGTCGATGCGGACAGGTTTCTTGCTGAGGTGGATTTTCCGGAAATTCCGGGCTTTGGCTACCGGACGTTTCGCATCCGGCGCGAGAAATCGGGACGTCCGCCGGGGGCCGAGATCTTCTCGAGCGGGCAGTTCCCCTGCGAGCCGATTGGGATCGGGGCCCGCGTGCTCGATAACGGGCTCCTCCGCGCCGAAGTGCAGGGGGATGGGACGCTCACGCTTCGCGTCCATTCTACCGGCGACACGTATTCCGGCCTTCTGGAATTTCTGGACCGCGGCTGCCGAGGCGATTGCTGGGTTCATCACGCGCCGAACCGCGATGCCGACATGTCAAGCGTCGGCGCGGTGCGCTCGATCCGCATGGTTGCGAATTCCCGGCTCCGGGCCACAGTTGAGATCCGATCGGTGATGGACATTCCCGAATCGCTCACCGATGACCGTGAGGCTCGTTCGGCGCACGCGGTTTCTACAGAAATCGTTACCGCGATCACCCTCGAAAAAGGCTCCCGAAGGCTCGATGTCCGAGTGCGGCTGGACAACCGGTCGAGCGACCATTTCCTGCGGGTGAGGATTCCGACGGGAGTGAATTCCGACCGCTGCGAAGCGGACTCGCCATTCAACATCCGCACGCTCGACTTTAAGCCATCGAACAGCTACGGGCGGCGCGGTCCCGAGCTTGCCCGCGAGGCGATGAGCACGTTTGTCAATGTTTCGTCCGAGGCGCGCGGTCTGGCCGTCCTCTCCCGCACGGGGAAGGAATTCGGGCTGGATAACTCGGATCGGAATGGGGTCATCGAGCTGAGCCTCCTGCGGGCGACCAACGGAGCGTATCCTATTGATGAGCACACGTTCATGGATTACGGCGATCCCTTCAGCCAATGCCTCGGCCCCCAGGTCTTTGAGTTCTCTCTCCTGCCGCACCATGGGGATGCGGGGTTCCTGCCCCAGGCGGCATTCGAGTATGTGACCCCGCTCCTGGCCGCCGAATTCGGCAGGGGGCGGCTGGCGGGGACCCTGCCGCTTGAGAGCGCGGGATTTCTTTCCCTCGATCTGGGAGCGCTCCAGTTCTCCTGCATCAAGCCTGCGGAGCATGGCGGCGGCTGGATCGTTCGGCTGTTCAATCCCACGGACCACGAGGTCTCCGACACGTTGCGATTTGGCGTGCCATCCGCCGTGGCCAGGCCTTGCCGCCTGGATGAGACTCCCGACGGTGCGCCGATCCCCGCCGCACCTGACGCAGGGTTTCCCCTCAAGGTCCCTGCCAAAAAAATCCTCACCCTTTCACTCGGGGGGGCCGCCTGATGTCGGCATCCCCGCTCGGGGAAAGCCGGGACGGGATGGTTCCGCTTCCCCAAACCTCCGACGGACGCTTTATCGCCGGGCGTGACGGGGCTGTGCATATTTGGGCCACAGGCGACCGCAAGGTCGAATTCGTGGAGTTTCGGGAACATGTGCTCGCGCATGTCCTGTCCCAGATGGGATATCCCGCCTACTACCCGGTGCATCCGGTCCGGATGGAAAAGCCGGTGAAGGCGGTTCTCATGGACCTCGATGGAACGACCGTTCATAGCGAGGAGTTCTGGATCTGGATCATCGAGCAAACCACTGCCAGCCTTCTCGGGGATCCCACATTCCGACTTGAGGCCGCGGATTTTTCGCATGTCTCCGGGCATAGCGTCTCCGAGCACCTGCAGCATTGCATCCAAAAATATGCTCCGGGGAAATCTGTCGAGGATGCCCGGAGGCACTATTTCGACCACACCGGCCGCGAGATGCGGGAGATCATGGAGGGGAGGGGGAAAGAGGGCGCATTCACTCCCGCACCTGGAATCCGCGAGTTTCTTCTCGAGCTGAAAAAGGCCGGGATCCAAGTCGGGCTCGTCACGTCCGGGCTCCATGAGAAGGCCTGGCCGGAAATTCTTTCTGCGTTCCGCACCCTCGACATGGGTGACCCGGCGGAGTTCTACGACGCTTCGATCACGGCCGGGTTTCCCCTCCGGCCCGGTTTTCCCGGGACCCTCGGTGAGCTCTCCCCGAAGCCCCACCCCTGGCTGTATGCCGAAACCGCACGGGTCGGCCTCGGCATCCCGTTTGAGGACCGGCATCACGTTGTCGGGATCGAGGACAGCGGTGCTGGCATCTGCTCGATCCGCCTTGCGGGATTCGCCTCGATCGGAATCCAAGGAGGGAACATTGTCGAAAGCGGCACCCTCGGGCTCTGCAACCACTTCTGCCAGGATTTTGAGGAAATATTAAAAATCCTGATTTAACATGGCGAGCGATCGACCGGCTGTCTTGGAAAATGGATGCCTGAGGGTGGCGGTGGATGCCTCCGGGCGGATTTGCGAATTGATCAATGTGGTGACGGGGACCAGGCTTTCCGCGCCAGGCAGCCCGACAGGTTGGGAGATGATCACGACGCTTGGCGGGTGGAATGAGCATCTGATCACGGCCGGAGAAAATGTCGGGCGAATGTCAGTGGTCGGGGATCGCATCGAGGTCGTATTCGAGCGCTTGGTTGGCTGCGGGTCGGCTGTTCTGGAAATCAGGCTGGCATTGAGTTTCGAGCTGAAGCCGGACGAGCTTGTCTGCGGGGCGGAGATTCAGAACAGCTCGGTCGAGACGGTGCGCGAGTTGCGGTTTCCTCTGGTGTCCGGTCTCACGGAACTGCGCCCGGGAGAGGAGGACGCGCTGTTTTATCCGATTCAGATGGGCTTGCGCGTCGCGAATCCCGTGCGGACGTTGGGCGCGGAGAGGAACGCATGGTTCAATCTCCCGCCAGGGCCGGGATTTTTTAACACGGGCGGGTTTCGAGGGCATTGTGTTCCGATGTGGCCGGGGGTTGCCTCGATGGCCTGGATGGATTTTTGCAACGAATCCGAAGGGCTTTACATCGGGAGCCACCATGCGGGATTCCGCAACGCGGCGCTCCTGGCGCGGCGGCGTCCGGAGCACGGGGATTTTCAGCTCGGGATCGGCCGGTATCCGTTCGCGGGGCCGGGCCGGCGGTGGGCGGGCGGGCCGGTGGTTTTGATGCCGCATTCCGGCGACTG
>Ga0194058_10001882_pt1 | contig 10374 bp, 6 predicted proteins | sample SepL4417m_MetaG_FD_155490 | JGI IMG/M metagenome (GOLD analysis project Ga0194058, IMG submission 155490) | Anoxic zone freshwater microbial communities from boreal shield lake in IISD Experimental Lakes Area, Ontario, Canada - Sep2016-L442-17m | ecosystem: Environmental > Aquatic > Freshwater >... | reverse complement strand
TCTGGAAGACGATCCCGTTTGTCGGGATCGTCTTCCAGAATGCAGACGACCAGATCTTTTCACCGACTGTCGAGCAGGATGTAGCATTCGGCCCCACCAACCTCGGCCTCGATGAAGAGACCATCCACCACCGGGTGCATGAAGCACTCAGGCTCGTTGGTATCGAAGATCTCGCCCATCGGGTCCCTCATCACTTAAGCGGGGGCGAGAAGAAACGGGTTGCCATCGCCGGAATCATTGCTATGGAACCCGAGGTGCTTGTCCTCGATGAACCCACTGCCGGTCTCGATCCAAAAGGGGTTCATGATCTCGTTGAGTTCATCAACTCCCTCTCAAAGAAATACGGTATGACCGTGATCTTCTCCACCCATGACGTATCCATGGTCGCTGAAGTAGCGGATTATGTGTACGTCATGAATAAGGGCCGCTTTGTTGCTGAAGGCAGTGTTGAAGAGATCTTTTTACAGCCGGACATGCTCCGGTCGGTGAGGCTCGATGTGCCGGTACTGCCAAAACTGATCCGTTCCTTGAACACTCACGGGATTCCCGTTCCCATGGCATACACCTACGAAGATGTTGAACGGGCACTGATCACCACCTACAAGGGCACACCACAGGACAGCACGATCCCATGATCGAGGAACTCTTTTACATTGAGAAGGCCGCGTACCGGGATAGTTTCATCCACCAGCTCGATGCCCGGGTGAAGATCATCGGCTTGTTTGCGGTGATCATTGCCATGGTCGCAATCCCGTATTCCCCATCGGTCTTTACGGTGGGATTACTGTTTTTTGCCTTTCTTGCTGCCCTCTGGGCACTGGCAGGACTACCGTGGCTGATCTATGCAAAGCGGCTCCTGATGGTGCTGCCATTTGGATTTTTCATCATCATCTTCCAGATCTTCTTTACCAACCGCTATTACCAGGTCTTCCATGTGATCGCAAACCTGCCGTTTGGGATCCATATTTACGCAGAGTCCGTAGAGTTCGCAGTTATCCTGCTGGTGAAGTTTGTTGTCTGCGTAACAGCAATCATCCTGCTCTCATCAACAACAAAACTGCATGACATGCTCGAAGGGGCAGGACGCATGGGACTGCCGCCGGAGTTTGCCCTGACCTTCGGGATGATGATCCGGTATCTCTTTGTCTTTGGCTACATCTACCGGAAGATCAATGAATCCATGACCACCCGGTGTTTTGATCCGTTCAACTCAGCACTGCCCTATCATTATCGCATGAAACAGATTGGCTATACTGTAGGAACAATTTTCATCCGGTCCTACGAGCAGGGCGAACGGGTATACACGAGCATGCTCTGCCGGGGATATGGAAAGGACAGTCATATCTTTATTGCAAAAAAGCCGCTCCGTACTGTAGAATGGTCATTCCTGTTCTTCTGTCTCATATTTGCCATCATTGTCCCCGTTACCTTCTGGCTGACCGCGACCCGCAATTTCTAAGGCATAATAAGTCATCTTTTTTAATTCCTGCCACCATCATCTTTGCATGGCAAACCCGTTCGGGCATGGTTTCATCACCAGCATTATGCTAATCGCAGAGCATTTCGCCCTCCCCCCGGAGCAGGCATGGCACGGAGCGGGCGATCATGTCGAGGGGCTCACGCTGCCGGAGAAGTTCCAGGGAACCGAAGTTGAAGAACTCACCACGCTCCTGCGCAAGAAAGTGATCTGGCACCAGCCGGGCAGCATGGACAAGGAAGCGGCAAAAGAAGTGATCCTCACGCTCAACCGGCTCGTGGTTGCCATTGACCGTGAACTGGGGATTAAGGATGCCGAAATCGGGCAGTTCCGTTAACAAGGGTATCATTTAAATATATGAATCCAATTTTTACGCCTATGCTTTAAGTCATTGAACTGCGTATATTTATTGTGATATTTCAACACTATTTTTTTCATTTTTTAACGGAGGTTTTACTTGACTGACACGTACGACGCATCCCATATCACGGTGCTTGAAGGGCTCACACCGGTCCGCGAACGCCCGGCCATGTACATCGGGAGTACCGACACCCGGGGTCTCCACCATCTCGTCTATGAAGTGGTGGACAACTCGATCGATGAGGCCCTTGCCGGGCATTGCAGCCGGATTTCTGTTATCATCAACAAAGACGGTTCGCTCCAGGTGGAAGATAACGGCCGGGGTATCCCGGTTGACCGGATGGAGAAGAACGGCAAGAGTGCCCTTGAAGTGGTGCTGACCGTTCTCCACGCAGGAGGCAAGTTCGATAAGGAGAGTTACCAGGTCTCCGGCGGTCTCCATGGCGTCGGTGTATCAGTAGTCAACGCACTCTCCAACTGGCTTTCTGCCCTCGTCTACCGTGATGGTAACATCTACGAGATGCGTTTTTCAAAAGGGATCATGACCTCCCCGCTCTCCACGCGGGAAGAGTCACTCAATGAGCTGCTCGCCCGGTACCAGGCATGGTACGGGGCACCGGCAGCCTTTACCCGGACCGCAGTGCCGGTCAACACCCATGCAACCGGCCAGCAGGATCTCTCTGTTGCACCGGAGATCGATCCCGTCGAATCTGAACGCGAGAGCCGCCTGGCATTCCTTGAGCTGTTCGGCGCAAAGATGAACGGGACCAGGATCCATTTTGTCCCTGATGCCACCATCTTTGAGACCACCACGTTCGATTACGATGTGCTCGCCCACCGGATGAGGGAACTTGCATTTCTCAATGCAGGTCTCAGCATCATCATCAACGATGAACGGTCCGGAGACACCGCCACCTATTGTTATGCCGGCGGACTCATCGAATTTGTCAAATACTTAAACGACGGGATAGATTGCCTTCACCCAACCCCGATTGACATCTCCAAAAAAGATCTCGATAACAAGCTCGAGATTGAAGTGGCGATGCAGTACACCACGGCCTATGATGAGAAGATCTACTCATATGTCAACTCGGTCAATACACGGGATGGCGGTACGCATCTCGAAGGGTTCCGCAGCGCCATCACCCGGACGATCAATACCGTGGCAAAGAGAAACGGCCTGATCAAGGAGAACTCGACCATCACCCTCCGGGGTGAAGATGTCCGGGAAGGTCTCACCTCCGTAGTCTCCATCAAGATGGCAAACCCCCAGTTCGAGGGTCAGACCAAGATGCGCCTTGGCAACAGCAGTGTCAAGGGCACAGTCGACTCGCTGGTCTATGCAGCACTGAGTGAATATTTCGATGAGAACCCGGCGGTCCTTAAGATCATCATCGAAAAAGCCCTCTCGGCAGCAAAAGCCCGCGAAGCCGCACGTAATGCCCGCGACCTAGCCCGGCGCAAGAGCACATTCGAGAGTTCCGGGCTTCCCGGCAAACTTGCCGACTGCTCAGAACGCGACCCGGCCAAGAGCGAGGTCTATATTGTGGAAGGAGATTCTGCAGGCGGCTCGGCCAAGCAGGGACGGGATCGCAAGTTCCAGGCCATTCTCCCCCTCCGGGGAAAGATCCTCAACGTGGAAAAAGCCGGTGAACACCTGATCCTAAAGAACCTTGAAATCCAGACGCTCATCTCGGCAATCGGGACCGGTATTGGTGAAAAGTTCGACGCGGAACGGGCCCGCTACCACCACATCGTGATCATGACCGATGCTGATGTCGACGGTGCACATATCCGCACCCTCCTGCTGACCTTCTTCTACCGGTACATGCTCAAGCTGATCGAAGCCGGGTATATCTATATCGCCCAGCCCCCTCTCTTCCGGATCTCGAAAGGAAAGGAAGAGAAGTACGTGTATACGGAAGAAGAGATGCAGACGGTCTCGGCCGCCATGGGCGACAAGGGTGTTTCCATCCAGCGCTACAAGGGTCTTGGTGAGATGAATGCCCAGCAACTCTGGGATACGACTATGGACCCGGAGTTCCGGATCTTCAAGCAGGTCACCATCGAAGATGCCCTTGAGGCAGACGAGATGTTCAAGACGCTGATGGGAAAAGATGTGGAAACCAGGAAAAATTTCATCATGCGCCATGCAAAGGAGGTGACGAACCTTGACATCTGAAATACCACCGGCAAGCGGCCCACAGACCCACCGCACGGAGCCAATCAGTATCGCCCACGAGATGAAGACCTCGTATATCAATTATGCAATGAGTGTCATCATCGGGCGTGCTATCCCTGATGTCCGCGATGGTCTCAAACCTGTCCACCGCCGCTCACTTTTCGCTATGTGGGAGATGGGTAACACCAGCGACAAGCCCACCAAGAAGAGTGCGAGGGTGGTTGGTGAAGTGATGGGTAAGTTCCACCCGCACGGCGATTCATCCATCTACGATACCATCGTAAAGATGGCACAGCCCTTCTCGTACCGCAACATGCTGGTACAGGGTCAGGGTAACTTCGGATCGGTTGACGGCGATGCTGCCGCAGCCAGCAGGTACACCGAAGTCAGGCTCTTCCCGTACGCAGAAGCACTTCTCGAAGACCTTGACAAGGATACCGTAAAGTTCCAGCCGAACTACGACGAGTCATTGAAAGAGCCCACCGTTCTCCCCTCAAAGATTCCCAACCTGCTGGTCAACGGTACTGATGGTATTGCAGTCGGTATGGCAACCAAGATGCCCCCGCACAACCTGCGTGAAGTCTGCGCAGCGGTCGGACTCTACCTCAACAACCCGGAGATCCCGGTTGAAGAGATCATGAAAGTCATGCCCGGCCCCGACTTCCCGACGGGCGGTATCATGATGGGTACCGAAGGTGTCAGGAACATCTACACCACCGGCCAGGGCCGCGTGATTGTCAGAGGGGTTGCCGTCATCGAAGAGAGTGAAGGGGGCAACCGGGGTGACCGAATCATCGTCTCTGAACTCCCGTACCAGGTCAACAAGGCCCAGTGGATCACCAACATTGCCGAGATGGTCAAGGACAAGCGGATCGACGGCCTTTCCGATATCCGCGATGAATCCGACAAGGATGGTATCCGGGTAGTATTTGAGCTCCGCAAGAGCACGATGTCGGCAGTCATCCTGAATCAACTCTACAAACTGACCGCACTCGAGACCAGTTTCTGGGCAATCAACCTGGCAATTGTCGACAACCAGCCTAAGATCCTCAACCTCCACGGCCTCCTGGAAAAATTTGTCCACCACCGTATTGAAGTGATCCGGCGCAGGTCGGAGTTTGACTTAAAAAAGGCACAGGATAAAGTCCATATCTTAGTAGGCCTGCTTATTGCGCTTTCCAAGATCGACCTGATCATCGCAGCCATCCGGGGATCCGATTCGGTTGATAATGCACGAAACGCACTTATTCTCCAGTTCGGGCTCGATGAACTGCAGGCGAACGCGATTCTCCAGATGCAGCTCCGCCGCCTCGCAGCACTTGAGCAGCAGAAGATCAATGACGAGAAGAATGGACTGGAAGCCGAGATCTTACATCTTGAAACCATCCTCTCGAACGAAGCCAATATCAAGGACGAGATCCGTCGCGAAACGGTCGAGATCGCAGCCAAATTCGGCGATGCCCGGAGAACCGAGATCGCAATCGACACAAGCGATCTCTCCAACGAGGACCTGATCGAGGACAAGACTGTCTTAATCTCGCTGACTACCGCCAATTACATCAAGCGGATGGACATCGATACCTACCGCAAGCAGCGGCGGGGTGGCCACGGGGTCACGGGCATGACCCCCAAAGAGGACGACGGGGTGGACCGGGTCTTTGCCGCAGAGATGAAGGATTACCTGCTCTGCTTTACCAACATCGGCCGGGTCTACTGGCTCAAGGTCTACCAGATCCCCGAAAGTTCCCGCATTGCAAAGGGAAAACCGATCGTCAATCTCCTGAACTTAAAAGACGAGATCGTGACCAAAGTCATCCCGATCCGGGTCTTCAGGAAAGACCGGTTTATGCTCTTTGCCACCCGGTATGGACAGGTCATCAAGATCCCGCAGGCAGAATTCTCCAACCCGCGTTCGGTAGGAACCAATGCAATCAGGCTCAAGGAGAACGACCAGTTGGTCGATGTCATAGCAACCGACGGTTCCAGAGAGATCGTCTTATCGACACGGTTCGGTTACAGTCTCCGGTTCCATGAAGATACCGTTCGCACGGTGATGCGCAATGCATCCGGTGTCCGGGGTATGAAACTCCGGGGCGAGGACACGATAGTTGCCCTCACGTTAGTTGAGAAAGACCACCTCCTCACGATATCCGATGTCGGGTTCGGCAAGAGAACGGAATTCGATGACTTCCGCGGGCATGGACGGGGCACGATGGGTGTCAAGAACATGCAGCTCGAACGCAATGCGATCGTGATAGAATCGCGTGCCGTGCTGGATACCGATGAGATCATCGTCATGACCGCTGAAGGGGTTGTCATACGAATGCCCGTCAGCGAAATCAGGATTATCGGGCGCGGAACCAAAGGTGTCCGGACCATACGCCTGGATGACAAAGACCGGGTTATTGGTGTCGCAATAGTCCAGCCCGAAGTAGAAGAAGCGGTACCTGATGCGGATGTAGCCGGAGAACCAGTTATACCTGGCCCGGAGACGAACGGCGTATAATACCCATCAATCCAAACATTTTTTATAGGGTTCCGAATCCGTTTTAAGGAAAATCGTGTACAGCATGCCCAAAAATGAAGATGCAATCTCTGAAGCGATAAGCGTCATCCTGATCATTCTTCTTGTAATGATAGCGGCAATAGTAGTCTACATCGTCCTTTTTGGGTATGCCGGCATTTCCGAAAAATCGGCGTTTGTTGTGTTGCGGGGGGAGACCTACACAACCAGTTCGGGAAATTCAAGCCTTTCTCTGTTCCATATGCAGGGTGACCGGGTAAACCTCAATACTTCACAGGGTTTGGGGATTTCACCCGTACGATTCACCCTTGATACCCCCTTCAACACCACCGAGTCAGTCGGGTATTCCCCCGTTATTGCCGACACAACCTGGCAATCAGGAGATTTGGTTTTCATCTACCATGATGACGGAGGCTACTGGGTGACCGACTCTATCGATGCCCGCATTGCCAGGAACCTCGCCCTAGGTCAATTAAAGGACATGCAGGCGGGAATCTGGACTGTAAAAGTGATCGACGCGAAAGCAAATGTGCTGGTTGCCACTATTCCGATCACCGTTCAGGGAAACGGTACTGAAAGCCTGCAATACTCGCCCGGGCTCCTGGGGACATATTACAATACCCAGTCATGGACATCCCCGCTGGTAACAAATATTGCCAGCCGGGTCCATTTTGCCGATGCTTCGAGCGGACAGGCAACGGATGTCAGCAACTGGCCAGTTGGCTATATCGGGAAGGCAGAGAGTTTCTCCGTAAAATACGACGGTTTGATCAAGATCGATACCGCTGACGATTACACGTTCTACCTCACCTCCGATGATGGATCATACCTGGATATTGACGGTTCCCGAATCATTGATAACGGCGGACTTCATTCTTCACAAATGAAACAGGCCACCGTTCATCTCCTGCCCGGTTACCACCCGATAACGGTCACGATGTATGAAAATACCGGACAGGCCGTGATCTGGCTGGAATACTCTGCACCATCGGTTGGCGCCCGGCAGATAGTGACCAAACTCTATCATATCCCAAGCACACCACCGTTGGCAGATTTCACCGCAATGCCACGCGCCGGTACCGCGCCGCTTGTTGTCCAGTTCACCGATGCCTCAACCGATGCGCAATCCTGGTCCTGGGACTTTGGGGATGGCTACAGCGGTTCCGGAAAGAACCCGGCACCCCACACCTACACGACAGGAGGGAGTTTTAACGTCACCCTCGTCACGACCAATTCATTCGGGACTGCCACATCAAGAAAGGACAATTACATAACAGTCGGTGCATTTGTTCCTGATTTTTTTGCCTCTTACTATCGTGGACAGACCTGGACGGATCTTGCCGGGACACGGAATGATCCATCGATCCATTTCACCGACCAGGGGGGTTCAGCCTGGCCAAATGATATGGTTGGTCGGCAGGAAGATTTCAGTGTCCTGTGGGACGGGTACCTGAAGGTAACGGGAGATAATACCTATACGTTTTATCTGACCTCCGACGACGGTTCATGGCTCTGGGTTGATGAGGCGATGATCGTGGACAATGGCGGGCTCCATTCCTCCCAGGAACGCACCGGTTTCGTACATCTCACGCCGGGTTACCATCACATCGTAGTAAAGATGTATGAAAATACCGGACAGGCCGTTGCCCGGCTTGAATACTCGTCACCCGCGTTGGCCCGGCAGTACGTAACTGACATCTGGCACATGTAACGAGGATATGTAAAGAGGAAAAACCATTTTTCCACCATACTCAGGTTCCGTTCTGCATTACGTACCGCAGGAAATATCCATACCTTTTTGTCGCCCTGCACACAAGCTAGGTTAACAGGTACGAATTTGCCATGGCTGAACAACAAGAGCGGGCACTCTCAGAAACGATGGCAGTTATCCTTATTGCAATTTTAGTGATCATTGCCGCGGTGTTAATTACCGCATTGTTGACCGGCGTCATGACAAAAATGCTCCAGAAACCTGCACTCTTCGCTGTTCAGACAACCCAGTTCGACACAACGGATGTGGTACCGGCACACATCATCAGCCTCTCTCATCTGCAGGGCGATAACGTTATCTTAAACGGTACATCGCAAAGTGACGGAGTATCGATCATATCCCTCTCGTTAATTTCACCCGCAGGCGGAACAGTTCCGCTCAGGAGTCTGGTATCCATAAAAAAGTCGGCATGGCAACCCGGAGATATACTTTATGTCTACCAGAGTGGGGGCAGTTACGGTTTTTCGGATGTGGCACCTACCGGTGTTGCCAGCCTGGCTCCAGGAAACTGGACGATTCGTATTCAGGATGACAAGATTCATGTGCTGCTCCATACCCTTCCGGTTACTATCAAATCGTAACGGTCTGATGACGATAAACAGGCAATTATTAAAACAGATGTCCTGCGGATCCCGGGTTTAGTTTAGTGTTCAAGCGGCTTTTTTCCCGCTTGCGGTTGTTTTTAGCAAGGATAAGACCACCACGATCACGCTGAGGCATGCAGATACAAGCATAATCCGGCTGATCGATACAGCCAGAAGAGCCGGGTCCGCTGTAATGACATCCCCGCCATATCCTGCAGCAAGAAGCTGGAACGAGAGAAGAATACTGCCCAGAGAAACCCCGAGGGCCATGCCCAGATTCCTGCTCGTAGCAATCACGCTCGAAGCAGTAGAGAGCTGTTCTTTGGGGAGTACACTCATGATCGCCGTGTTGTTGGGGGACTGGAAGAGTCCGACACCGATACCAAAGAGCACGAAAGCGGTAAGGATACCGGATATCATCTGGGTCAGGGCGCAGTACGCGAAGAGAAGGAAAGCGATCGTAGTGATAACCATCCCCAGTGCAGCATAATTCCGTTCAGGGTGACGATCATAGAGCGACCCGGCGATGGGAGCTACCACCACCATGATTGCAGGAGTTACTAAAAACACAAGCCCCACCTGCGAAGGGCGATACCCCAGTACACCTTCAAAATAGAATGGTCCGACAACGGCCATCATGAAATTGGCAACAAAGACCAGGACAACCGCAACGACAGGGTAGAGAAATGCACGATTCGAAAAGACGCTCAGGTCCAGCAGGGGAGCCGGGCACTGACGCTCGTGCCGGATGAAGAGGACAAGTGCGGCGAGAAATACTGCACCCGAAATGAGGGCAGGTAGTGTAATCTGCCCTGTCCCTGCCAGGCTGCCCAACGAAAGGATCAGGGAGACAAACATTGTGACCATTGCAGCGGATCCGTACCAGTCGAGCGATAACGAAGCCGTCCGCTTCTCATCGATCCGGAGGTATGCGGCCGCTGCAAGAATAAGGAGGATGCCAATGGGGATATTGATGAAGAAGATATACTGCCAGCCCAGCGAGTCAACAGCAAAACCTCCGACAATGGGCCCTGCAATACTGCCGATGGCAACTGTCGCCCCAAGATACCCCATCGCCCGCCCGCGTTCAGCTAGCGGGGTGGTAGCAAAGATGAGCGCCGATGATATAGAGAAGAGCATAGCTGCGCCGGCTCCCTGGATGACCCGGAACAGGATGAGTTCAGGAAGCCCGGTCGAAAGTCCGCACGCGAGAGAACTGGCAGTAAACACAATGATGCCGACAAAGAAGAGCCGGGCCCGCCCGAAGTGTTCCGACACCTTTCCAAAGACAAGGAGCAGGCTCGTCATCGTGATGAGATATGCGGTTATCGTCCACTGGGAATCGGAAAGGTCCACGGCAAAGAACCGGGTCATTGAGGGAAGAGCGATGTTGACAACCGTGCCGTCAATCACAGCCATCAGGACAGATGCAAGAACGATAAAGAGAACCGCGTACCGGTGACGAAATGTTGAGAG
>Ga0194058_10001880_pt1 | contig 10376 bp, 8 predicted proteins | sample SepL4417m_MetaG_FD_155490 | JGI IMG/M metagenome (GOLD analysis project Ga0194058, IMG submission 155490) | Anoxic zone freshwater microbial communities from boreal shield lake in IISD Experimental Lakes Area, Ontario, Canada - Sep2016-L442-17m | ecosystem: Environmental > Aquatic > Freshwater >... | reverse complement strand
CTGCGTCGCGGCCAGACGCACGGAGTTCACGATCTCGTCGCCATCCTGCTCGGCCCAGTCCGCCTGCGGGTAGCTGATGGTGATGTTGGACACGCAGCTTGAGATCGTGCACCCCTGTCGATCAAACACCAGCGCCCGACTGGCGTGCGTGCCCTGGTCAATGGCCAGGACCAGCGGCTTGCTTACAGCACCGATCCGTTCGTCTCTCGATGTGACCATCTTGACTCTCCTTTGGTGGATACAAGGCCAGGACATGGTACCCGAGCTACCTGCGAGAGTCTTGATGAAAGTCACCAGTCTCGGCTTCGATCACAAGCTTTGAGCGACTCTGGAGTCCCATGGTGACTGGCTCCAAAAGACGGCGGATCCAACCGCTCAAATTCCAAGCGGCAGAGCGTCCTGTGGCACTATGCTCGGGGCATCGCAGAGAAAGACTCGCGCAGCGTAGGCATCGAGCAGCAACGCCGAGCCATCGTCGAAGGCGGAAGCAGACGAAGGTGGCGGACCAGGCGGCGTGCTGTCAAATGGTTCAAGATGTTCGGCACTCATTTGGTAGGTGATGCAGACCAACGACAGTGTGTGACGGAAACCTTCGCTTCTCACGCGTCGGGCTTGACCGAAAAGAAATACGAGAGGCGCTGGCGCGGGTTGAGCCAATGCAGGACGTCCTTGGGCAACGAAGCCGGGCGTACTGTTTCCTCGATCTTGAGGTCGGGATATTGGCAGAGGTCGATCAGCGCCGCGTCATCCTTGTCGAGGTCTGGATCATAGATCAGGACTTCCGGCCGCAGTGTGTCGCTGCCCGGCGAAACCACCAGTGCAAGCGAGCCGTCATTGAGTTGGACGATGGTTCCCGGCGGGTAAACGCCGAGAATTCTTATCAATAGGGCGATCAGCTTCTGGTCAAACTTCTTGCTTGCCTTGGCGTAGAGCATGGAGAGAGCCTCCGCAGGCATCAGGGCTGACGTTTCCGGAGATTCCGGGCCGCACAGGCGGTCGTACCTGTTGACCAGGGCGACGATGCGGGCCATTGTGCTGGGATCCGATTTTCCGGCAGGAAAGCCGGAGCCGTCGAGGTACTCGTGATGGTCCTGTATCACGGCCAGCGCGGCAGGCGAAAACACTCCGGTTTCCAATGCCATCTCGACGCCGTAGTGGGTGTGGGCGCGGTAAAAATCCTCTTCGTGTTTCGCCCGGACAGTTGCCTTCAGGATGTGCGCCGGGATGCGTGCTTTGCCAGCATCGTGGACAAGTGAGCCGAGCGCCAGATCCTCCAGTTCAGAGGCAGAAAGCTTTAGCGCCTTCCCCAGAATCATTGACAGCGTCATCACGTTCAGCGCATGGAACTGGGGGCCTTCACCGTTCTTGTCGCCCAGCAGGTGCAACAGGACCTCGTCGCCCGCCGCGATCTTGACGGCTGTCTCCCTGGACAGCAGAGCCAGTTTCAGGCCCGCCTGCTTCGGACTTCGATGCAGGCCGATCAGCGCCTCCCGCGTCTGCTTTGCCGCGCGTTCCCAGTCGCGCTCGGCGCGGGAAGCAGCCGCTTTCTGCTCGCTTAACTTGTCTTTCTTGGCCTGCTGCGCTTCCGACTCGGTGTGGACTGGCACCGGGCGCGCCACTTCGCCTGTCGGCTTTAAGACCAGCAGCGACGGACTGGCCGTGCTCTTGTTGGGAAAGTAGGCGATCTCGTTGAGGTCCAGAGAGCGTATTTCCGCCAGTTGGGCCGCTGTCGAGATGCGGAACTTGTTGTACAAGAACGGGTGGTCCGACCAAGGCAGGTCAATCCACACGTACAGCCCGATGACGAGCTGTGAAGCATGAATTGGAACTGACTTTTCCGGGCGGGCCCACACGTTTGAGATGAACTTTCTAGAGGATGGAAGGAGACGGCACGTGCACGGAAGTGCATGCAGACCAACCAGGACTTCCTGTTGTATGCACCTGTCACTCTTTGATCTTCCCGAACTGAGGCGCCGTCTTATTCAATGGACTGTTGGTTCAATTCTAGACTTGTTAGCAGAAGTTCGTCCTATGTGGGTTGCTGTTGCCCTGCGCCTCCAACTGACGCTACATCTTCACCTTTCGACCACAATCGCCCTGAGTGATATCCGCGGCACACCCACCGGTATATGCCTCCAAATACCCAGAGGCAGAACTTGAAGGTTTGAATTGTGGTGATTGCGAAAGACCGGTATTTAGCCAACTGTCAATCACTCCAACAAGAGAACCGAATTTGTCGAACTTGATAGTTGCCCAGTCAGTTCCGTAGGCTCCGGATGCGGTCGTCTTCATGTAAATACCCATCGCTTTGGAATCGTAGACGATGTCAAGTGGAAACTGATACTGGGTATTTGAGACCGTATCTACAGGCATCTGCATGATCCTTGCCGTTGCCGAGCTAAATCCGCCAGTTCGGCCATTCATCCAAAGCACACCCCAAGATCCCTGGTTCTCTCCGGCCCTTGTCATACCACCGATCATGAGGTCATAGCGCCCGTCAATCGGGATGATGTCAACATCAAAAAAGCCGCACATCGGCATTTGACTTCTGACGAAATTTGCATCAATGAACGTGTAATCCCGTCTAAATGACCCATCGCCGTGCCCCAGCAGTACGTAAGGTGCGCCACACCCATTGGGCTGACTGGCATCGATAAAGTCTGTTGTCACGATATCCATGTTGCCATCCCCATTGATGTCCATCGCGATCGCTTTGTGCCCGTACAACGGGTTTGCTTCCTCAACCTTCCTGCTCATGTAAGAGCCATCAGGCTGGCTCAAGTACAACACTTGGTAACTGCGACCTGCAGCCTGATTCTGCTCTGGGGTAGCACCTGGAATTGCAAAATCCGTACCCGTACAGGCAATATAGACGTCCGGTTTGCTATCGTTGTTGAAGTCAGCCACAGCGGTAAACGAAGGGGAAATGCATCCCATCCGGTCAGCGGTGGTCTTGAACAACTCGGTCGAACGATCAACCCATTTCCCGGCGGCATCCTGACCCAGGAAGTAGCCAATACCAGGAACATCGGACCACCCCGTGCCGTAGATGTTGTCGAAGCGACCGACCATCACAAACGCCGAATACTTCCCTTCTTGGAAAAAGTCTCCAAAGGCGATTGAACGATCAACAGAGTCCTGTTCGTCGGATAAGGTCTTCGGAATCCCAAGGGCGCGAATGGTTGGAACACCAGTAGCGTCGAAAGGGATGTCGTTCTTGTTTCCATACGATGTGCCGAACACCTTCATTGGAACAATCAAAGTTGTGCTCTGCGTAACTGTGCCGCCACCACCCGTACACACCAAGGTGTACTTGTACTGCCCACCCAAAGTGTGGGAAATAGAGGTGCTGCCGCTCTTCGGTTGGGTGCCAGACCAGGAGTCGGCTCCGGTGCAATTATTTGCACCTGAACTGGACCAACTCAGCGTAGTAGATGAGCCAACATGCACTCTTGCCTGCGACAAAGCGATGCTGGCAGTCGGCGGAGGTGGAAGCGTCACAATAATCGAAACTTCACTCGCAGGAGTGGAACTGTATGAGAAGTTTGCTGATGCCTGGACGTTATAGGTCGCGGCAGCGAAGCCATAGGTCGCATCGCTTTCCAACCCGGTCAACAGGTTCATCATGTTCAATATGACTTGACCTCGCATCGTTGGATATGCCGCGAAGATCTGCTGAACTGCCGCGAGCAAGATCGCATATTCACTTTCGCCCTTGGCATTGGTGGCAGGCACGGTTGCGGCAGTGACTCCCAGGTTGTCAAGCACTAGTTTGGCAAGGACCGGATGACTGGCGTCGTCAAAGTTGCTTGCCAGCCTTTGAGCGAAAGCTGAAGCGTCAGCGGTGGCTTGTCCGGCGTAGTCCAGCAGCATGGCGTTGCTCGGGGCCATACCGTAAAGTGCCTGGTACATGTGAATGGCGATGCCGCTTGCGCCCGTGACTGTAATTGCTTGTCGGGCAGGCGCTGGAACACTGGCTTTGATGAATGAGATGGGTGCCAATGAGACTGGCTCAGTGCCACCACCGCAGGCAAGCAGCAGCAGAGAACTCAGCAACAGTGAAAGCAGCCTCATATCCGTTTAGACCGAGTACGCCAGTCCAGTGGCCGCCAACCCGACCAGCCCGACGTGGGTCTGATTGGCGCTTGACTCTGCCAGGTGCCATAAGAAAGAGCCTTGTGTGGCAAAGTCAGTCTCGGCGTTGAGTGAAGTCACAGCATTTGCCAGTGTCAATTCGGCTGGCGCCATGCCATTGACGTTGGCCAACAGATAACTGGCTATGTCAGCGCTGGTAGGAGCCGCCTTACCGGTGAGTAGGTCCCAGATTGGTAGTCGCATGATGGCGCCGGCGAGAGTTTGCAAGCTATAGCCTTGATCAAACAAGCCAATCACTGCGCCTAATAGAGCCTGCTTGGAGGGGTCGAGGTAAAGTTTTCCCGGCAAGGCAGCGCCTACAAGTAATGCCGTTTCACCTGCCGACTCGTTCAGCCCGACGTCAAGGGCGATTGCTTTGTCTGTGAATTTGAGTCTTTCAATGTTGGCTAGCTTTTCGACACTGGCATTTGGGTTCAAGTTGGTAACAACATACCCCGTCACTGATTGCGTGATGCGGCAATTCGCACTGGCAACCCCGAAAACCACAGTATCAGTCCCTGTGCTTCCATCAAAAACGTCCACCCCGTCCCTTGTTAGAAAGGTGTCATCTCCCACAGAACCAAATAGTTGGTCGCCGCCGAAGTTGGCCCTATAGACATGACCGTTTACAAGATGGGTTTGGTTGATGGCGAGGCTTGCATTGCTGTAGGTGAACCGCGTGCCGGGAATCAATGCATCGATCTTTGCGGGTAATCGACATATTGTCGACCGACCAACTTCCCCTTGATCACTGCCTGGTGACTACCTGTCAAGAACCGCACTGCTTCAATACGACGATCAAGATTCGCAGAAGGCTGCGCTTCAGCCACGCCAAGGCAACCTGTCGTTCGTGGTGGTCGGCCAAGCCGACAGCCTTGGTAACAGCAAGTCCAGTCTTGGCGTCCAGAGGACAGACTCAAGTCTGCCGCAAATTGGTCGTAATGACATGCACTGTCAAAAGATCCTCGGTACGAACTGGACGTGCCGCTCAGACTTGATGGCAATTCGGTCAATTGATCTTCCATGGAAGGACAGCATGCCCGTCAACTTCTCGCAAAGCGCAGTCGTCTCTACGCCCGGACAGCGTTACGCGCTGTCGTCTCTCGTGACAATCACACCGGGCGGTTTACCGGAATACCTGGTTCTAACGGGCTTCGATTTCGACCGCTACACCGCTGCCAGCCAGCACAGTGTCGGCGTCTTGACAGGTGACGGCAAGGCCTTGGCGATGGGCAATACCAGCATCGTCTTCACTTATACGAATAAGGGCTTTTACAGTAGCGACATCGGCTATCTAAGCGCGCTGAGCTATGTCGCCTCGACCGACAATAACCGCAGCGAATACCTGTCGGTGTACGGCTACGGCAGCGCCAGCACACCCGACGCAAGCCAGTTTGCTGCGCTGGCCGGCCTGAGCTCAGCCTGGCAGCTTCTGTACACGGGCAGCAGCTTCCTCGGCTCCCTCAATGTGGTCACGCGCAGCAACTACACCGATGCCACACCCAACCTCGCGACGCCCGACGAGATCGCGACGGTGGCCGCCAGCTTTGTTGGCAAGGTCTGGAGCGACCAGGGTTGCTGGGTACTGGTGAGTAATATCGCGGCCGCCGCCGGCGCTTCGCTGCCGGTAAGTAGCGCGGTGACCAACGACACCATGAGCCCGGTCGGCAACGGCGAGTGGCTCGTGGCCTACGACAGCACCAAGGCCAGCGCCGTGCAGCAGAAGACCTGGCAATTGCTCCTGCGGCCTGGCGATATCGTAGACATCGCCGGCTGGTGCACCAACCACGTCACGACCGTCGTTGCTGGCAAGGGCTATGCAGCGATGACTATCGACAACCGTGGGGTTGGTGCCAACGACGGAGCGCCCGGCGACAGCAGCGAGACAAACGTGCAGATGAACCGCCGACCGGCGTCCAGCAATATGGAACAAGCCATCGCTAACGAACTGTGCTCGCCGCCGTGCTGCTCACGACCGTCAGGTCGTGCAACTCCCGCGCACCATGGATGGCGAGGACCAGGTGGTCATCGACGGTCTTGCAAGCCAGCATTTGTCGTAAGCCCTCGTAATGGGTCAGGTTTAGGCGCGTGTTTCAACTGCGCGGACTGATTGCGATGGCAAGGCGGTGCAAGCGCCCCCGCAAATACAGAGGGCAAAGTGGCCGTCAACGGTTTGGGCAGCCAGTATCTGGCGCAATTCCTCGTTCTGCACCTCGAATGCAATCTGCTGCACGCGCAAATGGTGGCGTGCGTCCTTCTTTGCTTGCGCAGGCAATGTATCAAACAAGTCCAGCAACTCGTCAGAACTTTGCCGAAAAGCGGCTTCGGTGCGTTGGCGCAAGGACGGCGCTGCTAGGGACGGTGAAGAATCAATCTGTGCCTTCATTTGCTTCGCTTCCAAGCTGAGACGCCAAAGTGGCGCGCGTTTTCGATTTACGTGACCGGAACCAAGCTACAAGGTGAAGATAACAACGATGTGCGTGACAAAACAGGGTGGACAAATGTTTATTTGTCAAACGTCCAATTGACTGTTACCCTGACTGCTATCCTGAACAACCATGCGCACCAGACCCCTTGTTTCAGTTTCGGATATCGAGCGTGAAACCGGGTTTGGAAAGGATCAGCTGCGAAAGTGGCGCCAGCGCTTTGGCTTTCCGCCGGTGGAAGGTGCAGCCGGTGACAGGGCGGTCTATTCACCCGAGACCGTCGACCAGCTTCTCTTGATCAAGCGCCTGCTCGAAGCCGGCTTTCGGCCCGGTCAAGTCGTTGGCAAGACCGTGCAGGAACTTGAAGAGCTCAAACTTGACCTGGGCCTGACGGTTCCGGTCGAATGCCCGGATGAATCAATTCATACCCTTATCGAACAACTCAAGCTCACTGACCTGACAGGATTCAGCGCCTTGTTGGCACAGCGGCGAGCAAGAGGAACATTGCTTGAGTTTGTCCGCGATACGGTCACGCCACTGATGGTCGGTACGGGTGAGGCCTGGAGTCGCGATGAACTCGACATTCACCATGAACACCTTTGCAGTTCTTGTGTTGAACGTTTGCTGCACGCGGAAATCCTCAAGCTCAAACCAAAGAAGCGTTTACCGAGTGTCTTGCTGTTCGCTCTTGCGCCGGGAGAGCACCATCTGCTGGGCTTGCTGATGATTGAGGCCGCACTGGCAGAACAGGGAGCCAGAACGATCAACATTGGATCGGATATCCCGCTGAACAATCTGAAACTGGCCGCTATTTCATGCCAGGCAGATGTGCTTGCGCTGTCCTTCAGTTTTGCTTATCCGGCGCGCGCTGTGGTGCCAACCTTGCTGCATTTGCGGCGCCTGCTGCCGCTCCGGATTCAGATCTGGGCCGGCGGTGCCGGCGTGGCGGGCGTCAGAAAGCAGCCCAAGGGCGTGCACATCATCCCGGATATCGCAGAAGCCGTGACGGCTCTGAATGAGCTGGCCGTTCAGACCAGTGCAGCAGTGAAGATCACGCCGAAGACCTCACCCAAGCGCCAGTAGTCAGCCGATGGCCGGTATCCGCCCTAGAGCCCGAGTGATTTGGCTGGCAAGCCCAGCGCCAGCCCCAAGAGTTGTGTGTACAGCAAGGTGCCAATGGATGGATCGGCAGTGTCTGCCTGAGCGCCATCAAGGCGCAGATGGCAATGTGGGCAGGCGGTGCACATCACCTCGGCACCACTGGACAGGGCATCGGCAATCTTGGCGCGTGTCATGTGTTCGGACAGCGCCGCGTTGGCCTCATGCAGCGGGTCGCCGCAGCAGTCGAGTTTGCGCGGCCAGTCAACCGGTGTTGCACCGGTCAGGCGGATCAGGTCCTCGAAGATCGTCGGCGCCAGCGCGTTGTCAAAGCGTGCCACCTTGCTCGGGCGCAGCGTGTGGCAGCCATACTGCGCGGCGACACGCAGACCGGTGCGCGGCTCGCGCACCGCGCTAGAGAGCGCGTCCACGCCGATCACGCGCGCCAGCAGCGCCAGCACGTGCTCGACCTCGGCTGCGCCCGACCAGGCCAGACCCTCGGCAGCCAGCGCCTCGTTGATGCGCGAGCGCAGTGCGGCGTCCTCATTCAAAAAAGTGATCGCATGGCGCAGCGTGCCGAAGCAGCAGGCGCAGGGCGTCAGCAGGTTCAGGCCGGCGCGCTCGGCCAGCGCCAGGTTGCGGGCGGCGGCCAGTACGAAGGCGTCGCGGCTGAGGTCGCGCGCCGGGTAGCCGCAGCAGTTGAATTCCAGATCAAGCAGCGTCACGCCCAGGTGCTGCAGCACCGCGCGGGTTGACGCAGCGTAGGCCGGCAACCGGGACGGAATCTTGCAGCCCAGGAACAGCGCGTAGTTCATGAAAGTTCCTTGTGGCGGCGGACTGCGCCCAGGCGTTGCACGGCCAGCGCGCGCAACTCAAGCATGATGTCGGCCACGCGCAGGCCTTCGGGGCAATGCTCCTGGCACTGGTAACAGCTGGCGCAACTCCAGACCATGCTGGAGCCCAGGGTGAGGTCGCGCATACCCAGGCGCAGCAGGTTCATCACCTTCTGTGGTGTCAGATCAACGGCGAAGGCGGGGTCGGTGCTGTGCGCCACCACCGGGCAGACGTTGCTGCAGGTCTGGCATTGCACGCAGCGCGAAAAGCTGCTGCGATCGGCGGAGAGCGGCGCCTCACGAGCATCCGGGTCGAACATGCGCTGTGGTGCGACATCGCTCTGCAAGGCCTCGGCCCAGCCCAGTGCCGAACGTGTCTTCACCCACTGCGCCGGCGCCGGCAGGCCCGCGCCAGCCAGATCGCCGCGAGTGGCCTGCCACAGGTCTTGCAAATCGAGCCCCACCGGGCAGGCGTTGCTGCAACGTCCGCAGTCGGTGCAAAGGAAAGCGCCTTCGGCAACGCGCAAGCTCATCTCCCGGGCGCCGGTAGCGACGAGCTTGTGCGAGGGCAGCAGATAGCGGTTGTCCAGATAGCGTGCCAGCGGGGCCACCGCGCAGTGCGCGTCGCAGATGCCGCAAGCCACACAGGCGTGCATTGCCAGTGCACGCTGCGTTGCACGGCCAGCGCTGGAGTACGCTTCATGCGGCGTCGCGCCACTGGCGAGCAGACTGATCGGCGCGGCGACCGCGTGGAAGAAGCGGGTGAAGGCCAGCGTCGCCAGGCCAAGAAAGCAGGCGAACACATGAAGATATAGAAGCCAGGTATGCGCCTTCACGTCCTCCAGAGCGCGCGCCAGCGGCGCCAGCAAACGCGACACCGGGTAAGAGACAAAGGCGGACGCGGCCCTGGCATGGCAGGTTTCGCAATCTGCCTCATGCATGGCGCGGCCTTGCCGCAGCAGCTCGGGTGCGATTGGCTCTTTCAGATCGTCAAAGGCTACACCAAACTCGCTGGCCCACAAAGCACGCAGTGGTTTGAGCGCAGCCGGATCGGCACTGCCGTTGAACTCTTTGGCCATGCGGTAAAAAGCCTGCGGTGAGACGATCTTGTTCGCTTCAAGCAGGAAACCCGTCAGCAGAACAAAGCCCAGCAAGGCGACAAAGGCCGCCGCCATAGGTGGGCGCGCCGGTGCGAAGCGCGTGCGCCGGCGCCGCAGTCCAAACAGGAACATGGCCATTCCCAGCAGCACCATGGCGCCGAACAGATTGCGCAGAAACAGGTAAGGATTTCTGGTGGACTCGTAACCCGGGAACAGCTTCACGGTCACAACGGCCGCCAGCGCGTGCATCAGCAGCAAGAGCATGAAGCCGGCAGCCATGAGCCAGTGCGCCAGCCAGCGCGACTTCTCAATGCGGTAGAGCCGGCGCTGCAACAGCACGTCGAACAACAAGGCAGCCAGGACCTGAACCAGGCGCCGCGTGAACAGTGCGCTCGCAAGGCCGCGCAGCAAAGCGTGCCAGCGCTGCGCCAGCGTCACCGCCTGCGCGTCCGGCCCGATGCGCAAGCGGTACCAGCCCGCCATGCGCCAAAGCAGCCCCAGCGCGCACAGCAGCAGCGATGCATACAGAGCGGCATGAAAGAGTGCGCGTGACATGATGCTAGCTGGAGATTGGCTTCGTCATTGCGAGCGCAGCGTGGCAATCCATGACTTCTGACTGCATGGATTGCGGGTCGGGGCCCGCAATGACAAATCCGTTGTCATCGCCGACCCCGCAGTTGGCGTCCCGGACCCCGCCACTGTCATCCCGGACCCCGCAGCTGCCATCCGGGACCCCGCAGCCGTCATCCGGGACCCCGCAGCTGTCATCCGGGACTCCGCAGTTG
>Ga0194058_10001878_pt1 | contig 10382 bp, 5 predicted proteins | sample SepL4417m_MetaG_FD_155490 | JGI IMG/M metagenome (GOLD analysis project Ga0194058, IMG submission 155490) | Anoxic zone freshwater microbial communities from boreal shield lake in IISD Experimental Lakes Area, Ontario, Canada - Sep2016-L442-17m | ecosystem: Environmental > Aquatic > Freshwater >... | reverse complement strand
GCCATGAACAGAGCAAAGTTCCCGCCCGCGGAGATCTCCTCGCCCTCGCCCTCGGACTCGGTATCGTTCATGCCCATGTCGGGCGCTTTCTGCTCGATGGCGTCGATGCCCAAGCCCAAGCCGTGCAGCGCCTCGGGATTGGTCTCGGTGAACTCGACAGACTCGGCGACAGAGTGGGTAAGAGAAAGGGCAGACGCGGGAGAAGAGGCCATCGAGGGCATGCCCGTGTCGTCGGGCGCCTGCAGGCCCGTGTATTTCATCGAGGAAGACATGGCACTCGGCGGGAAACTCTGCTTCTCGCACAGGACTTGCTTGTAGGTCGCGTCCACCTGCAAAAGCGGTTTCCTGTTCAACTCAAGTGGCGCAAGAGCATATCGTGCGCGCATGCCAAACATGCCAAGTACCTGCATGGGAGACGCGGTGGTGCTGGCTGCAGCTGATATGGCCTCTGGCGCAGGCGCCGTGCTGGGGAATGTGGGCACGTTAGCAAGCATCTTTTGCCTCACAGGTTTTGGCAGCATCTCGGGGCCGGGGTTGAGAGCAAGTAGCCCATAGACATGCATGTCTTTGATCCTGGAAGTCTTGTCGGCGGGCTGCTTGCTGCTCGCGTTGGTCGCGTTGGTCGCAGCGTTCGAGCGAATCTTCTCCTCTATGCCACAGAGCATGTAGGCGACAGCCTCGTCCGTCTGCAGCAGCGGCGTGCCTCCGCCCGCCTGTCGATTTGTCTCGTTAGCATGCGTGAGAGTGCACGCTGCCCACAAACACGAGCAAACCGAACAGCAGCACAATGAACAAGCATGCAGGGACCTCCGCGGTTAGCATGCGAGCACCAGCAGTGCAGTGCAGCAAACGAACCTGCATAGGTGACGCGACAGACGCGAGATTGAAGGGCACCATCTTCATCTTAGGTGGCTTGCTTCTGAAGCCGTCCATCTCTTGTCTAATTCCCTTCGATTTGACTTCCGTGAAATGTGAAGCCAGAAAAAACTCGAAAATTCAGAAAACAAAAAAAAGAGCGGGAAATTTGGAGAGATTTGAGAAGCATGGACCGGCGGAGCTCCCCCGCCAAGACCGGGCAGGACGCCAACGCCCTCGCCAAAGAGGTGAATGTCCTACTGAAGTTGGTCGCCGACAAGTCTGGGAAATATAAGCAGCTCTCCGTCGAGCTCGTCAAGGCCGCGCAGGAAGATGTTTCGGCGAGTTTTGCAAGCATGCTCAAACGGCGCCCCTCTGGCAAGACGGGTCTGGCCTGCTACGCGGAAGCGATACACGTCATGCTGAAGGTGCTCGCCGACAAGTCCGGGAAACAAATGCTGACCCACGATCAATATAAGCAGCTTTCCGACGAGCTCGCGCAGACCGCCTTTGACGAAATGAAAAACGTCATGGAGTCCCTCGCCAACGGGAAACAAATGGTGACCGCCGTTGAAATGAGGGAGTTGATTCTGGCGACAAAAGACGAAATTGCCAAGAAGGGTCTGGCTGTGGCATTTGAGTTTTCCGCTATGCCTGAACGTGAGAAGGCGCTGGGCCGGCACATCGCCGGGGACGAGTCCCTCATCACGCGAGTGCCACAGTGGCCCAAGAACAAGGACGAGCTCTTTCGTGGCTACAACGACACGTGGGATTGCTTCAAATGCGCCAACGGGCCGCGCAAGGTCACGCGCAAACAGTGGAAGGTTGCGCGGGCCCAAGTCTGCAACGGAATATTCTACCCCATCGAGTCCGCCTCGGATTTGGCCAATGATTTGGCCGATTACGAAGTCACAAATATAAAGCTGGATCTGGGTCATGGTCTTCATATTTCTGGCAATCACGCTGAGCCGAAGGCCAAGAACGAAATGCAAAACATATTCGAGTCGCTGATGACCAAGTCTGGCAAAAAATTGGATATGATGACCGTCAAGGAACTGAAGGAGGTGCTACAGACGACAAAATTCGAGATGACCAAGATGGGTCTGACTGAGAGGTATATATCACTTATATCTTCAGATGTACGCAAGTTGCAGGAGCACATCCAGGACATCGCCGAGGACACGCCCTTGACGCAGGTGCCATCGCTGATGTGGCCGCGTCGTGATTTGGACGACTGAAAATCACTTTTTTGATATTTTATGGTTTTATTAAATCATGGTCAACACGTTTCATCGCATTCTTAGCCCACAGAACACAAGCACAAACGTGATTGGCACTATGACCAGCAGAAGGGTCATGTAACTGAATGATCTCAAAGCCGGGGTGTGATGCAAAGGTCTGGACACAACCAGGGCCAAGTACTCGGATCTCGTCAGGCACGAGTTCGCCTGCGAGGTTGCGTTGATGACATGCATGAGCCCAGGCACACACTGCCATGCGCAGCCGACGTCTGTCCACAGCCACGCGACATTGACTTGACTGTGGATGAGTCCGGAGGGAGTGAGACAATCTGCGCAGAGCAGCTCGTCCGTCAGCTTCTGCCCCTTTGTACAGGAGATGTTGTACTGTCTGCGAGGAGGGGGGGCGGGGACGTTGGTCGACCAGTCCACGCTGTACACACACAGCGGGAGTGCGGTTTCGTCGTCCAGGCGGAAGATGTGGTATTTCTCGCACTTCCACGCGCACTGGGATGTGTATTCTGAGTGCTGCGGCTTGGGGGGGGTGCATGCTTTGCAGTCGGAGCAGTTGGCCGGCCTGTACGCGCGCTCGAAACCGTTCGGGCATGCCGAGCAGCGCTGACAGCGTGCCTTGGGCGCATACAGTTTTGTGTATGCGGGCCTGCATGCGAGCTCGCACTCGGTGCCGTTCCAGAAGCTGCTCCACCACACGAGCGGACCGCAGCTCTCGCACTTGGCGTCCTGTGTGATTGAACACGCACGCACCTGCCTGTATCCAGTGCAGTCGGTGCACCCGTCGCAGCGTGCGTCCGTGCGTGCCGTGCCGTTCACCTTGAACTGTCCCGTGACGCACTGGACGTCCGTGTGTGGCAGGCACCGCACGCCATCGTCTGCCAGGTAATACCCCGGCGCGCACGTCTCCTGGCATGATGCGTTGCTGTTGACAAGACCTTCGCGCTGGAAGACGAAAGCCCCTTGCAGGTTGCTGGTGCAATTGCGGCAGCTCATGCAGCCGTCGGCGGTGACGGAGTACTGGCCGTAGGCGCACCGTCCGACTGGGCAATAGGCACACCGGCTACCGGTGCCCTCCACCGCGTAGTGCTCGGATGCGACCCCGCACGTCGGAGAGCACGAGGTGTCCATATCGTAGGCCGACCGCGGCACGAGAGATCCGTCGAGATATCTCGGTTCGGATGCCAGGGCACACTCGAGGCACTGCATGGCCTTCCACGTGGTGTTTTGGGCGTCGACAACAGTCGTGTTTACCTTGTGCAGGTACTCCGCACACCGCACGGGGCAATCATAAAGAAACGCTGTGGCATCGCCTGTATATGTCGCATTCATTCGCTGCTGGAACTGGCAGGTGCTGAACTCCGCCTGTCGCGTCTCTGTGCAGGGTCTGAATTTATAGAATGCGCCAGGAGCCCGTGTGCCCTGTATGCTGAGCACAGATTTCAGGATTTTCAGGCTCAAGCAAGACTCGCAAATGCCGTTGTTATTGAAGTAGGACGCCCCGCACTGCCACGCGCATTCGGATGTGTTGGTCCACTCGGCGTTGCGGGGGAGGAGGGAGAGCGGGCAGTCCATGCACTTCTCATTCACCACCCCCGTGCACGGCGCCCACATCTTCCCTTTGGTCTTGACACAGACAGTCTCCAAAGACGTTGTGCAATTCAGGCAGAGCGAGTCTGACCGGAAGAAGGCAGCATCGCATGTCCAGTCGCTGCAAGTGACTGACGCATTCGTGAAGCGCGCATGCGTCGGGAGCGGGCACGGCAAACAGGCGACTAGATTGCTTTGCCACAGCATAGCCTCGCATCCGGCAGCATACAAGCCAGGCCCGCATACGACCTCCTTCACTTCACACGGCGAGCATTTGGAATTGTCGGCGTCGAGGTACTGATGTTCCGGACACTCCGACATGGACGTGAATGGATTGAGCTCGACGGTCAAGGAGTGCACTGGTGGCAGTGCACACGTGTCCTGAGACATTGTGAGACCAACCACCCGCACAGCGTTGGCCATGGCAAATGGAACTTCGAGGTGGCATCGGCCGACGGCTTGGACTCCCTCCGCTTGCAACCGCATGCGGCATCCTATCTTGCTCGATTCTTGTCTCCGGACGAAGCGGTCGTCCAAGGCCACGAGCCGCAGGTCGTAAACACAACTGATCAGCGAGACGTCGGTGGAGCGCACAAACGCCGTCGCGTGCAACCGCTTCCACCCCGAAATTTCACTGCCTCGGACGATGCTGTCCATGACCTGCAGCTGCACAAGGTCGTCGTCGGACGGGATGTGCACGAGGCTCAACAGCGCAGTCTTGTTTGTCGACAGCACTTGCACCAGGGCTTGCAAGTTGAGCACGGGAACCACTTGCAGCACGTCCAGTGCCACGTGCGTCGGTTCAGACAGCGCAAAGAGCGCCTCTGTGCGGCGCTTCAAGTTCACTTGGACGCGCTGAAGGTCGAGCATTGTGTGTGTGAAAGCGCTGTGCTGTGTCCAGCTGTCAAACGACGCAGCGAGCGGCAGGGGGGGCAGCGCATACGTGCTGCTGTGCAGCTGTGTGTAGACCATGCTGTTGCTGGGTCGCAGGTCGCCATGCAATACGTAGCTGATGCGCACCTTGCCGGTGATCTGTATTTGCTGTACCTGATCGAACGTGCAACCCCCTCCACACGTGAACTCGTCAAACATCTCGATATACTGCACCGTAAAGTTCGCGCACTGAGCGTGCATGGACAGCAGGTGGCTTGTCGTGGCCGTGAACAGCATGTACGCATTTCCGGCTGTGACGCGCACAACAGCACCGAGGTCCAATGTCAGAGACATGCTTACGACCCCCGTCGACTGCTTGCACTTGAAAGACAGTGCGTACTGCATCGTGTAGTTGGATTGGTTGAACTCGGCCTCTGCACACGTTTCGGCAGGGGCTGCCTGCAAGGTCAGCGGATTCACGTGCGACAGCTTCGAGTCGCGACACGGCAACAGCCGCTCGTATGTGAGTGTGTCATTTCCAAACGCGAAGAATGTTGATGTGTCCGCGGTACTCGTCGAGCATCCCGGCATGCAGCTCGTCACGCTGTATCCTGTGAGACTCTTGGTCAGCAAAGCGCCACCGAGAGCTATGAAGCTGTACGAAAACATACGTTTTGCCGGCGGTAAAAGGGTCAGCGCAAGCGGAGTCTCGACGGTAAGTCTCCAGATCTGCTGCTGCTCCTGCAGACCGATGAGGTACACCGTGTCCGATACCCAGCATCCAGAGATCCGATGCGCCTTGCCGTTGTTGGGATACACAATGTCTCGTGCCTCTGTCGTCAGCGCAACGCTTCTGCGTGTGATGTTTTGCGATGAAACAAGGACGGCCATCAGGACGGTGCCGGCCGTTGGACTGTCCGTTGACGTGACAAAAAGCAAGCCCCCCCCCCCGCATCGAGCAAGGTGTTTTGCGTCTGGAGCGACGGTACATTCCCGCTGAACAATTGAACCGGGACATCAACGGACTCGCAGAACGTATACGTCATGATGAGGACATTGCCACAAGTGTACTGACGTAACATCACTGTTGACTGTGTCTGTGAGTCAACTCTCGACAAGAAATAGAGGGGATTGCCCCTGGCGAGCATGAAGATGGGGTGTCGGGTGTGGTCCAGTACGGTTGCAGTGCCGTTCAATACTTTTGCCGTGACAGATCCATTGAGACTTGCGCAAATGTCGGAGATGTTGGACGCGTACGAGGTCGTGATTTTGCTGACGATGTTGCTGACCGTCGTGATGAGGCTGTCCTGGTACACGACCACACTCTGTATGCTGAATGCGTCCGGGTGCAAGCGTGAATCTGAAACGGTGTGCAGCACCGCGCCCGTGGACACACAGAACACCGATGTATTGGAGAAGAGGAATCCGAGGCAGTCCTTCCCCGGAAGTACCTCCGTTCCGCCAATCAGCACATGTGATGTACTCATTGGCACAGAGAACAAGGACGTCTCCGGGCATGCCGCGTCGAGCCCGCCGGCCAGCACACACAAACCGGTGTGGCTCGAGATGTACTGCCGCATCACGCGGCGCTGCATGCTCTCGTCGCAGACATATATCTTGCCAGACGGGACACTGACATGGAATTTGTCGCCGCAGAAGTCCTGCCAGGCGACGGCCAACGGCGAAGTCCGGAAGGCATCGTGTGGAGCAGAGCACGGCAACGTGAGGCTTGGTGCGCTACTCACCGGTATCGGCGTCGTGGTGGATGAAGTCGAAAACGATGCTGTGGTTTCTACAAACACGAAGCTTGTTCTATTGCTTCCGTTGACTGACACGTTTGTACCGTCGGTGCGCGCGCCAACAAGCGTGCAATCCGGCGGCATACACGCGACCCGCAGGTCGAAGCACTCGTCGCAGGCCTGCACGTCGTCCTGTGTGTCGATACTGATCAGCACATCGTCGCGCTGCCCAACCGTCTGCTGGGCGTACACGGAGACGTGCCACCGCACGACAGACGTTACGTTTGATAAGAGCCGGTCCGGGGACACAAAGGCGACCACTGCTGTGTGGCTCGTGTTGGTGAGCTCGAGGTCTAGGAAAACGTCTCCCGTGAACACGTTCGGTATGTGTTTCACTCTTTGCCACTGGCTCAGGTAGTGCATGGCGACCGCGCTCGTGTTCAGCAACACCCGTCGCTGGAACTCGGTGCTGTCGGTAACCGTGTTCTGCATCGGGAGCACGGGGTATACGGTGCTCGGGTCTCGGATCCACGGTCTGCAGGCCTCTGCAAAGTACACGGAGATGCCTGCTGGGTTCATGTCGTTGTCCGTGATGCCGTTGGCATTCCACACACACACCCGCCGCTTCTGTAGCGGTATGCTATCAACGCTCATGAGCACGTTTTCGAAGCTCGAGAATAGATGCAGACCAGACACTCTCTCCAACACGTTGGCGTGCGCCGGCACGTAGCCTTGCTTCTTGTATATCTCATCTGTCGGGAAATCGCTGTATGAAATCGAGGCTTTACAGCGCTTGTCGTGCGGAAGCAGACACGGTAATTCGACACGGTCGCTCGCGCAACTGCTCTTCCTGCACTGCCGGTGGCATGTGCGATGAGGGTACACGTCGACTGTGACTCCGGTGACGTCCTGTTTGCACAGTGTCTTCTGGCAGTACAAAAGCAAGGTATGGCTGCCGTTGAAGTAGGCGGAGGACGCAGTGGCCCTGGTATCACACTTTCTGCAGACGGGGTTCAAGTTGACGTCACACGTCGCATAGTACAACCCAGGCTGACTCAAGCAAGCGTCGCTGATTTCTGCGCATCGCAGGCAGTCTCCGTAGGACGCCCGCGAAATGCCGTCCTGCACTATTTTGCGGGGTTGGCAATCCTTGAACGACAGCTTCGGCAGGTTTCCAGAAATGTCTGCCGCGGCGAAGTCCTGCTGCTGCTTGCTCGTGCAAAGCCGCACATCCTCTAGCTCCGAGCACTTCTTGCACTTGCTGGTGGCATCCGCAACGGTCCAGTCGAAGATCTCTCCGTATGCGCAGGACAGTTCGGTGCACTCGCGGGCGCATCCCCTCCCCCAGTCGGTGTAGTTTTGCATGAGCGGCCAGACTTTCATGACATCGGTCTTCATTTCTCCGCATGTGCTGCAGGCCTGGCATTCTACGCTGTACCGCATATGCTGAACGGCCACGGTCAGAGGATCCTGTCTGTAGTTTGCCTGTTTCGTAACAGTCCACAGCTGCTCTGCCACCGCCGCATCGATGAGAATGGGACATGCGGCGGGCAGCCTGAAGGCCGGCTGCGAGTCGTCGGACACGCCGTAGATGACGCACGTCGGCACATCGCACGCGTACGGCCCCTTGCAGTAGCCAGAGTCGAAGCTCTGGTTCTTGTATTGTACCAAGCCACTTTCCTTCTTCATTTCGTCGGTGAGCCGGTTCGTGACGCCGTCGCAGATGCCTCGGCACTGAAAGTCGGCGGAGTCCTGGGACGTGCCGAAGAGCTCGTTGAAGGTATACCCGCCGAGAAAGTACCCAGAGCCCTGCAGGTCGCAGTACGGGTTGCGCACGGTGAACTCGCGCTTGCGGCAGACGCCGCTTGCGTTGTTGTGCGCTGCGCGATTCATGCAGTCCACGCGCACCTCAGTCGCATCGGCGCACTTGTCGCACTCCAGGCAGTACCCCCCCCCCTCCGTGACAGTGCAGTTCACCCGGTAGAAGCTGTCAGGGCACGCCTTGCACTTGTCGCAGACGGCAGTGCCTATGGACGCGGCGTACGTACCGGACCTGCACGGGACGCACTTGCGATTCGTTGTTCCGTCGGAGTACTTGCCGAGTGGACATTTGAAACACATTGCATTCGGACGGTCCTCCTCTTCACCGTCGTTGCACGCGAAGCAGAAGGTTTTGTTCATGTCTGAGATCTGCCGCTTCTCGATGCACTGGTAGCACGTCGTCATGCCCGTGTTTGGTGCGTAGGCCTGCTCGCCGACGCACAGCGTGCACGTCGTTGCGGCGGATGCGTTGGTGTACTTTCCCGCGATGCATATGCTGCAGCTTGCTCCGGCCGGGAGAGAGTACGTGCCCGGCTTGCACGCCACACAGACGCTGGCATTTGATGCAGCTGTCACGCCAGAGGAAAGCCCCGCCGCGCAGCTCGTGCAGAACGTGAGACCTGCGACCGTCTGATACTTGCCAGGCTCGCAGGCGGTGCATGCACTTTTCCCGGTGTCGGGTTGGTAGTAGCCAGTGCTGCAATTCGTGCATACGGCGTTGGATGTCGCCGCTACTGTTGTGGAAAAACTGCCGGCTGCACAATTTGTGCAGAGGGCGCTGCCCGTCGTCGTCTTGTACTGGCCTGCAACACAATTCGTGCATTCGCCCCCATCCGGTCCGGTGTAGCCGGCGTTGCAAGTGCACCTCTCTTTCTGAGTGCTCTTCCAGGGGGAGTTTGAATTGGAAGGACATGCATCACAGTCGGTTGAACGTCCGACTTGTGCAGAATACTTGCCCGCTGAACAATCTGTGCAGGCGGCGCTGCCCGTCGACGTCTTGTACTCGCCTGCCACACAATTTGTGCATGTCCCACCGTCCGGCCCAGTGGAGCCGGGGGTGCACTTGCAGTCCGTCAGAGCCGCACTGCCGACAGGCGAGTGCGAGTTCGCAGGACATGCATCGCAATCATCATCACGTCCGACTTCTGTAGAATACCTCCCCGCTGCGCACTTTTTGCAAACGTAAGGGCCATTGACAACAGCGACCCACGCACCCCTCACGTCCTTGTACTCTCCCGCCGCGCACTGTGAACACGGGCCTCCATCCGGCCCTGTCGCTCCAAAGTCACATTTACAATCCGCGGATGCTGTGCTCCCTTCAGGCGCCCATGCATATCCCGGACAGGCGGAGCATCCAGACCCGCTTGATTTGTACTGTCCAAAGCCGCAAAATTCACAATCGTATTGTGAGTCTGAGCCGTCAGCAGAAACTTTGCCGGTTGGACAGGAGGTGCAAAATGCTGCGCCGTAGGCCAGCCCTGTGTATGGATAATACGTGCCGCCAGGACAGTTTTGGCATTGTGATTGCTTTGTATTATCATTATACTTTCCCGCATCACAATCTGTGCAACCGCTTCCTGCGTTTGGGCTGTATTGCCCTCTCGGACAGTCGTAGCAACCGGTCGCTGCATTGCCAGAACTCTGGCCTGCGTCACAATTACTGCATGCATTGGTTGAACTCCCACTAGTTGTCAAGTATTTTCCGGCAGGACAAGATGTGCATGTCGTGCTTTTGTAATTCACTTCATACTTGCCTGCAGGGCACTGGGTACATTGATTTTGGTGACCCCACATGTTGTACTGCCCAGGAGGACAACGCCAACAAGCAAAAGCTCCCGCATTATAATATTCCCCATCACCACATGCGTCTATGTGTACTATTCCGACCAAAAATAAGATACAGGTGAGCATCCGCATTGCATATTTATTTTAGATCGTTTATACTGCATTTCAGGCATATCGTGAATGAATGTACTTATATTTTACACTTCCGAATAATTTCGTATAAAGACCAGCACGTACCACAGAATGCCCGCGCCCGAGCTCAGCCAGCACCTGCTCCAGGCGCACGTCTCCATGATCTTAGTGAGCCTGCCGCTCCCCCCCCTCCCTGTTCTTGTAGTCCGCGGGGAGGACCTCACCACCTCCGTCTGCAGCTCGCACGACCTGCACGCGGCGATGATATCGACGCACCTGCACATGAGCAGCACGGGGGGGGGGGGGGGCGAAGCGACGAGGCCAAAAACAAAGGGGC
>Ga0194058_10001875_pt1 | contig 10397 bp, 9 predicted proteins | sample SepL4417m_MetaG_FD_155490 | JGI IMG/M metagenome (GOLD analysis project Ga0194058, IMG submission 155490) | Anoxic zone freshwater microbial communities from boreal shield lake in IISD Experimental Lakes Area, Ontario, Canada - Sep2016-L442-17m | ecosystem: Environmental > Aquatic > Freshwater >... | reverse complement strand
CGGTCGACTTCAGCGGCTGCGAACGGCTCAAGATCGCTCAGCAGTGCGGTGTCGCTCGACATGGGTGCCTCCAACTGCTCGGTGTAGTTGGCACAGCCTACTGGTCGAGCAGGCGCCATCCCATTTCCCAACGCCCGGGTTGGAGAACCCCGACGATCACCCACTGGCTCGGAGTCCAGTGAAAGACCGCATTCTGGCCGAACTGGCGAGCGAGGTCGATGACATCGTCACCCGCCATTCCCTCGATCAGAAAACCTTCTTCCTTCCACATTCCCCCGGACTGACGCCCCACCGTCTCAACGGGTGTCACGCCAGCCTCAAGGAGTAATTGGCGCATCTGCTCGTGGCGTTGGGCATTTTCAGCCTCGTCGAACGCCACGCTGCCCGGATTGCAGGCGGTGATCACCCACACCTCAGCGGTGGCGAATGGCCACTCATCGCTTTGGCCCGGTTCGGCAGCAGTGGCCGTAAACGGTGGCTTGTCGGCGCGCAAGACATCGAGGAGCGTCAGCGCATACTCCGACCACATGTCGTGCTCGACCGGGCGCACGAGGGGCCGCCTAAAACAGGGTTTCGGCGGTAAGCGCCCAGACCCGGCAACGCTCGCCGAATTGGTCGGCGGGCACCGGTGGGCTGAAGAGATAGCCCTGTGCTCGTTCGCAACCTAGGTCGCGAAGTCGACGGAGCGTGCGAGTGTCCTCGACACCTTCGGCAACAACTTCCAGTCCCAGCTGCTGAGCCATCGCTACGGCATTGCGCACGATGATCCAGTCGCTGGCCGAACCGGCAAGTTCGTCAGTGAGAAATGACCGATCGATCTTGAGTTCGCTGAAGGGATACCACCGAAGCCGCTCAAGGTTCGAAGATCCGGTACCGAAATCATCGATTGCCAAACGGAATTCCATCAGGCTCAGCCGTGTGATGACATCGAGGGCAACCTCAGGTGCACCCGTCGTTGCCGTTTCAGTGATCTCAAGAGTCCACTGATGCGCAGGTGCGGCCTCGGTGAGAATCTCGTGCAGCATGTGAGGAACATCAAGGGATTCAAGATCGCGAATCGAGACGTTCACGGCCAGACAGGGCAACGCGGCGAGGTCGGCGTTAGCGATTCGGTCGGCCGCTACTTGGCGAGCCACGTGCTCAAGTAATTCACCCGATGCGCCCGACCGCTCCATCTCTGGAACGAAGTGCGCGGGGCCGAGCGTGTCGTGTTCACCAAGGTGCCAACGCGAGAACGTTTCGGCACCGACGACCCGTCCCGTCCGCAACTCAACGATGGGCTGGTAGGCCAATTGCACATCGCTGATGTGCATCTCACCCACCCGGTCTTCGAGTTGCTGCTGACTCATCGGGGTGTCGGCAGGCAACATCAAGGTGTCGCGCGCTTCGAGCAGCATCTGCCGCAGCGAACTAATCGCCAGCGGCTTAGGACACACACCCAGTACCTGCAAGCCGTACATTCCCGCCACTCGTTGGGCGCTTCCAAGCACCCTGTCCGGGGCTCCGGAGGCAACAATCACCGCCGACCCGGGCGCTTTCGCCGACAGCGCGCGCATCGCGCTAACGCCGTCGTCACCGTCAAGAGTCAGATCGAGAATCGTCAGATCATGACCGCCACCAAGCAACGCGGAGATGGTCGGCGAATCACTTGCCGTTTCGACCTCGAAACCCACACCCTGCGCGACCTCGCGGATGAGTTCGCAGATAGCGACCTCATCGTCGACGATAAGCAGCCGGGGCCTGACAGTGCTGTCAAGCATGTCCGCCTCCCGCCTTCCCCTCGTCGCTTCCCGAACGATGACTCACGCCGGGTCCTTCAGGTGCCTTCAGTGTGCCACCATCTGTCTCGAACAAGACACGATAGAGGTCCTGACGACCAAAGGGCTTGGCGAGAGTCACCATTCCGCGCTTCTGCAATTCGACCATGCGGTCGGAGAATCCGGTCATAAACACCACGGTGATGTCGGGGTGTGCGATGAGAATGCGAGCCGCCACGTCGAGACCGTCGACATCGGCTCCGATATTCATGTCGGTGAGGAGCGCATCGGGTTTGAATTCATCAGCCGCTGCGATCGCCGATTCCATGGAATCGGCGACTCTCACCTCGACCCCGCGCTCCTTCACCCACCCGGCCACGAGACCAGCCAGCGTCTGCTCATCGTCGACGATCAGCACACGTGAGATCGCGTTACTACCTTCGGTGGCGGCGGTCCTATCAATCGCCGCATCGGCGCCAAAGACAGCTGGAATCACAATGGAGACCGAAGCACCCATCCCCGGTTTCGAGGAGATCACTGCGGTACCGCCACTCTGACGGGCGAATGAGTAGACACTGGCCAACCCGAGTCCCGACCCTTGGCCCACGGCCTTAGTTGAGTAGAACGGCTCGAAGGCGCGCTCGACCACTTCCGGCGACATTCCTTCACCGTCGTCGACAACCTCGATGACCACGTAGTCACCGGCGGGAAGATCATCTTCGCCCGCAGCGTTTCTACGGCGGTGTGCGTTCAGCAACACCGAACCGCCTGGCTCGGTCGCGTCGCGTGCATTGATCACGAGGTTGAGCAAACTGCTCGATAGTTGACCGGGGTCGACCATGACGTCGAGAGTGCCGTCGCCAATGCGAAGGTCAACCGTTCTGCGTTCGCCGAGCGCCTGACGCGCAAGCGGCATGATGCCGTGCAGGAAGGTTCCAACGTTGACCGCACTGGCATTCAGAGGCTGACTACGTGTGACTGACAGCAGTGACTTTGCAATTTCGGCACCACGCTCAGCAGCGTCGCCAGCATGCGCGACGTAGCGTTCGAGATCTTCCTGGCCACGAATACGTTCATCGCTCTGCATCAACTGCAAATAGCCATTGATGATGAAGAGCAAGTTATTGAAGTCGTGCGCAAGGCCGCCGGCCATCGCACCCAGTGCCTCAAGCCGTTCACTTTGTGCGCTCCGCATCGACGCATGTCGCGCCTCAGTCACATCGATCACCTGCACAAGCGCAGCAGCTGACACATCCTCGCGAGACGCAACAGACGTGGCCGCCACCTCGTAAATGTGCAAAGTGTCATGGGTGACACTGTCGACACATTCGATAGTCGACTCATTACCGGCCAGCGCCGACTCAACCAGCGCGCGCACTTTCGGTAGATCGGCATCGGACGGCACAAACGGCAATGCAGCTAACGCTTGGCGACCCACCAACGATTCCTGCGTAATCGCATCAGTGCCGTTCGCCATCACCACGTTCTGCGAGCGGTTGATCAACATCACGAGTCCGGGCGACGACTCAATAGCAGCCGCGAGCAATGCTTCACGTTGCTCAAACGATCGCTGAATGCGGAAGCGGGAGTTTGTCGCCGTGAGGAACAGCAACAACACCACCAGGCCGATCAGCAATTCTCCAAGCAAAGTGAGCACCTGCTGGAGTCGTGAGACACCGAGCCCGTCTGCGGCGGTGGCAGTAACCAGCACTGGGATGTCGCCCAGACTAATCGGATCAGGGGCGGCAACGGGCACGGCGCCATCCCTCGGAGCGGGTCCGTATCCCAACGTCAGTGGTGCAGCGCCTACTGGAGGGTCAACTTGGCCGATCGAGAAGTGAATATTGCCGGAATCAGGACCGACGTTACGAATCGCATCGATCATGTTGACTGGCAGCGACATCGCGACCGCGAGGAATTCGATGGGTCCCTGCTCCTTCGACGCTTGGGGTACGACGTACACCAAGCTCGGTACCGATTCATTTTCGGCACCGGGAACATTGCGAATGCCAAGCAACACTGGCGAACCAGCCTCAGCCGAACGATTGATGGCAGCAGCATCGGCCGGATCAGCACCGAGAAGCGACGCAAGTTTGGGCGTCGCGCCTTGCCGGTCGATCTCGTACTTCATCGGGTGATTCTTCCCCGTCAAAGGCCCCAACAAAGCCAACGCGGAAATCGACGTGTTGCCGAGCAGGAGTGGTTGGTTAACTCCGGCAAACCCCGCTTGGTTCACAAACGGACTGCGAGGCGGCTCACTAGCCCGCGCAAGGTAGGCGTTGAGGTCGTCGCCAAGTCCGGCGTCAAGGGCTGCAGACGCTGTCGCCGCAGCCGCCGACAGCGTGTCTTCTTCTTGCTGCGCCCAATAGACAGAGGTGAGAAAGGGAGCAATCGCCATCAGCGCGACGACAATAAAACCCAGCGAAAGTCGCGCCAGCCAGCGTGGCTGCCGAGAGACAACAGGACGCGACCACACGGCAGCGCCCACCATCACGGCCGTCAACATCGGCACGAACCGGCGGAAGAACCTCACCCAGAAGTCGCCGGTATCCAAGAACTCAATTGGTCCGAAGTGATTGGCGAGATGCAACACAGTGCCGACGACGGCAATGGCAATTAACAGACCTACGGCCAAAGCGAAACGCGCACTCGGAGGAGTACGCGAGGCGCCCTTCAACCGACGCAACACCACGGCACAGCCCGCCGCCACTGCGACCGCGATGACAAGACGAATGATGCCGGCCGTGTCATTTCCCGAAACCACGACAGTCGTCAACGACATTGCCACAACCGCGATCACCGGATTGAGCCGTCGAACTGATTCAGCAAACACGACGATGAGAACGAGGACGTCAGCCCTGAAGTAACCCGTTGTCTGATGGGTGAGCCACTCAGCTGCAGTCGCAATCACCGCCACCAACACCGCCGAACCGAGATTTCGGATTCGACTGTCGGGCTGTACATCATTCGCGGCCGCTGTCTCAGCGAGATCATTCATGGGCGCTATCCGCCACCCCATGCGTGATCGCCACGTACTGCGAGCGATTTAGCAGTACTTGCCGGTGATATACGACGACAGAGCCGTGACCACCTTGCCCGAACTGTCGGCGACCTTCACCCACGCCCAGTAGTACCGGGTTGTAGTCAGTTGTGCCGGGCAATTGACCGTCAGGGCGGTTAGGTTGATCGTTGCGCTCTTGGCAGCCGAGTAGGCCTTGGTGACCGAGTTGAGAACGGTACCCGCTGAGTTGCAGTTGGCTGCCGCTGTGCACGCCGGTTTGACAGCCGTCGCTGTGCGCACCAACTGCACCGTGACCGAGTACGTTGCTGTAACGGTGGCCGCATTCTTGAACGATCCGCCCGCTGAGAGCACGGAACTCTTCCAAGCAGGGGTTCCCGTTTGAACACTTGCGGGAGCGACGGCTGCGGCGCTGCCCATCGGCAGGAGCAGTGCTACCGCAGAAAAGAGTGCCAAGGGTAACATTCTCCACTTGGCGACCACACCTCCAAGCTACCCCCACGGCACGCGTTGGGATATAGCATTCCGTGAGCGCATTGTCACATTCAGTGGTCACGTTAAGTCACCCACATCGCGCCACTGTGCGGCAGCGAGTTAGCAGTACTTGCCAGAAAGACCTAAGGACAAACTCGTCACGGCGTTTCCAGACGCGTCAGCAACCTTCAACCACGTCCAGTAGTACCGAGATGTAGTCGTCTGTGACGCGCAGTTCCAGGTGAGCGCAGTCACGGTTTGCGCTGCTCCCTTGGCAACAATGTATGAGCCCGTTGATGTGGTCAACACCGTACCGGCTGTGTTGCAGTTTGCGGCGGCCGTACAGGCCGGCTTAGTTGAGCTGGCTGTTCGCACCAACTGCATGGTGACCGAATAGGTCGCACTCACCGTCGCAGCACTCTTGAATGACCCGCCGCCCTTGAGAACCGAAGACGCCCAAGTCGGAGTTGTTGCGGAAACGCTGGTGGCCGCCGTTGCGAGTGCAGGGCCCGCGACAAGCACGCCCATTGCCGCCACGGAGGCAGCAGCCCCCACGATCGAGGCAAGGCGACGGCTATTCATGGCTTTAAGTTACCACGTCCACACGCAGAGTGCCAGTACTTGAGTGATTGTTTCGTCACACTCCGTAATGAACAGAGGGTGACGAAACGGTCAACCTGACCGGATTCTTGTCTACAGAGCGTGATTCAACCGATCGTGAGGGTGACATCCTGCGGAATCGGCACCTCAAGTTCGATCAAACGCAACTTGATTTGCGCCCGGCTGACCCCCGGACGCATCTGTCGTTCGTAGAGTCGGTCTTGCCAGCCAGAGGCCATCACCAGCACTCTCGGCGCCATGATCAGACCTTGCCCGCGGAAGATGGGGTACGCCATGCCGGCACGATCAAGTGCGGCATCAACGCGCTGCACGATGTCGTCGGGAAGGGGCGCCGAGGTCTCGGCGAGTTCGACGCAGACGTCGTAACCATGTCGGTCGTAGTCGGTGACCACAGTGAAGTGACGCACGTTGACACCGGCGTCGGTGAGCGTTGCCGTGAGTTCTTTGAGCAGCGATCCTCCCGCCATCTTCTCCCCCGCGATATTCGCGACGTCGCCAGCCTTCGACTCGAAAACGATGTTGGGGTTAGTTCCAGTGAATCCATCAACACGCACGAGATCGTGCATGTCGTATCGGAACAGACCGGCATACGACGTGGTGATGACTTGGTACACGCCGCCGTCAACGAGTTGGTGTGCAAGCAGTGGTTCGCCGCCATCGATGGGAATGAACTCAAGGAACTGGGCCGCAAGCGCAACTGGTCCGGCTGCTTTACCAACAACGAGCGGCACATTGAAGCGACCTTCACTCGCGCCGTAGCCAATGTCGAAACGCACCACGTCATCAGGAACTTGGGCCGCAAGATCTGCCATGTATCGACCCACCGAACCCGAGAGCCAGAAGACCAATCCGCGCAACCCTGGCCATGCAGAGCCGGCATCGAGAGCACCCCGCTGGGCAATGGCCGCGGTAAGTTCGTCGGCTCGCTCAGGATTGGCAGTCAGTTGCAACGAGTCAAGGAATACGCGGTCGGCCTTCACTGAGGCGCTCACTGTTCCGTTGCGAATGTCATCGATGAGTTCGTCACGACGAGTATCGGCATAGTTGAGAAGGGAACTCAATCGCCCGGGGTTGTTGCCTCGCACCGCGCGTACATCACGCATCAGCGCCGTGCGCATGATCAAGTAGTCGACATCTTCAGCGGCATCAACGTTTTCCAAGATCGATAACGGGTACGCGAGACGGTCAGGGCCCAGGGGCGGCGCGAAGGTGAGGTTGCTGCCTGACGCTGAGCCACACGGAATACCGCACTCGCTGTTCCAGAACACCAGCCTGTTCGCGAACGTAAGAATTGCACCAGATTCGCGCAGTCCCGGTACTGCATCGGCCAGCGCCTGCGCACGTAGATCGCTGGTTGCCTTCTTAGCCGCCATCGCCGCGGCCGATTCAGGGATGTGTTTGGCCGCACCGGTGGTGCCGCTGGTCAGCACAAAGAAGTCGGGAGCTCCCGCGAAGGTGATGTCAGTGTCACCCCGTTGCATACGTTCGGATGCTTCGGCGTAGTCATCCCATGAAGTGACGGGAACACGCTCGCGGAAGTCGTCGACGCCGTGGACCTCGTCGAATCCGTATCGGCGACCCCACTCGGTGTCGCGTGACTTTGCGACAATGTCAAGCAGCACCTCATGTTGCACGCGCTCGGTGTCGTCGCACATCGCGGCGAACTCATCGAGTTTCGCGGCACCCTGGGCCGTTCCGATGGCCTCGGTGGGACTACTCATGTGGAACCTCCGCGCAATTAGTGGTGACAGGTCGCAGGTTATCGGGCAGCGCTAGAGCAACAGCAAAGAGACGGTGTCGTATCGACTGAACCCCCGATCGAATGACACGAGAGTGGCGTTGAGATCACGTGCAGCGGCAGCAAGCAGTGCATCAGGAATGGCGTCACCACTCGCGGCGTGAGCGGTGAGAAATTCGGTGAAGATGCGCCAACGCGACTGCCCGGGAGTGAGATGGTGCACCACTGGCGACGCAAGGAGCACCTCAAGGAAGGTCACTGCTTCGGCGATCGCACTGGGTGACTTCCAGATGCGTCGATTGGTGACAATGCGAAGAAAACTCGCTGCGACTTCAGTGACCACGACGACCGTCTCGTCAGCTACGCGAGCACTGCCTAACCACTCAGTAGCAGCCTCATGTGCAGGGTGATCGGCGCGAAAAGCGGCGACCAAGACATTGACGTCAACGCACAGCATCGAGTGGCCGGTCGCTATCGAGCGCCGCGCGCACCGACGTCGAATCCATGATGTCGACCCCAGCCACCACGCCACCTGTCGAGCGCGAGACGGGCAACGGAGGAAGCACGAGTGGAGCCTGCGGTTGATTGAGCGCCACGCGCAACGCATCTTCGATGATCGAGGTCATCGAGCAGCCGCGGGCAGCAGCCGCCGTCTTGAGTTCGCGGAAGAGTTGGTCGTTTAGGGCCAATGTCGTGCGCATCACTACAGATTAGCAGATTTCTGCATTTCTCATTCGACGCCAGTGTGGAAGGCTTCGGCACATGTCGACCTCTGCTGCCCTGACCACCCGCGCGCTCACTGCACTCGCCGCGTGCGGCGCCAACGTTCCAACGGGTATCGGGCTCACCGCCCGCTCCCCCATCACCGGGGGCGACCTCATTGAGTTGGCAACGGTCGATGCGGGCGGAGTCGCAGAAGCGATCACTCGCGCTCACGATGCCTTCCTGATCTGGCGCACGACTCCCGCGCCTCAACGTGGCTTCCTCGTCAAAGCTTTCGGACGCCTCCTTGAACAGCACAAGGGCGACATCGCCGACCTCATCACGATCGAAGCGGGAAAGATTCGCGCCGAGGCCCTCGGCGAAGTGCAAGAGATGATCGACATCTGCGATTTCGCCGTTGGGCTGTCGCGTCAACTCGAAGGTCGCACCATGCCGTCCGAGCGCCCTGGACATCGGCTGATGGAGACCTGGCACCCGCGCGGAGTGGTCGCCGTGATCTCTGCCTTCAACTTTCCTGCTGCGGTGTGGTCATGGAATACCGCGATTGCGCTGGTGTGTGGCGATTCGGTGATCTGGAAGCCCTCGGAAATGACCCCTCTCACTTCTCTTGCCTGTGCCGCAGTACTCGACCGTGCCATTGCCGAACACGGAGCCCCGGCCGACGTGCACCAACTCATCCTCACTGACCGCGATACAGCGGGAGTCGTGCTCGACGACCCGCGCGTGGCACTGGTGAGCGCTACGGGAAGTGAACGCATGGGCGCCGAGGTTGCGCCTCGCGTCGCCGCGCGCTTTGGCGCAAGCCTGCTCGAACTCGGTGGCAACAACGCTGCGATCGTTGCCCCCTCAGCCGATCTCGAACTCGCCGTGCGAGGCATTCTCTTTGCCGCTGCCGGAACTGCGGGCCAGCGCTGCACCACGATGCGTCGTGTCATCGCGCACGAATCGGTGGTCGACACGCTTGTGGCTCGCATTGCTGAAGTCTTCGGACGCCTCAATGTGGGCGACCCGTTCGACGAAGGAACTCTTGTTGGCCCACTCATCAATGCAGCAGCCTTCGAACGCATGCAGCAGTCGATCGCGCGTGCTGTCGAGCAGGGTGGCACGTTGGTGGCTGGCGGTGAGCGGGTCGAGGTCAGTGGTGATGAGTCCTACTACGTGCGACCGGCACTCGTACGGATGCCCGCGCAAACCGAAGTCGTGCGCGAGGAAACGTTCGCCCCGCTGCTCTACGTGATGTCGTACAGCGAACTCGACGAGGCAATCGCAATTCACAACGACGTACCGCAAGGGTTGTCGTCCAGCATCTTCACCCTCAACCAACGCGAAGCTGAACTGTTCATGTCAGCGGCTGGTTCTGACTGCGGCATCGTCAACGTCAATATCGGAACGTCGGGTGCCGAGATCGGGGGCGCGTTCGGCGGAGAGAAGACGACCGGCGGCGGCCGTGAAAGTGGTTCCGATGCGTGGCGTGCCTACATGAGGCGCGCCACCAACACCATCAACTACTCCGACGCACTACCGCTGGCCCAAGGTGTCGTGTTCGAGTAGTCGCTAGGCGCCAATGCCCAGTTGGTGCAGCAGGTTGTAGTAGGTCGGGTCATCGGGCAGCACCAACGCGAATCCTTCGAGCAGGATGATCGCAACGACGTTGGCCGCAATGATTGCAATGAACAACCAACACACACCCCATGCCACACCACGCAACCACGGGGCGGTCGGTGCGAGTGGCACCGCATAGCGGTTGACAGTCATCGCAATTCCGCAATAGAGAATCACGATCACGAAGGTAATCAGTGCCCACGTGTACAGGTGCATTCCGAGAACCGCGCCACCGTATCCGGGATCACCTGGTTTGATGTGCAGCAGTATCTGCCGGGTTGACTCAACAGCACCGCAGACGCTGGCGATGATCGATAGTCCCAATGATCGGACATATCGTCCGCGCGTCAGGGTTCCACGCAAGTCTTCGATCACAATCCACATCGCCGGCAGCGTGGCGAGGATCATCGCGTACCGCTGCACCATGCACAGCGGACATGGAAACTCACCGAGGCCGAGTTGC
>Ga0194058_10001874_pt1 | contig 10399 bp, 13 predicted proteins | sample SepL4417m_MetaG_FD_155490 | JGI IMG/M metagenome (GOLD analysis project Ga0194058, IMG submission 155490) | Anoxic zone freshwater microbial communities from boreal shield lake in IISD Experimental Lakes Area, Ontario, Canada - Sep2016-L442-17m | ecosystem: Environmental > Aquatic > Freshwater... | reverse complement strand
GGGGTGGTTATACACCCATCGCCAAAAAAAAGGCGGCGAACATATGAGGACAGGGAGCGTCCTTCATTTTTCGCCGCTTCCTTCAAGGTGCGGAGTTCTTCGGCGTCCAAATAGAGGCCGACTGATACGAGTTTATTTGTCTTTATGGATGCGCTCATTGATTCTCTCCTTTAAAACTTCGGACATGGATTTTCCAGACAAGCGGGCCAGTTCCTTCAGAACAGCCTTTTCTTCCGGCGTCAACCACACGGCGACTTGTCTTTTTCCGGCTTTCCTTTTGCTTGGCATACCTGCAATACTTGCAGGTGTATAACCACCCGTCAACAAATATTTTTAACTTTTTTCAAACTCCCGCTGAGCCTCTATTTATCAGGATGCGATCGATTTGCAGGTGAACCATGCCAGACATACAGAGAAGACAGTCATGCAGGCAAACCAAGAAAAACGCGCCACTCTTCCAACCCAATCGTAACGCTCGACAAGAATCGAGGACAAACAAAACGTGACCATCCACACTGCTATGGAAATCCCGAATATGGATCCTGACGAGATCCCCTTGAACGCGACCAAGGAAACGATAAAAAGAGTTGGTCCTACAAGAGCGAGGACTACGGACAGATTAAACAGAAATCCAAGCGTTTTCATTTTTCAATCACGAGCCGATTTGGTTTCTTGATTCCGGCCAGCCCTGCCGCGTAAACATCAAAAGGCAATTCGATAAGATCCTCTGGCCGATCGCCTCCAAGGGTCCACCAACTGCTTTTTGCCTTTACGAGAGCTGATCCGATAAGTTGCTGCCCACGATACAGGGGAAGAGAAACCTTCACACGGTCAGGCTTTCCGGACCACTCGGTTGCCCGGTTTTCCCAATGGAGAAGTTCCGGGATGATATGGTATTCGCTGTTCGACACGCCCACGGCAGAGCCAGGGAAATACGGCAAAAGTGAGGAAACCAATCTTCTTGCAACCCCATAACCTGACTGCGGATACTTTTCCCCCGAGAATTCCCCATCGATAGGAATGGCAACGGAAATCGGTTTCCCCATAGGCACACGCCCTTGGATCGTTGTTTCAAGAGTTCGATTTGAAACGCACCCCGCGAGCGAGAGAGCGGCGGCCAATGCCAGAGCTGCAAGTTTTGTTTTCATCAGGCGGGCTAGGCGTTGACTGTATTGCAACAAGCTTTCGATTTTTTCCCAGAACCGCACGGGCAAGGGTCATTTCTTCCGATTTCTTTTTTTGCGGATTTCAGGAAATCGATCTTTTCCATTGAAGGGAGTCGGAAGGAAAATGCCGTTTTCCCTCCCAAATTTGTTACTGCAAAATCTCCGTGCCCGATGATATCCATTCCGATCAGCATGTCCGGGCCGCTTTCCCCCATGTCGGCAACGGTCACGCGAAGACTGTTGAAAACAACACCGTTAGGCAGGCGCACAGAAACAAGAAACACCTCGCTTAATCTTTCCCCATTGGCAGTGATGGACTTCGCCATTCCTGTCGGCTTCATTCCGCAAGCGTTGACTATTTCCTGCGTGATCACCGTCCCCGTAGCCCCTGTGTCCCATATCGCTTTCCCCTTGAAAATCTTCCCTCCAGGAGAAAAAATTGCTGCGCGCACCTCTGCTGCCGTAGTAAGCACGGCCAAACGGTGCTGTGCATTGACAGTGAAACTGTGCGCCTTGGTGATCATGTCACCCTATGCGAAGGCTACCCTCGAATGATAAATCTGCGTGTAGGCTTCCTCGCCCGGCTCGGCCAACTGCACAAGAAATGTCCCCATTTCGTGGTTTTTTGAAGTCTCCTTGATTGCGGTGATCTCGTCATCGAATGCGCCAAGAAACTCATGCCCCTTGATTACCAAAAACTTGCCGTTATATCGCTTCACAAGATCCTTCTGGTTTTCCAGATAGAATCGAAAAGCCTTTTTTAGAGAGGAGTTCATTTCGTATTCTTCCCTCGATTCTTGATTTCTCGATCCAACCCCCGACTCACAGATGAAAAATCATGAGCGATCGCCGCCATGGAATCCTGCGGCGGGATCGTGATGCGAAGACCTGGCTGCGGAATCGCGTTCGCCGGAGCAAGAAGGATTGAACCGATCCCAAGAATGATTTGTTTTAAGCAGTCACCCATAGCCTGACAATCCAACAGATAGCCGATTTCGTCAACAGCGTTCATTTGGTATCAGTTTTTTTCTTCTTTGCCGCCGCGCGTTGCAATCGTTTTTTCGCAGCCTGCGCTGCCAGCCATGCCGGATCGCTCGCCCGCATGGCATACCAGGTCGCCTTGCGCTTGGCCTCGACCTGCCGGAATTCGCCATCCACCCGGTAGCGGGCGCGATACCACTCCGCATGGTGCGCCTGCCAATCTCCATGAGCAGCATACGGCATGGTCAGATCCCCCACCAGGCATCAGCATCCGCCCGTCGAGCCGCCAGCGCGTAGACCCTCGACACCATGCGAGGCGACGAATGCCCCATTTCGTGCGCCGTCTTGCCGGCATCCCGGCCCCGGGCGAGATGGTAGGTCGCGAACGAGTGCCGTAGACCGTTGCGAGGGATCTTGGCAGCCGCGCGCAGCCGCTTATACCAGTTGCGGACGTTCGCCATCCGCCAGTCGCGCGGGCAATGCCGGATGAACGCCTCCTCCATGTGAACGTAGCGCTCCCCCGTCTTCCCCCGGCAGATGTGAATCTCCCCCTCTTTCCATTCCAGATCTTCCGGAGAAAGCTCGATGATCTCCGCGGACCGCAGGCCGGCGAACCCCCCGAGCGAGAGGAACGCCCGCACCTCCGGGCTCGCCTTTTTCAGAGCGGCCCGCATCTCGTCCGGCGAGAGGATCCCTTTCAGCGGTTCCGGCGTCTTGGGAGGATCCACCCGCCGGATCACGTTCCGCTCGACCAGGTCATTCCGCTCGCACCAGTTGAAGAAAATCCGCAGGTAGGCATACGCCTGGCGCCGGGTCGCATTCCCATCCGGCCACTCCGGGCGATCCCAGAACCGATGCAGATCCCCCGGCGTGAGCGATCCGAGCCCCCGGCTCCGGAAACTCTCAAGAAAAAGCCGCAGGATCCGCGCCATGTGTTGTCCGTGTTGTCCAGTAAACTTCCTCGCCATCTCGAACCGCCGCACCGCCCCCACGACCGTCATCCCATCCGCTGCGAGGGAGGAAACCCCACGCTCGCGGATCTGGCCGGTCAACTCCTCACCGGAAAAAAACGCTTCCGCCTCGGTTTTGAAGAAGCGCCGGATCTTTTTCCCAGCAAACCTCGCACGGATTTCCAGCTTCCAAGGCGCGGTCGGGCAGGCGGGATAGGGGGAGACGATGAAGGCTCTTTCTGTGGTGGATGGGTTCATATTGTCCGATTGTCCAGCGTTGTCCAATTGTCCTCCACTTACCTAGGGAAAGCAAGAATAAACTCAATTGGACAAAGACAAGCAAAGAGAAGCAAGAAAAGCTCGCAGATCAAGCATTGATCAGCGTAGGAGAGGGGAGCCGAAGGCGGGAATCGAACCCGCGACCTATCGATTACGAATCGATTGCACTACCGCTGTGCTACTTCGGCATTACGCTGCCCGTCAACGAGTTGCGATGATTCTTTGGGAAGGACGGGCGATCCGCACAATTACTGTTACAACCTCCTCTTGAGAGCAAGTTGCACACGCATGAAGAATTTAACGAAACCTGAATCTGGTGAGTTTCGAACATTGAAGGAGAGAGGATGGACCAAACTTCCCAAGACCGCAAGCCTCTACCGTTACAAATGGCGTTTTTCGAAGTTCCTTTTCGGAAAATCATGGAACTGCCACAACTCGACTCCAGGGATCCACCGGCAGTTATCCCCATCAATCAAGCCGTCTGCGGGGCTCAGAGCTGAGCGGAAAGCATCCGCGCGGCAAGGCAGATTGCGGCGATCATGCTGTCCGGGCGCGCGAGGCCTTTCCCTGCGATGGGGAACGCTGTGCCGTGGTCCGGGCTCGTGCGCACGAAGGGGAGCCCGAGCGTGACATTCACGCCCTCATCGAACGCATGCAGCTTGAGCGGGATGAGCCCCTGGTCGTGATACATGCAGAGCACGCCATCGAACTCACCGTCAACCGCACGTCGGAAGACCGTGTCCGGCGGGTAGGGGCCAGAGAACTCGGCGAGGCTGCCCATTTGCAATTCCCTGACCGCCGGCCCGATGGTTTCGATTTCCTCGCTGCCCAGGTCGCCGCCCTCTCCGGCGTGCGGGTTGAGCCCGGCGACGGCGATGCGGGGATTGTTCCGGGCGGCCTTGGAGAGGAACCCGGCCAGCAGGTTGCCAACGCGCACGATCTCGCTCTGGCGAAGGAGCGCAGGGACGTCGCGCATCGGCACATGCGCCGTCACCAGCCCCACCGTGAGCCCGCCGCCGGTCAGGCACATCGCAAAATCAGCCGCCCCGGCGCGCGCCGCAAAAAATTCCGTCTGCCCGGGGAATTCGTATCCGACCGCATGCAAAGCATTTTTCGAGACCGGTCCGGTGACGACCGCGCGCCATTCGCCGGAGAGGAGCTTTCCGGCGGCGGATTCCAATGCTGCAGCCGCCGCGCGCGCGCCGGCGGCTGTCGGGCGCCCGGCGGCATGGCCGGACATCTCACCGATGACATCGTACCGGAACCCGGGCGGCAGCTTGCCAGAGGCGAGCGCCGCTCGAATCACTTCGGGGCCGATGCCGGCCGGATCGCCGGATGTGATCCCGATGCAGGGATGCCGAGGGTCAGTGTGACTGTCCATGCGTTGATTCAAAACCCATACCCCAAATTTCTCAGGCCTGCTAGTTTTCCGCAGCGGTGGCGAACGCCCAGAGATCCTTCCATGCCGGGGCAGGGAGGCAGAGGGCTGCATCGTTGTGATTTGCGCCACGGACAACCCATAGCATTTTGGGGCAGGCAAGGCTCTCAAACAACCGTTGGCCGCCCTCGGGTGGGGTCGTCGTATCGTTTTCCCCGAGGACGATGGCCACCGGGCGAGGGAAGGCTTTGAGCGCTTTGATGGAGTTGAACCGGTCGAGCAAAAGCCATCCGACCGGAAGCCATGGATAGTGGTGCGAGGCGGCGGAAGCCATGGAATCAAACGGCGTGATGAGAATCAGCCCGCGGATCTTTTCCGGCCGCCTGGCAGCCGTTTGCGCGGCGACGCCGGTCCCGAGGGATTCTCCGACGACGATTGCCGGTTCCGGCAGGGCATCGAGCGCCGCTATCGCCGCAGATGTCAGGCTCTGTTGATCCGGGCGTCCTGGTGCGGACCCATACCCTGGGTAGTCCACCAGATAAATCTTGGATTTCGAGCCCGCCTCTTGGAGCTTCGCGAGGAGCTCTCCTCTGTCGAGGGCATTTCCGGCATTGCCTTGCAGGATCAGCACCGGCCGGATAGCAGATCCGCTGTCGGTCATCCATCCGAGGGCGCGGCCGGATTGATCCGCCCAGCGAGAGAGGCCCTGCGTTCGCGCGGAATCGAGCATCCGCACTTCTGGAAGAGGCTCCGGACAGTAAAGCATGGCTCTCTGCCTGAGGAAAACCCAAAGGCAAATTCCAAGGTAGGCGACCGCGAGCGCAAGCGCTGCCCGCACCGGGATCGCCCACGCCCAGCTCACTTCCCCACCTGCCAGACGAGCTTTCCGGAGACGACGGTTGCCACGGCCCTCCCTTTCCAGGAGTGCTGGTCGAACGGCGTGTTGTGGGAGAGGGAGAGCGAGCGGGACTTGTCGAATGTCCACTCGAGATCCGGGGCGATCAGCGTGACGTCGGCCGGCGCTCCGGGCGAGAGCGTGCCGCGATCCAGGCGCAGAAGCTTTGCTGGCTCGGCAGTGTAAAGCCCGATCAGGCGCTCGAGGGAAATCGCTTTCCGCTTGTGGACCAGGATGTCGCAGAACGTGGAAAACTCGGTTTCGAGCCCGGTGATGCCGAACGGGGCCCGGTCGAACTCGACCTCCTTTTCGTAGGCGGCATGCGGCGCGTGGTCGCTGCAAAGGATGTTCAGCGTTCCATCGGCAATCCCCTCGATGATCGCCTCGACATCCTCGTCCGCGCGGAGCGGCGGATTCATTTTGAAGCTCGTGTCAAACCCTTGGAGCGCCGCATCGGTCAGCGCGATATGGTGCGGGCAGACCTCGCCGGAGATTGGGATCCCCCGCGAGCGGGCCTCGCGGAGCAGGCGGACGCTCCCGCCCGAGCTGATGTGCTGGCAGTGGATCGGCGAGCGGCAGAGGTCGGCCAGCATGATGTTGCGAGCCACGATCATTTCCTCGCCCATGCGCGGCCAGCCGGGCAGCCCGAGGCGAAGGCTCCACTCGCCCTCGTGCATCACCCCGTCGCCGACCAGCGAGTAGTCCTGGCAGTGGTCCATGACGGTCAGCCCAAACATCCGGGCGTATTCAACAGCCCTGCGCATGACCTCGTGGTTCTGGACGCAGCGGCCGTCGTCGGTCAGCGCGACCACCCCCGCCGCCACGAGCGATCCAAATGGCGCGAGCTCCTCCCCCTTCAATCCCTTGGTGATCGCTCCGGTGCAAAAAACATTGACGACGGCCTGCTGCGACGCCCGCTCGCGGATCCAGGCGATCGTGGCGGAGCTGTCGGCTGTCGGGGTGGTGTTCGGCATGGCGACGATGCTTGTGAACCCGCCGGCTGCCGCCGCCCGCGTGCCGCTGGCAATCGTCTCCTTGTGCGATTGGCCTGGCTCGCGGAGGTGGACATGGATGTCGATGAGGCCCGGAGCGACCACAAGCCCGGCCGCATCGAACGTCTCGAAATCTCCCTTTGCCGGGCCGTCTGAGATCCTCCCGCCCTCGAGAAAAAGATCGCCCATTTCGTCGCGGCCATTCGCGGGGTCAACGATCCGCCCGTTTTTGATGAGAAGATTGTTCATGGGGGGGGGAGTCCGGCGCCTCCGGCGCAGAGGTAGAGCACCGCCATGCGCACGGCGATGCCGTTCGAGACCTGCTCCAGGATGACGCTGCGCGCGCCATCTGCGACATCGCTGTCAATTTCGACCCCGCGGTTGATCGGGCCCGGGTGCATGATCAGGCACTCCGGCTTGAGGCGCTCGGCGCGGGCCTTCGTGAGCCCGAAGAGCGAGATGTATTCGCCGAGCCCAGGAAAATATTCTTTTCTCTGCCGCTCGTGCTGGATGCGGAGGAGGTTGATGACATCCGCCTCCTCGAGCACGTCGTCCAGCCGGTGGACGACCCGCACTCCCAGCTTCTCGAAGCCTGCGGGAACGAGGGTGGTCGGGCCGACGAGCGTGACGCGTGCGCCGAGCTTGACGAGCCCGTGGATATTCGACCTGGCAACGCGGCTGAAGAGGATGTCCCCGACGATCGCGACATTCAGCCCGGCGATCCTCCCGTGCTTCTGCCGCATCGTGAAGATGTCGAGGAGACCCTGCGTCGGGTGCTCGTGCGAGCCGTCCCCCGCATTGATCACGCAGGCTTTCAGCCGGTCGGCAAGAAACCCTGGAGAACCCGCCGAGCTGTGTCTCAGCACGATCATGTCGGCCTGGAGCGCCTGAAGGTTCAGGGCCGTGTCCTTCAAGGTCTCGCCCTTTTGCAGGCTCGATGCCGATGCGGTGATGTTCACGACGTCCGCGCTCAGCCGCATCGCCGCAATCTCGAATGACGTCCGGGTCCGCGTGCTCGGCTCGACAAAAAGGTTCACGAGGGTCTTCCCCCGCAGGGCGGGAACTTTTTTCAGGCTGCGTTCCCCGACGCCTTTGAACGCGGTTGCCGTGTCGAGAAGGAAGGTGATCTCCTCCGCGCTGAGCCCGGCGAGCCCGATCAGATCTTTGCGCGTCCAGGTCTTCATGGCGTCACCACCCGCACCGAGTCGGCGACCCCATCAAGGGTTTGAAATCGCACTCGGATCCTCTCATCGCGCGAGGTGGCCAGCTTTTTTCCCACGTAGTCCGCCCGGATCGGCAGCTCGGGGTGCCCACGGTCCACGAGCACGGCAAGCTGGATGCTTGACGGGCGCCCAAACGATGCCAGTGCGTCCAGCGCTGCCCGGCAGCTCCGCCCGGTAAAAAAAACATCGTCCACGAGCACGACCGGTCGTCCGTCCAGATCCACGGGGAGGTGCGTGGGGGCCGGAGTGGTCACCCGGCCTCTCGTGGCGAGGTCGTCGCGGTGCATCGAGATGTCCAAGGTGCCAAGAAACGGGCGCTGCCCGCGCGCTTGTTCGATGAGGTCGGCCAATCTCCGGGCGACCTCGACTCCCCGGGTGGGGATCCCTGCCAGCACCAAAGCCTTCAGGTCGCCCTGCCGCTCAATCATCTCGTGGGCTATCCTGCAGATCGCCTTCTGCATCGCGTCTGCGTCCATCTCGGTGCGTTCGTGTTCTTGTGGCATGGGGCGTGCCCTCACGGGAGCACGGAAATGTCTGGGGAAATCAGTTGTTCTGGCTCGATTTGGCCAGCTTCGCGCGGTCAAACCGCCACGCGGAACGGTATTTGACAATCCAATCCAAGAGCGCCCGTTCGAACCCGATGTCATACCCGGATTTTTCGCTTTCAATCCACTTATGGCGTAGGATTTCCTCTCGCTCCGCGAGGAATTCCTTGTAGAGGACGGAGTTCTTTACGAGATCGGTTGTCTCGTTTTTCTGGCAGCTCATTTCGGCCAGATCATGAGAAGATGAGGGAAAATGTCAACGGATTTCCTTGTGGCCGGAGGATTTCTCCGGGCTAGTCGATGGCGATGTGATTCTTTGCAAGGGTGAGCCCGGTGACTCTGGCATAGGAGGCGATCGCTCGGATGTGGTCGGCGCGGGCGCGGACGGCATTGATTTCTGCGGCGGCGAGGTCGCGCTGGAACTGGAGGACTTCGAATGTGGTGGTGGTCCCGCTGGCGAGGCGGGCCTGAGCGGCTTCGAGCGTCTTGCCGGCGAAGTCGAGCGCGGCGGCCGTGGCGGAGATGCGCTCGCGGGTGGTTTCGATCTGGCCGGCCGCGTTGTCGGCCTCGACAAGGATCGCCTGTTCGAGGCGCTTGAGCTCGACGAGCGCGCGGGCGGTCTCTAGCTGGTTCGCCTGCAGCTCTCCGCGCGCCGTGCGGTTCGGAACGGGCAGGCTTCCGACGAAGCCCATCGTCCAGGCGAGGTTGTTGGTCTTCTGGCCGGTCACCCGCTGGAAACTCTCGGCGAGCGAAGTATCAATTCCGTTGAGCCCGAAGCTGGCCACAAGGTCGAGGCGGGGGAGGTTCTGGCTCCTGGCAAAGACGACGTTGATCTGCCGCTTCTGGAGCTCAAGGAGGGCCTGCCGGTAATCCGGGCGCATCTGGAAGGCCAGGGGGAAGTCCTTCTCCTTGTCGGCTTTTGCTCCCGGCAGCTCGGGCAGGGAGGAGATTTTCAGGCGGGTTTGCAAAACGCGGAAGACCTCGTCGGTCACCAGCTGCTTGAGGAAATTCTCATTGTCGAGCATCGCGCGCTGGGCGACGAGAACTTTTTCTTCGCGGGCTGCGAGGTCAGCGCGCGCCTGCATGACGTCGAGCGGAGACATGACGCCGATTTCCGCACGCTTGAGGTTGTCGCTCAGGAGCTGCGCGGCGAGCGCCCGCGAGCGCTCCTCGACGCCGAGGTTTTCCTTCGCAAAATACAGCTCGCAATACGTGTTCACCGTATCCGTGACGACCTGGATGATCTTCTCGCGAAGCGTCCATTCCGAGATCGCCCGGTCGGCGCGCGCAATCCTCAGCTGCGCAAGGTTCGCTCCGGTCCCGAAATTTTTCAGGATCGGCTGGGTGATGGAGATTCCGAAGAACGAGTTGAACCGGTCGTTTGCGATCCGGTTGTCGGTGGTCTGGGTGGTCGAGCCTCCGATGTCGTAGGTGAGCCCCCACGGGCTGAGGCCGGAGATGCTGGAATCCACGACGAGCCCGGATGTGCGCGCAAAGAGGTCGGGGGTTTCTCCCCCGGGCGTGGCCACCGGGGGGACGAGCTCATTGTTGAGCGTGCGAAGCTCCTGGTTGTTCGCATCGTAGGTCACCGACACCCCGGCCACCGGGTCGAACTTCCCTGAAGCCGAAAGCTGGCGCGCCCGCGCAATCTGCGGGGTGAACCGCTCGGCGCGGATCTGGAAATTTTTCCCGAGAGCCATGCGGACCGCATTTTCGAGGTTGAGCGAGAGCGTCTGCTCCGGCTCGGCGGCCGAGAGGCTGGCCGAGAGGAAACCCAGCAAGAGCGCCCGCGCGAGGACACCTGAAAAAACCAGCCGGGCCGGCGAGGATGAGGAGCGCCGATTATTGATGATTAACGTGGATGCGGTGGCGCGCTGTGCGGCATTCCGACTCCCTCCCCCGGCTGATTGGACATCCATCATTCTCTGGGCTCTCTTCTGTTCCAAGTTTGTTTGCGGGTCTAGAAGTCCAGCGCTGCTGGCGGGGCGAG
>Ga0194058_10001873_pt1 | contig 10400 bp, 12 predicted proteins | sample SepL4417m_MetaG_FD_155490 | JGI IMG/M metagenome (GOLD analysis project Ga0194058, IMG submission 155490) | Anoxic zone freshwater microbial communities from boreal shield lake in IISD Experimental Lakes Area, Ontario, Canada - Sep2016-L442-17m | ecosystem: Environmental > Aquatic > Freshwater... | reverse complement strand
GAGGAACTTAGACGAGTACGCGTCAAACGAAACGAATTCCATGGCGAATGGAATTACACACTGTTACCACGAAGATAAAAATTGTTCAGGTTATTTTTGCGCGGTCGCTAAGATGAAAAGGCAGCTGCTTCCGCATGTTCAAGCTTCAACGGTAACCATTTGCGAAGTTCGTTGATCAAGAGCCGTGTAAGCAGCTTTGCAAAGGCATCTAGGAAATGTCTGCTGTGAAAGACGCTACGATTACAAAATCGAACGCTCCCGCAAACTCGACGTTGCGTCGGTTCTGGCGTGGCCTCCTCTGCACCTTGAGCTTCCTGATCTCGCCGATTGGGCGACTTTGCGGCGGGCGATTGATCAAGCGGATGGAACCGGAACGTCTCGATCGCGGGATGGTGCTGGTGCTGCCGGGCATCGAAGGCCGCAGCTTTCTGAACGTGTCGCTGATGGCCGGCTTGCTCGATGCGGGACTGCCATACGCAATGGAGATTCTGGATTGGACCACCGGTTGCAATTTGCTAGCGATCTACCATCTGCGGGCGTGGGAGCGGAATCATCGAGTCGCTCGTCAGATCGCCGATCGTGTGATCGACTACCGCCGGCAATATCCGGGACGTCCCGTGTGGCTGATCGGTCACTCGGCCGGCGGGGCGATGTCGCTGCTGACGGCTGAGTTTTTACCGGCCGAACAGTCTGTGACCGGGATTGTGCTGCTCGCCCCGGCTATGTCGTCGGAATACTCCTGTGAAGCCGCGATGCAGCGGACCGAACGCGGCATCTGGAACTTTTACTCAGCCGGCGACGTCTGGTTTCTCGGCCTGGGGACGCTGGTGTTTGGCACGTTTGACGGCGTACACTGGCCCGCTTCCGGACGCATCGGCTTCGCACATCGCACCGACCCGAGTCCATCCGCCGAATGCCAGTTGCGGCAGATTCCCTATCGCTTGAGGATGCTCTGGCAGTTCAATTTCGGCGGTCACTTCGGCTGTGTGCATCGGGTCTTTGTAGCAGAAACGATCGGACCGATCTTGCGAGAGGATTCAAAAGACGTGCGTGACTCTGCTATGCTATGGGCATGACTGCTGAGAAGCGGACCGACAATCCGCCTCATGGGTCTCGGGCCACGACACTCGATAGACGACGGAACGGCCATCTTCGCCCATTTCCTGGTCTCTTGGTACCGGAGAATTCCTCCGGCAAATGCCGCGTTCGCCTTGCAGTAGTTGCCAGAATCGACAGTTCTTGCAGCGTTCGATCTGTTCGCCCACGTTGCGAACTCCTCCTGGTGCAATTGGGAATGCCACGACAGTCACGTCGCTGAACTATAACGGCCTTCTACCGGATAATCGCGTTTCTCGCTGCCAACCATAGTATACGGCCACATCGATGACTCTGACAATCGGGCGGCAGGAGGGCATTTTCTGACAGTGACGGCACATTTTGTTATCAAGAACAAAGTCCGGCGATTCCATCTCAGGAACTGGCCTAGCGGTTGTTTCAGCCCGTTCACAACCTCAACACGAATCCACCGGACCAAGTCTTTATGGCTGCCAGGACGACTTGGAAGGTATTGCTGACCAGAAGCCCTGAGGCTTCGAGGAGTCAGTTGCCGTACATGTCTGTCACGCGGCCGTTCGGCCCAAAGTTGACGCCGAACCGGTAGCCATCGTACGAGTCGATCCAGTAGATCCAGGTTTCTCCGTCATTGTTCTTGTTGCGTTGATGCGGCATGCCCAGAATCGCCTTCACTTCGTCGCCAGACATGCCTTCCATTATTTGTTTGCTGGCAGAGCTTCCAAGCGGACGTTTGTCATAACCGACGAGATGGGTGGAATAGCAAAAGATTGGGAGCAGGCAACTTACGAGCAAAAGCAGGCATCCCGCACATCGCTTGCCTACTGACGACTTACCTCGCAGCAATCGTGCTCCGAGAATGATTCCGACTGCGGAAATCGCCAGGACGACCGCCCAGACAATCAGCAGACGTTGTAGAGCGTGACCAGCAGTCCAGTCTGGCGTTGCGAGGATGACCATGATTTGATCCTTTGTAAGCCAGTCTACATCCTCCAAGGCATGCGAGCAACCTGCGGTCAAGTCAGGCCGGCAATACTCTATTCCTGGGGCATCACAACGTACAGGCGGATACCCCGATTCGCCTGAAATTATTTTCGTAATTTCTTGGCAATTCATGGTGACTGCCCCTACTGAGGGAAATTGACCCCATTGCTGGTTGTATAAATGGCATGAAATAGGGCGAGCTTCCACAGAGCTTCCACAGATCACCCCCAGATCTTCTATAGATCGTCCACAGATCGTCCGCAGACAGGCTTGTAAGCAGGAAGCATACTAGAAACAAGATGGTCTCTGTGGCTCATTGAGATTTTACAACCTGAGGCGAGAACGAATGTTTAGCAGAACGGTGATTCGAGGACTGTTGACGGTGGCATTGATGATGACGATGCTGAGCGGGACGGTGATGGCGGATGTCATTTTTCCTTCAGGCTTGGCTTCCGGCTCACAGTACCAGATTGCCTTCCTTACGGCTGGCAGTACGAGTGGGACGAGTGGTTTGCAAAGCTACTACAACAATTTCGTAACGGAGGAGGCAGCACCTCTGACGGTCATGCTCCCAAGCGGCACCACATGGAGGGCGATAACGTCCACTACGGGCAACCACGCCGCAAATAAAAATGTAAATGCTTCAAGCCTGCCAATCTACAACACTCATGGCCAGCGTGTTACTAGTCAGTGGGGCCTCTGGAGCGGGACTTTGGTGAACCCGATAAATTTTGACCAGTTCGGTGTCCTCGATGACGCTCTGGAGGTTTGGACCGGCTCGACATATGACGGCTCTGCGATGCTCGACAACTCGCTCGGTCAGGTAGCCCCATCGGTCGGCCACCCTAGTAACATGGACTACAATCGGTGGATTTCGTTCGGCAACTCCGAATTCGCGTATCACACCCTGCCGGTCTACGCTTTATCCTCCCCGATCACCGTCGTCCCTGAACCCTCGTCTCTCGCTCTCCTCGGCGTCGGTATGATAGGGCTGCTGGGCTACGGTTGGAGAAGGCGGAAGCATTCAGCGTGACATTCAGTAGCAACGATTTCTAATTCATTTATCACCAGAAGCAAGGCGAGAGACATGAGATTGAACAAACTGAGTTCGATGATTTTTGCGGTAGCAATAGTGGCCTCTGCCGTGGCAGTGCAGGCGGACCAGGTCACGATTGATCTGGTGCCTGTGGGCGACGCGGGGAACGCGGCCGATTCAACCGGATACGGATCGGTTTCCTACAACTATAATATTGGCACCTACGAAGTGACGGCGGGTCAGTACACCGCTTTCCTCAACGCGGTGGCCGCTTCGTCGGATGACAACGCCTTGTACAACGTGAAAATGTGGGAGGATCCATTATACGGATGTAAGATCGAGCGGAGTGTTTTGTCCAACCACTATGTGTACAGCGTAGCCTCGGAATACGCGAACAGGCCGGTAAACTATGTCTCTTTTGGCGATGCGATGCGTTTTACCAACTGGCTGCAAAACGGCCAGCCAACCGGAACCCAGACCAACAGCACAACAGAGGACGGTGCCTATTTCGTCAATGGAGCGACAAGCGATGCGGACTTGCTAGCGGTTAACCGCAAAACGGATTGGAAGTGGGCGGTGACCAGCGAGAACGAATGGTATAAGGCTGCGTACTACGATCCAAACAAGAGTGGCATGGGAGTTGTGGGATACTGGGACTATCCGACGAAGAGTAACACGGCCCCCGGACGCGACATGGCTGATCCCTTGGGCAACAACGCCAATTGTCCACTTACGGATTCACCCGCATTCCCATTCCTGACCCCGATTGACTCACCGTATTATGCTACGGAGGTGGGCCAGTTTCAAAAGTCTGCTGGCCCCTACGGCACGTTCGATCAGGGCGGCAATGTCTGGGAGTGGAATGAATCTCGGTGGGTGAATTATCAGGGGAAGGATGTTCGTGGGGTGCGCGGCGGGGCATTCGACGATCCTCAGTATGGCCTGCATGCAAATACGCGTATTGGGTTTGCTTCCCCGTCGCTCGAGCACTTCGATATGGGTTTCCGCGTTGCAAGTGTTCCTGAACCCTCGACCCTCGCCCTGCTCAGCGTCGGCATCATCGGCCTACTCGGTTTCGCATGGCGACGACGCAAACCAGCCTAAGCCCCACAACAACAGTCACAATCGAAACGAGTCACCAATTACGGTGGCCCGCTCTCGTTTCCTGCTACCAGTCCGCAAGCCGCTTCTTGCAGCTTCGATATTTCCGCAGTTCCTTGCGAACCGAACGCGTTCCGCACATGTGCCCTGTCGAGGCATGCCAGTCGGATGATTGGGCCTTTGTCTGCTTAGGCAACGCTTTGAATCGAAGAGCATGACGGAAGAGATCGCCATACCCTCCGTGAGCTTCTTGGAGGCATTCTGGAGGCAGTTTGGGTCTTGGATGACCTCCGGGGCCTTAGTAGGCAGGAAAGCTCGCCAGAAGCACGCTGGGACGCTGTAGGGGCACGAGGGCACTGCTGCCCCCACCAACCTTCAATGTTACGCTTGAAGGATGGCCGCACAGCCTCCGCACCTGCGACACCCTTTCGGGCATCTTCGGAGCAACGATGCTGCTGGTGATGTCTTTCATCTTCGTGACAACCGGCAGGACCAAGAGGATCATCGCCGGGGCCACAATCGTCCTCGGTCTGTGGGTCATGGTGTTCTCGCTGGCCATGCTGGTTTTGCCGCACCTGTAGCGTTCCGGTGGTGTGCAATAAATGCCGTTGCGGAAGTTGGCTTGCCCGCAAATGGCATCCGGCGTAACATTATCTGACCGAGATCGTAAGAGGCTACGAAGAAGGAGACAGAACCATGCCAAGATACTTCAAGTTGCTCATTATTCTGATCGCTTTTGCATCTCTACCCTGCCGTGCCGAAGAGATTTCGCCGGCTGGCCGATCGCTGGCCCAGAAGCTCGACGCTATGGATGTTGAACATCTTTGGCTCGCGAAGGAGACGGTGAGTTGGAAGACTGGCAAGCCACTGGCCAAGCAAACGGGAGCGAGTGGCACACATTGCAGTGCCTTTGTTGCGGCGGCCTGCATGCGATTGGGCGTTTATATCCTTCGTCCGCCTGAGCACGCGACCACGCTGCTGGCTAATGCCCAGTACGATTGGCTCTATCAATCCGGTAAAGAACATGGAAAACAATATGGATGGACATGGTTACGCGACGGGCAGCGGGCACAGTACTTTGCCAATCAGGGCAATCTCGTCGTGGCCGTTTACAAGGAAAGAGATCCCAGGCATCCCGGCCACATTGCCATCGTTCGCCCCAGCACGAAGAGTGACGAGCTGATTGACGCCGAAGGTCCGCAGATCATCCAGGCGGGGGTTCACAATGCCCGCAATATGAGCCTGAAGCAGGGGTTCATCCACCATCCGGACGCCTGGGGAAAGAAAGAAGTACGTTACTACGCCCATAAGGTTGAGACGGACACGGCGGAGTGAGGCGGCCGGTATAAGCGATGGGAGGCGATGAAGTTGGAGGTGGGGCGACAGCGTGACGTCGATGTTGAGCTAGCGGGAAGCCAAGTCCGTTAATCGGCCGTGACATCGATCTCAACGAGACCTGCGGTTCGGGCAGCACATTGCAGTCGCTGGCAACGAGGGCGATGCCGTGTAGTTCGGTATTGGCCCGTAGACTCGCATACCACACGTCGAGCACCGTTAGATTTTCATGTTGAGATGAAATAGTGGGCTGGCAAATGTTTGAAGCTGTATACTCCTTCCTTACTTACTATCGTAAGTAAGTAAGTCTGGGAATTTTTTATCTATTCCAAGCAAGTGATCTGAAAATTCCAGCCGTTCTCGATCCTTGGCTTTCCCAGCCTAATAGTTCGACCTGAACCCTAGTGGCCCACAAGTGGTATAGACAGCCACCCAGACGAAGCAGAAGGCCCTCTGGAGCGATGTTTGGGGCAAACCTGGTCAAATGAGCCACTTCGACGGCTAGAGCCTTAAATGGCCTGTTTTCGAGGTCGATGGAGAAACCTACCTGAATCTCGATTTTCTAATGCAGGAGCGAGGTCAAAGAAACGGCCCGGTGGCGTAACCACCGGGCCATGTGACCCTATTGTCAATCTATACCGCGACAACAGCGTCGGTATCTTGAGCTATGATTCTTCCCGGTCATCGTCCAGAATTTCTTTCAAGAGTTCAATTACGTGTCCTGGGTCTTCTGCGGGTAGTCGCACGAGTTTACTGTCGTCGTGGCTATGCTTGTAGATCAGAACGTGGGATCCGGTATTCCACAGCTCCGTCGTAACGTCCGGAACTTCGTCCCACTCAGGGAATTCTCGGAGAAAGCTATGACATAATTCTTTGGGTTCAGTAGCCGCGAGCACGGACTCTGCCTCAATGTCCTCATAGACATCCTGCTCGGGGATTTCATCAAGCCCGCCCGTCCATAGGCTGCGGATCACTTCCGCGGTCGGGAGTGTATCTGCCTGCTTAGAGCCGATAAATACGGGAAGCCTGTCGTGGCAGTGGTATTTGGTATTGAAGAAATAGAGCATTTCGAGACTCTCCGCAGAGACATGAATCCCAACATCGCGAAGAGCCCATAGGCGGCGGCTGCGGCGGTGAAGATTCACCGCGATTTAGAAGGGCAGGTGCCCCCTGTACCCAGGCCAATGAGCGTTGCGACGCAGACGGCTGGAAGAGTTAAGATGTCATCGGGATCCCATGGCAGTTACTATACCACATCCTGAATAAAATGCAATAGCCTGGAAATAATTTTATTAGGATGTCTTGATAAGCCCGTCAGTTCGCGTTATCACAATCAAGGAGGCTATCCGATGATGGCGATTGCGATTCTGGCCATCTTACACTATCTTCCAGTCCGCCCAGGCTCCACTAGGTCTCGAACGATCTCGCGAATATCGGCTTCATTCCTAGGCGGCTGGTTTTGGGTCGCATCCCAGCGTACCGCGAAATCCTCGACATCCAGCGGCTCGAAACCCTCTGAGAGCAGGAATCTTGCAAATTGAATCGTGCTGCCCTGTCCTTGCCCTGTAGAAACCGAGCTATCGTTATCGCACGGAATCAAGTCTGGGGAGTCTCCTGTGACGCTCAGAATCGCCTCTATGGCCTCCTGATTCTCTAGCCACCGCGATCCGTCCCATACACGGGTCCAGAACTCACGCGTATGATGCTTCCCAGGAAGTCGCCACCAGCTACCATACGGACGATGCGGATTAACCTCAGGCTCGCTGGGATATACCTCGGGAGCTTTATCGAGGCTATATTCAGCGAAGTTCTTCACGACCTCCGAAACAAACTCATGAACGGTTTGCGATGAAACGTCATCCGAAAGGCAAACCAGAAGGTGGTAACCTCCAACCCCATTCGGGGATGTCCCGTGTATTGTTAAAACTGACTCTGGCCTCTTGATGGTTTAATGGTACTAAACTTCTCTTCTGATGTCAAACAGGGGTCTTCGGAGGCGTCGGCGAAGACGGAGGGAGCGCAGCGACCGGAGGCGAAGCCGACGCCTCCGAAGACGGCACACTCGGGCGGGCCAGGGCCACCTTCAGATACTTCAAGTCTGCGTAGCCTTGTATCCGTCGAAAGCCCTTCTCTGCCTCGTCTAACGCATAGGCCAGCCAGCGTGATGCCTGGTCCGTCTCCGCTCGAAAGCGAGTCACTCGGCCGAGTTTCCGACGGACGTTGCGGTACGAATTCTCGATCACATTTGTACTCAGCAGGCTCGTATGCAGCGTCGATGGTACCTCCAGCTTGTGCAACGCAATCAGATCCTCGCCAGCCTCATGAAGGCTCGCCAATGCAGCCGCGTTCTTCGTCTCCAAAAACCGCTCAAGCTCCATCAGTGCCTCGCGGGCTGCCTGCCCACCTTGTACCTCGCGAAGCCGCTTGAACAACCGGGCAAGTTCGCCCCAGTCGCGTTTCGACAGCCGCGCCCGAATGTTCCGCTCCTTGTGTACCAAACATCGCTGGATGATCGCGTCGCGGAAATGCTCAAGCACCGCCTTCCTCAACGACGCCGAGCCGTCCGTCAGGGCCAGCAGTCGCCCCTCCGTCTTGAAGCCGCGTGACTTGATCCGTGCGAGCAAATCGCGACAAACCTCGTAATTCTCGCTGCTTCCAAGCTCGAAGTCGAGTACGTGCTTCTCACCGTCCGACGTGATGCCGATCGCGGCAATCGCCGTTTGGTCCCTACTCAGGTGGATGCCGTCGAGCATCAGAACAAGCCAATCCTGCGATGCAATGTCGCGATTGCGAAGCTCAACGACCTTCGCCGCCCCCACCGTCGCCCAAAGCCGCGACACGTTCGACCGGCTCGTCTTCGGCGACTCGGGATACACGGCCGACACTTCGCGACTACTCGTTCCTGCCACCATTGCCCTAACGATCGCTGCTTCAAGCTCGCTCGGCTCCTGGGCAGCCAAGTATGTTTCGAGCTGAACTTCCTTGGTCGAACCATCCTTGTTGACGCGACGAACTCGCGGGCGCTTGATGGTTTCGCCGTGTCCTTCGTAGAGTACATGGCCGTCGGCGCTCCCCGCGCGGCGATGCACCCGATCATCGGTCGGGTGATACTTCGGCCCGGCCAATTCCTCGACCTCGGCCGCCATCACTTCAACGAACATGCGGCGAACAGCCCCTCGCAAGTAGAGGCGAAAAATACCCCCCGCCTCAGAAGCTGTCACTTGTTCCAACCGCTCAAACAGGCTAGATTGATCCACGACGATGGTTTCCTTTCCGTCGGCTCGTATGGCCGACCTTTCAGGTTTTCCGTTTACCCCCGACATTTTCGTCGGGGCGGAGACCATCGTCAACTTTTAACAATCAGCGGGACGCTTCCCCCCATTCGCATCGAGTAATAGCGGCTTAAAGCCCAGCAGTTGTAAATCTTCATACCAGCCAAACGCAGCCTTGGCATTCGCCTCGGCAAGGATAGCCCCGTTGGCGTCCTGCTGGTCAACATTGATCACAAACCAGCGGGAAGTATTGTCGATCGAGATCGCGTGTAATCCTATTAGCCCGCCAGGATCATCGCCCCGATAATGTACTTCGGCAATGCCCCTGGTCAGGCTTCCAAACTCTCGGGCTTCTTCTAAAAAGGGTTTGGTGTAGGTAATGAGCTCGCCAAGATAGCGGTTGTTCGGCAACTTGTAGCCTCGATAAACATCGGATCGGTTAACCAGTCGGTCATCCGTCCATTTTGTCAGTAGTTCGGCCGCATTACGCCACTCCTTGCCCGTTCGATTGTCGATCCATTCGAGCATCCAAGGAGAAGGTTCTGCTGCGGCCAAAGAATCGGTGGCAGTTTCGATCGTGTTTTCAAGTTCGTTCATGTGGTCACTTCTATGAGAAATGGGGTTTGTGGTTGCTGGCAATTTACGCTCGCCAGCCAGAAATCAGATTTATGCCTCGACGGGCTTCGTTGCGGTCTCATCCGCAATCTTTACCTTGAAGTGGACAGCTAACCGTTGGACATCGGCAGCTTCAAATATGCGACGTCCCGAGATTCGCTGTTCGGGTTCGGGTACGGCACCGATTATAAACGCGTGCTGGATTCGATAAGGCTGAATACCTAAAATTCGAGAAACATCCTTGCGAGCTAAAGCAGCAGTCATGAAAACTCCTTGGGCCGGTATAACGCGGCAAACTAGAGACACCTAAGTAAACGCCAGCACCACGCGGTACTCGGAAAGCGTTAGAAAACAGGTAAAAGACGACCAGAGCGGCAAAACGCCAAAAGGTCAGATTAGAAGTACAATGTTAAACAAGTAGAAAAGCTGAAATGTTAAACAAGTAGAGCAAGTAGAAATGTTGAAATGTTTGTATCGCAGTGACACGATAAGTAAAACCTATCAGATCGACACAATGATTACAATAACCGACTAGGAGAATTCGGGAAATAATACTGCACCGGAAACATTTTGTTTTCGTAGCACTACTATGAGATCATCCCATTCCTCGACAATCGCTCGAACCACTCGATTAGACGCTTTAACAATTTCATCATATTTACAATATTTACGCGATAATCAGCCTTCATCATCATTCGATACGATAAGCCCGAAAGATCGTCGCTGAGATCCTATTTACGTAATTAAGGTCTTAGGGGGATTCGAGGGTGTACTCACTGGCAACGCTAACTGTAGGCACATAAGCAGTGAAGTGTCAAATGCCAATGTACATGCTAACATCTTGCTCGCCGTATATATGCGGGAAGAGATAACGGATTCGCATATGTGCGCGGGACCCGGAAAACTGGGCGCACGGTTAAGGTGTAAAATGGATGTCCTTAACCAAGTTTCAGAAAGGATTCAGCAATGGCGAAACGACGGAGTCG
>Ga0194058_10001871_pt1 | contig 10408 bp, 9 predicted proteins | sample SepL4417m_MetaG_FD_155490 | JGI IMG/M metagenome (GOLD analysis project Ga0194058, IMG submission 155490) | Anoxic zone freshwater microbial communities from boreal shield lake in IISD Experimental Lakes Area, Ontario, Canada - Sep2016-L442-17m | ecosystem: Environmental > Aquatic > Freshwater >... | reverse complement strand
TTTTCCGGAACCCACTGCCTCATATCTGGGGGCAAGAGAAGCTGCGTTTCACGATCTACGGTGACGAATCGGGCGGCCATGCTCCCGATTACTTTGTTCCTCGGTTTTTTTCAAGCCGCAGGCTTGGTAAAGTCCGACAGGCTGCTAGAGCAATTTCAATCAATGTGTGCCCGTTATTCAGCTCTCGTTGATCCGCAGATTACGCAGATAGAATACAGGTTTGTGCGGGTTCCTTCGGCAGACATCTGGCGATCGTGTTTCTCCCAGAAAATCTGCGTATATCTGCGCAATCTGCGGATGCGAATTTAGTTAAACTGCTTTAAATGGTGCTGGTAATGAAATATGACCTCTCGATGCCTTTTGACACGATGATCCCTCGGAGATAGTTTTGCTGCGTTCCCTTGGGCTATGCCCACAAAAACAACGCGAAACAATTTCATGCGAAATGATGCTCACTCACACGGCATGCATGCCGAAAAAGACCCGGCCACAGGCAGGAGGCAAGCTCCGGCGATGTCCGCCTGGAGGGGCTCGATCGATCGCTGGAACACCCTGGAGCTTCTGAAAAACGGATAGCAGGAGCATGAAAACTCAATGGGTTAAAAAGATCGCCTCCGACGGAATGCATAATGCCTTCACGTCATTGGCGCTGTTCAAGGGCCGCTACTTCGTCGCTTTTAGGAACGGCAAGCACCATGCGGAGGATGCTCGCGGCACCCAGGTCATGATGACGAGCCGGGATGGCGAGCAGTGGGAGCCGTTCCATAACAAGCCGTTTTTTATCCCGAGGGATCGGGGCGCGCGACGGACTACCGTGACAGCTACTTCCTGAACCTGGGCGAGGAGCTGAGCCGCATCCGCACGGTGGAAGGGCCGGATTGGACGGAAAAGATGACCGTCGAGTTCTGGCCTCACCTGCCGGATACGATCGGCAGCCGCGCCGCCAGGTGTCCGCAAGCGGAATCAGCAGCGGGGTCGCCGCATTCGCCTTCGTGACCATATCCCGGCTTACCTCGTAGGTGCCGATGCGGTATGTGTAGCCCACCGACCCGGCTGGATTCGGATCCCCGGTCGTGTCCGGCGCGTTCCCAGGATTTCCAATCGTCGTGAAATCCACAGTAAAGCTGTTGCCTCCCGTTCCGAAGGTGTCAGCCCTCGCCTCGTTGCTCCCCAGAGTCAGAATCCCCACGGCAGCCAGGATCGCCGTTTTTTTCATAAAGATGCTCGACGGTAGGCGCTTGGCGAAAAAAGTCCCGCTCAATCAGGTTTCTGCATTCCGTGAATGCAACGCGCAGGCGTAAATGGCTCCGAAAGCATTTTGCATTCCCGATTCCATCGTTTGGCAGTTGGGACAGGCAGAATATCCAGATCCTGGATGAAATCCGGCGCGGGGAGCCCACGGCCAGAAGGACGGAAAATACGAATTTCGAGGGGGCGGCCTCGGGATAAAACTACCAAGCACTACCAAACCAGAAAATATTTCCGGCTCTGATCTCCATCATAACCCCCTGATCCTCAGAGGGAGCCGAAGGCGGGAATCGAACCCGCGACCTATCGATTACGAATCTGCGTTTCCCTATGGTAAAACCGGACTGTTGTCCAGTATTGTCCAGTAGATGAAATTATTTCTGACCAAGAGCAGCCTGTGCAATGTGCTTGCAATGCGAGACTTGCCGAGCTTTTACGACCCGTTTTAGAGCCTCTTCAAGCGCAATGCATCGCGCGCGGATTTTTTCGATGGAATCTTGGACTGGATCACTCATAAAACAGACTGCCCAGAGGCGACCCGCGCGCGAAGTTCCGCCATGCTGAGCCCGTGCGGGTATTGGAAATGCGGCTCGTCGCAGAATTTCCACGCGCCCCCCCACTCAAGACCGACCGACTGCCCGATTTTCCCGCAGGCTGCATAATGCGGCTCGTCGCCCAGGTAGGCACCGTTGCGGAAAAGCCCGATGTCGAAAGCCACCTGGAAGCAATGATTGCTATATCCGCCTCTTGCATTTGTCACCACGTTGCCGGGAGCTGTGCGCCCCTGCGCGTAAAGCGCGTCTTGCTCGGCATACGTCCGGTTGCCGCAGATTATTTTGATAACCAGCCCGTGCTCTTTCATTGCTGGCATGGCGGTCGCCATGAACTTGCGGGCGAGTTCCTGCGCCTTGGGATGCAGAGTTGCTATGTTCTTTTCCGTCCGTTCGTCAAATGTGCTCATGGCTTTTTAGGGTTGAGGTGTTCGCAATGCTCGGGACACATGAGGGAGCAGATGGTAGAGGGAGTGTAGATGAGCAACACATGCGCCTGAATCCCCGCACCACGCAAACCCTGAGCCATAGCAGCCGCTTCTGGCACGCACGCGTTGCGGTGCTCCGCTGACCAGACGGGCGCATGCACGGGCGGGTTTGTTCCGCATCCGGCGAGGAGCAGGCAGGCTATGGCGAGGGGGAGCTTCATGGGAGATTCAGGCCGATGCCGAGGGTTGACTTGTAGAGGCTGTAAAGAGTCGCTTGTTGAACCGCAGTCAGCGCGGCCTTGGCGACAAGAGCGAATGCAATCTGCCCGTCGAATGCGTTGTCGATGGGATCACCAGTAGAATACCGAAGCGCGCCAACCTGCACCCACGATCCGTTGCCGGGAGCGCGGTCTGAGTAGTCCTTGGACGCATCCGCGAATGTTGCTGTTCCGTTGGCCGAGGACACAAACCCAGCCTCAGATCCAGATACAGAGATTCCGTGAAATGCGGTATTGTCAGCCAATGCGGTTTGCGATCCGGTAGCGGAAGCATCCGCAGCCCACGCATAAAGAGTCATGGTTCCGGTCGTTGTAATAAGGTATGCTCCGCGACTCCATCCACCACTGATAGGAATCCCACCATTGGCCGCGCCAACGTCTGCCTTTCCGACATAGGACAGCGTATAAGGCCCACTCCAGCCAACGATGTCAGCAAGAACCATCGCGTCATTCGTCCCGTCGAAAACCACACCATCAGCCCCCCATGTCGGGCCGTTTGTCAGCGTGCCGTTTTGCGTGAGCCCTCCAAGCGACTGAACAACCGTTCCCGTGCCGAAATTCTGCGCCGACCGCAGAGGCCAGCAGACCATGCTATCCCAGAGGCTGAGCCTTTTGATCCCGCGAACAAAGTCGCTGATCGCGCGCCGGTCGGTTGCCCCGGTCGCCGTGCAGAATGCCAGCGCGTCCTTGTCGAACGGGTTGCGAAGGATGAGGTTTACGATTGACATCAGGATTCGATGGTGTGGAGTTCCCAGTTCAGAACGGCCTCAGATGTTGGAGTGTAGGCCGCGAGCGTCTGCGCGATTCCAAATATCGAGGAGGAGGATGCGATGATCTGCTTGCGAAGGTAGTCATCCTCGACAAAGACGGTTGCGCCGAGGTCGCAGGTCGCGTTGAGCGAAAGCGAGATCGAGCCAAGGTATTTCGCCCGGTCGCCTGCCGGAAGATCGAACGCGTCATTGTCTGCGATGGCCGTTGGCGCGGCAGAATAGAGGTGCAGGCGGACGATCCCCAGACCGGACGGGATGGCGGCAACCTCAGCGAGGAGAGCGCCATGGGTGATGAGCACCGGACCGCCGCCGACTGGCGCGAGATTTGTGAACTCAATGACGGATGCGCTCGCAGCTCCAAGCACATCTCCCGCAGCATATGCGGTATCATTTGCAGGGCGGGTGACGGCGACTCGGGAGGTGTATCGTGGATTCATATTTTAAGGGTGTCAGTCAAGACGGTTTATTTATTATTTTGGTTGGTTTGGAAAGGATATTTTTCTCCTCAGTTATCGGATTCGAGGTTCTTTTTTGCCCCGACGAGCGGCTTGATGGCGTTGATGATCACGGCAGGGACGGCCATGTCGGGGTGGATGGATATCGTTCGGGCGATATTGTCCCACTCCTTGAGCAAAGCATCTGGGTCGCCAAAGTTGGCAACGTCCTCGATGTGCTTAACTGACCGGTATCCGCGTGAGACGGTATCAAGGAACGGATCCCTGCTGGATTGGTAGGACACCTGGCCGAACAGGTAGGAAATCGCGCTGGCTGCGACCGTTCCAGCGAACAGGTAGCCTTGCAGCGGGGCCAGCATGACGGCTTGAGCAAATCCCCCCATCGTGTAAATCTCCTCGTCTGGATCGTCGCTCGTTAGGTCGCGATACCCAGCCGCCAGAACCCATGACATGATCCCCATCAGCTCGACGGCTACGATCCTGCGGATATGATCCCCCTTGTTCCCCTTGCCGGTCGCCAGCCCGCGCACGGAATCTGCGATCATCGCGGACTTCAGCCGCGGGTCGCTCATGAAAATCGTGAAAAGTTTCTGGATCGCCCCGCCGGAATTTTCCATCCGGCTCTTGGATCCGAAAGAGGTTGGCTGGCTGAACCGATAGACGGCAGAGTCCATCGCGTCCATAGCGGCAGCGGTTGCCATCTTCTCATTCATGCCGGAAGCGATCGCATCCTTGTATGTCGCCTGGAAAACAAGCGCGGAGGAGAATGTTGTTGCGGACGCATCGAAGAATTGAACGGGAGTCATCGCAGCCATAGCGACCTTGGCGCCGATCCCCGGCTTGCCAGAAAACTTGCTGAAGATGAACTTTGCTTCCGGGTTCATCCCTCCATTGAGCCGGCGCTGGACAGTAGGGGAATGCCAGACATCGGGCATCGAGGCGGCCAGGCCAGCAGGATCAGCGATCGCATTCACCATCTGCCGCATGTCAATGGCTGCGATGGCGCGGATTGCAGAATCCGCCTGCATCAAGATCGTTTTCAAGTTAAAACCAAGTGACGAGACAGCCCGCCCGCCGATGAACGACCCGATGAGGAGATTAACCCATGCCGCCTCATGGGCGCGGTTCCCGCCCCGTTGCTCCATCAAATCCGCCCATGCCTCGGCGGTTCCCAGCACCCCGTCACCGAGGTTCTCCTTGATCGCTTCTCGCACCTGTCCGTTCGCCAGGAGCGCCCGAAAATCCCGCGAGAGTTCCGCGAAGTTGACCCAATGCGCGGTCTGCGAGACATGCCCGCCGAACACCTCCATCGCGCCAGCCGGAGCCAGCTTTGCGGAGTGGGTCACGCGCCCCTTGAAGAACCCTGGCGTCGAGCCATTGACCTGCGGGGTGCCGTCCGGCCCGACATCTTTCGTGTCCTGCTTGTTGATGAACCTGGTGGGCGCGTAGTTTTTTATCTGAGGGAGATTCATCCCGAACATCCCGGCATAGACCGGGTTGATGATCGAGGCATTCGCAGCGTAATAATCCTTGAGGTGAGCCATGACGGCTTGCGAAACAGGATCGTTCGTCAACTTCATCAGTTGTGTGATGCTCGATTCCATCCACCCCTCCCGCCGCAGTTTCTCGCGTGCGTCCGGCTGGTTCCATGTGAGGAGCACTTGGATCGCCTGATCCCGGCTCATTTCGAGGCTGATTGTTTTCCCGTTGGATATCACCCTCTGGACGGTCACATATTCCTTGCGCGTGTCGGCAGGGAGCGCGTCCAGTTCGTCGCGAAGGTTTGCGATATCTGCCGAATTGAGTTTCCCGGGATCGATCTCCCCACGCACGATCTTCTCGGCCTGTTCGATGGTCAGGCGCTCGTTCGTCACCATCCTGCCAGAAAGGTAATCCACGGCATTCTTTTGCGGATCCATCAGGTGAAGGATTGCCCTGCCTGCGCTCATTCCGGATGCCTTGGCTGCATCCCTGATCGCCTGCATCAGCCCCTCGCGGTGACTGATCTCCATGTCCTGCGCGGCATTGTCGGCAAGGACACCGTTGCCGGGAACCGGGTGGAGACGATTGACAAGTTCATCGTCAAGCGGATCGGGATGATCGACAGCGAGCTTGATCGTGCGCTTTCTTCGGAATACCGGGAGGCGATCTTGCAGCTTGTCGCAAAATCCCGCCCCAAGGCGGGAGACAACGGGGTCAAGCGGTCAACACTCGGTGCGGAAACCCAGGCATTCGCAGACTCCGTCCGGCGGGCGACCCTTCTTGATGCTGATGCGACAGCGGCCCGCATGGCAGCAATCGAAGACGCTCTCAAGACGGCCGGGGCGGAAGATGCCTCTAAGCTCGCTCAGGAATGGGGCGCATTGAACTCGTTCGGTGATCTCTACTCTCTGGATGCGGAATCCCTCGCGTCCGCCCATGACCTCCTCAAGTCCACGCTCAAGTCGGGCCGCGAGGCATGGGGGGTCAAGGAACAGGCACGGGTTGACAGGCATCGGGCGTTTGTCGAGAAGTGGGTTGATTCGCTCGGCGCGGCAACCGATACCGGACGCTGGGCTAAAAAAGGCTCTCTGAAAAAGTTCCTCGAAGCTGCGAATGCCTACGACCTCGACCATAAAGCTTTTGAGGGGTTCATCCGCGCGATCACGAATGACGAGATCGCGGACGATCTTGGCAAGCGGATGCGGATTTCCGAGGTTGGCAAGCGTCATCATCCCGCCGACCTTCCCCCGGATCTCGGGAGGGAGGACAGAGAGGATCGCGTTCAGTTCCGCCATGCTTTGCCGCAGGCTTTCAAACTTCCGGTTGGGATCGATGGCATCGCCACGGCGGGCGCGCTCGGCCTCAAACATCGCCTTGGCGCGCTCGTAAACCGCGAGCCTGACGGTGGGGTTGCGCATCCGTGCATCAAGCTCTTTCTGGACGGTTTCCGGTTCGAGCGCTTCCTTGCGGATCGTGGAGTAGTTGATGTTCTCGGAATCTGGATTGAACCGCTGCTCGAGCGGGATCACTTTGCCATTCGCATCGTAGGTGACGGGATCGGAAAGCTTGATCTGGTTCGAGTTAAAAACCGCGTAATGGGTTGAAGGTTCCACAACATTGGGAGCATCATCGAAGTTTGTGATTTTCAGCCCATCGTAGCCAAGCCGTTTCGCCTCTTTAATTGCCGCCGTGATGCTGCCGTCAAATTCCTTGAACTGCTTTGCCCGGCTCAATTCGTCAGGAGTCATCCCATCGGCATCCATTTCCATGAACCGGCCGCGCAGGAAGACATTGTAAACGACCGCATTTTCCCGGCGTTTCAACGTGGCATCATACCCGGCCTCACCAAAGCTCATTTCTTCAGCCTGAATGATAAGCCGCTCGTATTCGTCCCAGTCTCCGCGCTTTTCCGCATGGTCTGCCCGCCGCATCAAGTCTTTTATCGGCCCCTCTTCCGCCGCATAAACGGCGTATGCCTTTGGGGTCCGTTCGCCATCGCTAAAAAAGAACGCTTCCGCCGCGCTCTTGGCTTCAGTTGTTGACCCTGCAAACTCCCTCTTGAAAGTATCGAAACGCGCCCCCGATCCATGCCCGACTGGGCCGACTGCGTAGGCGGATTTCTGCGCCGCGTCATTCACCATGCGTTGCAGCTCATCGCGGTTCTTCTCCGGGTTCTTGGCGAGGTCGAGATACCGGGCCGATTCGGCCTTGATGACCGAATAGTTGATGCGAGGGTCTGCCGGATCAAAAGTGCCACGGTTCGCGGTCGCACCCTTTATCGGCTTTCCGTCAACGCGCGAGTTCAGTTGCCCGGAAATAATGGATTTCGCCTGGTTGCTTTCGAACCAAGCGAAGACCGTTGATATTTTTCCACCTGCCTTGTTGGAATACTCATCCAGCGAGTTTTTGATGATGATCCCGTCATGGCCCTTTTCTTTTGCCTCCGAAACATACTTCTCGGTTTCGCGCCAATGCTTTCCACCGGCGTCAACAATCATCGGGTTCAAGATGCGAACGGCAAGCGGAAGTGTCTGCGGTTCAGCGTTCTGATAATCCAATGCCCGTTTATCGTCCGCATAGGTATCGGCAACTGCGAAGGAATCCGACCCAAAGAACACTTCTCCCCGAGAGGATCCCTTAAATCCGTCCTCGACGATTCCGCGAATATCCGGGCTTCCGTGGTAAATCGGAAGCGGCTCGCCGTTTTCGTCCACCGCTTTTGAGACGGAATCGGGGTTGACTTTTCCATTGGAAAGCGCATGTTGTGTTTGGGCAGTCTCCGCGCTTCGGGCGTATCTCATGCGGCTACCGGCAGCAGAGCGGATCGACTGCCTATTTTCTTTCCATGCCGTGATGGTTGTTGCGCGCGGAGATTTTTTCCTTGATGTCGGGAAAAGACGTTCCACATAAACCAATGTTCCGTCACCAATGTCTTTTCCATAGCGCAATGACTTGAACCCCTTTTTCGGTGTCCCTGCTTCGATGAAGTCCCATGAATCAAGAACTTCAGGTATCCGTTTCAGATCCTCTTTCGTGAGCACATCGGAATGCCTGTTCAAAGCGTGCCGCAATTCCTGCTGTGAGATTTCGTGAAAAAGACCCGTCGCATCCATCCCCACAAGCTTCCGGGCGGCCTCTATTTCCTGCCGGTCAAAATCCCTGTAGCGGAACCCCTCTTTGCTCAAAGGGTCATCAAGCGCCTTATCTACAAAATCGGAAAAATGCTTTTGGATGGCCAATCCTTCCCAATCCCCGAACCCCGCCTTGAATGCGGGAGTGCGGAACAGAGCGTGCAATTCTGGCGTGAGATTGCTCGGCTTCCCGTTCGGAGCAAGTAAAGCCTTCCCAACCGAATAATGCTCCCCCTGCATGGCATCGTTGCTCTTGTATCCGTGCATCGGCTTTCCGGATGAGAACCGTTCTTGCAGCGCCTGGAACATGTCATCCACGGTGAAGAAATCGAACCCGTTTTCATTGAAAGCGGTCAAGAGCATGTCGGGATCCATCGCATCCTTGGAGAAGATATCCGAGATGAGCATCCCTTTCTGATCCTTGTAGTTTCCCCGGCCAAGCGCCTTCACGGCATCTTGCAGGGATTGCAGCTCGCCCGACCAGGAATCCCAATACTTCGAGCCCTTGGAGGGAAGTTTGCCGTTCCCCGGAGCGTTCCGCAGGACATCGAGGATCTCATCCCCCTGCGCATAATCCCCGCTTCGCAGCTCGCCCAGCGCATCGCTTTCCATCTGCCGAACGGATTTTGCTCCCTCGATGGCAATCTGCCTGTCGAGATCGAGCCCGACCGACCGTGCAAGGAACTCATGCCAGTTCTTATCCACCTGACCGTCAGCGATCGCCCGCTTGAGGTGGAACACCTGGTAAATGATCTCCCGGCCAAGCACCTTGAGCTGCCGCAGGAACGCCCGGAGCCCGGCGGGAACCTCCGCATCTTTTGTGCGGCCAAGAAACACGTTTACGGCGACGTCCGAGAACGCCTCGATAACCGCCGTATCCGTATCGGTGATCAGGTTCTCATATCCCTTGATCGCCTTCATGCTGTCGAGCTGTTCACGCAAGCGCATCTTGCACGCCCTGATAGAAATCCACCGCCTCTTGGATGCCGGTTGCAGAAATGGAGGCGAACGCCTTCCGCTCCTCCTCGTACGCCATGCCAGCCTCCTCTTGATCGCGCGTGCTGATGATCGTGCGCCCGTCAGCCCCCTTGATCGTGTGCACCATGCTCCCGTCCGCCTGCGGTTTTGTCTCCCAAGTCGGGGTTGCGGAAGATTCCTGTTGAGACTTCGCCATCGCCGCCGCCTTCTTTTGCTCCTCCACGCCGGCAGCGATGCTCTCCGGTGTGCGGTTCTGCCATACTTCCCGCAGTTTCGCCGCGCGCGCCTCCGGGGTCACCTCGGCGACCACCGCCACCGCATCGGAATCAATGATTCCCGCCTGCCGCAGTACCTTGGTATCGTCAAGGAACCGCTCGCCCTGGCGGATATCCGTAAACGTGGCAACGCCCGTGCCGAAGAGCGACATGATGAACATCGTGCCGACCGTCTCAGGGAGGGAATCCTTCAGACCCTCATATTCCTTATTGGCATCGTATTTCGGCAAATCTTCATTGAGCGAGTTCATGGCGATTTTCAGCCAGCCTTGCGTGACTTCCACGGCGGTCTCCTCGGTTGTCTGCGCGAACATGTCCGCGCCCACGACCTCGCAGTCAGCTGTTTGGAGGATCCTCACTTGCGACCCCTCCACAGGAGGATTGCGACATAGGCAGCCCGATATAGGCAGGCAGCAACAATGATCCACAGCGGCCAGATGGAAGCCGCCGCCTTGATAAGTTCGATGTCCCTTGTCATGGTCGCCCGTCCTTGAGGCAGAGTGTCTTTGCGCATTTCGCGCAGGTGATGAGATTGCGGTTGGTCGGTTTGAAAACCTTCCCGCACATCAGGCAGGTGGGCGGCTTCTTCATCGCTTGAACCCGTTCGCGCTTCCAAGGATCCGTGACTTGATCCACTCCTCGAAGGTCGCCCGGTTAACTTCCCAGCCGCCCCGGTTCCCCCGAGGCTTGCAGGCGAGGAATTTCCCCTCGCGCGCCAGCTTCTGAAGCGTCCAGACGGCATAGCCGCTCCGCTTCGATGCTTCGGCTAGAGTCATTTCCTGGGAGCTTTCTTTGCGGGGGTGGTTATACAC
>Ga0194058_10001869_pt1 | contig 10409 bp, 9 predicted proteins | sample SepL4417m_MetaG_FD_155490 | JGI IMG/M metagenome (GOLD analysis project Ga0194058, IMG submission 155490) | Anoxic zone freshwater microbial communities from boreal shield lake in IISD Experimental Lakes Area, Ontario, Canada - Sep2016-L442-17m | ecosystem: Environmental > Aquatic > Freshwater >... | reverse complement strand
GAGACCAGCGCCAGGCTGCCAGGCCGGAATCTCCGTGCCATCCAGACCTCGCCACGAGCAAAAGGCTTCCTTCCCAGTCACCGTCTCGCCGGGCAATGCCTTCTGTCGCGTGGGAAAGGGGCCGATGCAGCGGTGCGCATAGCGATACCCGAAGGCTTTGAGGATCTGCGGCGTCTGGTCCGTGTAGCCCGGCTCCTGCATGGCGTAGGTTCGGACCTGGCATCCGAAGTTGTCCAGGATCGAGCGCGTGCCTACCGCGAACTGACGGATGGATCCCTCCAGGCTAAGCGTGTGCAAATGAGGCTGGCTATAGGTTCCGTTGACGATTCCCAATTGGCCGCGTCGAATGGCTGCCCCAATCCTCTGGGCGAGGTCCGGGTACATGGCCTTGACGTCCTCAAGCTCGCCGGCCGAGAAGTCATAGTTCAATCTCGCCCCAGGCGTGGACTCGAGGACGTGGAGATTGCGACTGAGCCGCTTGGAGTATTCCTCGATGGACGGCGCTCCCCAGGGGGGAGTCCGTTCCGCACAGACGGTGTCCTCCTTGATAATCAACCACATCGGGTGCATGGCAAAGGCCATGTGGCGTTTTGGTTTCGGTCGGTTGGTTTCAGCCGGCTTGACTGGCGAGCCGACGCCCTCCGCCGCAACGCGAGTTACCAGTGATAAAACGGCACAAAGGCCGGCTGCCACAAGCAGCATGGTTCCGATTTGTCGTCGCATGATAGGAGTTCCTTTCTCTCATTGCGAGGCTATGCCTCAGCTAACTTTGCAAAAGTCCAGTAAGCGTAGAAGGAAGGTATCGTCGAAAATACCTAGCGCGCTCGTTCTCGCCATCGCTCGGGATTGCTCGCTCCGTGAAAAACGCCGAGAACCATGATCGTCTCCCTTCGCTGCCGAAACAGGATCACGTAAGGGAATCGCCGAACCGTAGCAAATCGAACGTCGCCGAAGGCCAACGAGAATAATTCCGGATGGGATTCGATTCGATCGAATCTCGCGTCAACCATTTTGCGGAACCGAGCACCCAGCAAAGGTGAAATCCCATCGTAATAGCCGATTGCGTCGGTCAAATCGGACGATACCGCAGGATGAAAACGTAACCGATTAGCCATGCTTGCCGCCGACTTGCCTCCAAAGTTCCTCTCGCGTGATGGCTATCTCTGGGTTGTGATCGAGTTCCTCCACCCGACGCTGCGCCTCTTCCTGATGCCATGGCTGCAATGGAAACGGCTCGCCGGAATCAGCAATGTCCTCCCAAAGTTGCTCCACGATTTGAAGCTTGTCGGCAATCGGCAGTTTTCGAAGTTCTTCCAATTCGATTGACATTGAAGCCTCTTCTTTCTGGCTAAAACAGCGACACCAAAAGCATATCCCCTATTTTGCGTTATCTAGGCTACACCGTCAAGAGGCGTGTTGGGGGGTGTCGGGGGAGGTTGACGCTAGGGCGATGCAAAGTTGGGGTCGGCGTGCTGGAGTAATCGGGCCGGATTTGTTTACGGGCGAGGCGAATTGTTGGTCCGTTGGGCCGAAAGGGAATTTCTAGGGAGATCCCCGTTTTCCAGGGCTTTGCCCTTCGCTGGGTCACCGGCTGGGCCTTCGGCCCGAATACATTTCAATGGATTGTCCTTACCCACATCTTTCGGCCAGCCGAGCGTCTTCATGGCCATTTATGGTCATTCCCGGCTAGGGCGATGACTTACGAAAAGAAAGGCGGCATCGCGACGGCATCGCGCGACCTTTGAGAATCAATCGCAGAGGATCGCGAAAACTAACTCTTAATTTCCCTTCAGCAACATCCTCGCCGCCAGGGTAATCCCGATGAGAATCACGAGGCGGCGGACATTCTTTTGGCCGAGGCGTCGCGCGGTGCCCGCGCCCGCGTAGCCGCCAAGAATAGCCCCAGCCGCCATCAACATCGCGATCGGCCAATCGATGAGCCCCTTGACGATGAAAATCATGGCGGCAATGCCATTGATAAACATTGCATTGAGGTTTTTGATGGCGTTGGCCTGATGGATGTTCGAGAAGCCCAGGATGCCGTAGGCAGCCAGCATGAGGATGCCGATACCCGCACCAAAATAGCCGCCGTAGACGCCGATGAGGAACTGCGACAGTAGCACGGCGAACCAGCGGAGTGGCGTGGCGGCATGGCCGAAGGCGGCCACCATGGCGGATTTTGCCTTCGTCGGTGCGCCTTCAACCAACCGTTTCCCGCTCCGCCACGGCCAGCGCGAGAGCGGCTCCTGTACGATGAACAGCCCCGTGGCCAGAAGGATCAAGTAGGGCACCAGAAGGGCGAAGGTTGCGGGATCGGTAATGACCATCAGCCACGCGCCGAGCGCGCCGCCCAAAAAACTCGGAACGGACAAGAAAAGAATCTCGCGGCGATGCTGACCAAGCTCCGTGCGATAGCCCCAAAAACTACCCAACGCACCCGGCCAGAGGGCAACCGTGTTCGTGGCGTTCGCGATGATCGGCGATTGGCCGGCAAGGATCAGGGCGGGGAAAGTCAAGAGCGTGCCACCGCCCGCCACGGCGTTGATCGCGCCTCCCAGCACGGCCGCGCAGAACAAAATCAGGTGATGCCAATCCATGGAAGGAATTCTACCACAATGTTTGCCGGAAGCTAGACTTCTCAAGGAGAGATGGTGGGGCTCGCTGCGCTCGTCCCATCCTACGCTTGCCGTGGACCCTTTCCGCAAAAGAAACTAAAAAATTCCTTATATAAATTCCTTGGACCAAGACACCGCCTATGTATCACGGTGTTGGTTACCCGTCACACATTAGGATCCGCTGGTTCGACTCGATTTGGTGCATGCTTGGCGTCTTGCCGATGGGGTTACTCGTGCTTGGGAGCAGCCTGGGCGTGCTGGACCTTGGGTTTACCGGCAGTCCACTGGCCGGACGCATCGACCTCAAAAGTACCGGAATAGAACCAGGCGGCAACGCCTTCCGCGACGATGTCCGCATGATAGGTCCGCTGCTTCACGTCGATGACGAAGGCGGCCAGGCCGTAGGTCTTCAGCCCGATCGTAGATCGGCACGATCGCCATCTTGCCGTTGCCGTTGATGAAGCCAATCTTTCCGTCGATCTCGACCCGCTCGAACCGGTCGGAATCCGCCTTCAAGTTCGGCTCTTCCGCAATTGCTTCCAGGATCAGTAACTAACTTGCGAGGCATATCGCCCCAAGTGCAAACCGCGGCATGACTTCGCCCTCATCAATAACTGGTAATGTGTTTGTTCGTGTTGGCGGTTATGGTCACTCCGGCGGAGCCTGCCATATCCGTTCAAGTTCGAGATCGTCTGGTCCGTACCCGCCCAGCCAAATGGTCATGCCTTGGTCGTCACAGCATTCCAATTCGTAGCCCGGCGGACGAGTATAGATTTCAAGGATCGTTGCAGTGTCTCCGGGCTGGGGTGGCCGTTGATCCTGCGGAAACCTCTCCATAGCTGCCTTGCTCAAGACCTTAACCACCCGAACTTCGTCGTACATCGAGAAAGGCGTCATGGCTAATTACGTGAGGGCTGCGGAGAAACGTGGTTCGGCCAACGGGAGGGCTGGCCGACACCCGACGATCCAGGGTGACCAAGCCTAAACCATCTTTCATTCTATCAGGGTTTGCGAGCCAGCCCCACGACTAAGGCGTCCGCGCAGCGGCTCAGCGCACAGGCGGTGTTGGCCCGCAGAATCCGGTTGTAACTATTGGCACACGCATCGCGTTCGCCACGGAAGATTTACGATTGCAAAAATGAGCAGCACGTAGCCGGGCAAGCAGGTACATCCAGCCTCACGGAATCTCTTTGGTCCTTCCGTGTACTCGGTCATCTGCTCGGGCGTAATCGAGTACAGTACCAAGGCCAGCCCCGTTATTGCCAGAAGAACAGCAATCCAAGGACGCTTATTCCATGCAGTGCGAACGTAGGAAACGCGAAGCGGGAGCCCTAAGATCACGCCCGCCACAACAAAGGTCCCGCTCCAGAAAGCCGCACAGATGGGCTGGCCAATAAACGAAAGAAGCCCGTCGTACACTGTCGCGGCCATTGTGAGCATATACACGCCCCATCCTGCGCCCCATGCCACAGTGCATCGGATCGCAAAAGAGTTGCGGACTTTCTTCGTCCGCTGCTCGTAATTCTCAATGGGCGTGAACTGGAAAGACATTTTGGAGTGCAAGTCTCAACGGGCCAACGGCTAGGCTGGCCGACGCCGTACCGTCCGACGCCAGCCAGGCCCAAACTACGATTGATTGTACCAAGGTTTGGAGGCCGGAACCACCGGCAAGGCGTCCCGCTCTGCGGCCAGCCTATGTTGGGCAAACACTATCTTGCGATATATCCGATCAAGCGAACCAGTCCTGCCACAAGAAACGGCGAAAAACCAATTACTTTGGTCCAGATGCCGTGAAATCGCCAAGTCGCCAAAGTAAAAATAACCATGAATAAGACAATTGCCATCGCGTAGAATAGATAGTCTATTTCTGGAAGCAGGAAGATAACCCCAGGACTATTCGAGTGTGGGTATCGTGCTTCAAAGTCACGAATGCCTTGTTGTACTGCGGGTTCAACTCGCAGATTGTAGTCCGCTAGAACAGCGACGTAGAGGCTGCATGCACCCAAAAGCACCGTGGTACAACACCGCGATAGCCAGCCTGGAACGCCTTCGCGTGGTGCGGCGGCAACGAAGCACCAGGCGGTGTTCAACAATCCTCGCACTAGAATCGCCAAATCAGGTCCGCTCGCGTCCGTGGCTTCAACTTCTCGCTTGAAGTCGGCATCCAGACAACCATCCCGCGATGTGCCACAATTCCAGCACACATCGAAGGCGTCCTCGATGTTCTCGGCACATTTACGACAGTTCCACACGCGCGGTTCCCAAAAAAAGAGTTGGCCCAACGGATCTCTGGCTGCCGAACTGTCGCATTGAACGGTCTACGGCTAGCCCCCGGCTCCATCGGTTGCGAAAGCAACCTTCAGGCACGACCCACATCCCCCATCTTAACGCCGTGCCATCGCTGGGTCAACAGCCAGCACCAGGTACTTCCGCGTTACATGCGATTGGAGCAATTGAAAGAACTTGGGGCCGAGGAGTGGTCGTCAATACCCTCACCCCCTGCCCCTCTCCCGAGCACGGGAGAGGGGAGATTGGCGGCCTCTGCCCCTCTCCCGCGAAGGAATTCGACCACAATGTTTGCCGTAAGCTAGACTTCTCAAGGAGAGATTGTGGGGCTTGCTGCGCTCGTCCCACGCTTGCCGTGGACCCACTCCGCGAAAGAAACAAAATTTCCTTGGGACCGCGAACGACTACAACCGCTACCTTCATTATGACCGACACCACTAGGAGCAGTTACGCCCGGCTTACGCCCTGGCAGGCCCGAGCGGTGTTGATCGCACTGCTGCTGCTAATTGCTCTGGGCTTGTGGAAATCGCCCACGCCGCCGCCGCTTTGCGATGTCCGCGAAGAGAACGCCAAGTCGGGCGATGTGTTCCTGTACATGACCGAGATCAAACGGATCCACGCTGGCGAGAATTATTACCAGGTCGCCGCCGAGGAACTTGTGGCCCAAGGCTACCCGACGGCCAGTCTCTTCAATTGGCGAACCCCGCTCCCCATGTGGCTGATCGGCAAGCTGCCCAACCCGCTGCTGGGCCGGCTAATTCTGATTGCCGCGGGCATCGTGATGTTGCTGATGGCTTTTGAAGCAGCCGCGAGGGAGCAGCCCAACGTCTATCGACTGGCCATGCCGCTGGTTGCCCTGTTGATCGGGCCGATGTTGCCCTGTTTTCAAGGCGATGTCTTCGTGCTTACTGAAGTCTGGGCGGGGACCATGATGGCACTGTCGCTCTGCGCCTATGGCGTAAGGCTCCGCTTCTTAGGTGCCTCGATGGCCCTGGCCGCGCTCTTTCTCCGCGAGTTGGCTCTGCCCTACTGCCTGCTCGGCTTGGCTCTGGCCCTTTGGGAGCGACGACCGAAGGAATCGGTGGTGTATCTCGTCGGCCTGATCGGCTGGGCTATCTTCTACGGACTGCATTGCTGGAAGGTCAGCCACTTGATCACCGCCACGGCAGAGGCCCATCACCAAGGCTGGCTGCGGTTTGGCGGCCTGACGTTTGTCATCGCGGTGGCGCAGATGAACGCGTGTCTGGTACTCTTGCCGGTATGGGTCACGGTGATCTTCTTTGCCCTGGCGATGATCGGCTTCGCCGGTTGGCAGACGGCCTGGGGGGCACGGATCGCCCTAACGGCATGTCTGTACGTCGTGGCTTTTTCGATGGTCGGCCAGGAGTTCAATCGTTACTGGGGCCTGATGATTGCGCCGCTCTTCTGCTTCGGCTTCGTACGATCTCCCGCGTCGATCGCCGATTTGTGGCGCGCGGCATGGAACCATCGGGTTGGAATCGCAGGGATTAGGGCAGGCTAAAACTCGGTGCCTGCGGGTTGGGGACACTAGGCCAGAGCGGGCGAGTAGCCTTCGATCCGATCATAGACTTCCTGCCGATGAACGGGCACCTCGGCGGGAGCCACAATACCGAGCTTCACCTTATCGCCTTGAACCGACAAAACAGTGATCGTCACTCCGTTGCCGATGGTTATCGCCTCTCCACGCTTGCGACTTAGAACTAACATGGTCAAATCCTCCTTGTTAAAAATTGCCGAGAACGGGTTTCCCAGCATCCATCGTTTTAATTATAACAACCGTAGCTGTCATAAACAAGAGAATACCATTTTCAGAGAACGGAACAAGGGCAATTTGAGAACGATTCCCAAATAATAAGAAGGGTAAAATAGGTAAGTTGGTAATCTATTCTTCCAGTCTTGGTAACTTCTCAAACAGTGACATCATGCGGAGCGGTTCGCGCACCGTGCCCGGCAGTTTGGAGCCATGGCATCCCCTTTGCTCACCTATCTGGGAAAGTCACATTACGGAGTCAGCCTGACTCCGGACGAGTTCCGTTCTATTGCACATTTACCATTCCGCGGACTTTGAGTTTGAGATCGCCCTGGCCGGGATTCTCAAACGGGCCGGGCGTTGGGTTCGCTTCGTTCCGTTGTTTGCCGAAGTAATCGGTGTTGATGCGAATCGGTGTGCCATCCGGTTGTTCATAGGGAAGATTTGGGATGGTCGCTTTGCCGAGAAGATCGGTGGTCACCAGTTTGCGAGCTTCTTCGGCGGCCCAGGCTTTGTCGAACTGGACTTCAAGGTAGTATCCGTCCGTTTTCTCGACCAGCTTGATGGCCGGATCGAACTCCGGCTTGACGAGCGGATTCTTTTCATGCTTCGATGGCTTGGTGCCTTTGAGGAATACGTTGCCTTCCATCCAGACGGGCAGACGTGCCGTATTGTAGGGGCTCAGGTCGCCACGCTCGACGAACAGATTGTTGTAGAAACGGTCGTCGCCGCACGGGTTGTTGTGCAATCCGGCGACTTCCGTGGAGTGTGCCTTGTGAAAGGGCGTCAGGCGACCGTCAAAGGGATTCATGTGAATCGTCCCAGCGATCAGGTTGTGGACATAGGCACCGCCTTTTGAAACATCGAGGAGTGTCATCGGGGAAAGGAAAATGTTGTTGTCCACCAGAAACGGTCCGTGATCCACCTCCATGAATAAATCCTGATCGCGGTTGTCGTGGAAGAGATTTCCAGACACGCGCGTACCCTGGGCCATCCAGTCGAGCCAGAGTCCCCGACAGGTCCGGTAGATGTGATTTCCGCGAATCTCAACATCAATAGCGGCATGAAACTTGATACCCGCCATCTCGGCACCCGTGAACAACTGCCGGACATGAATATCATGGATGGTGTTGCCGGTGACGACGCTGAACGAACACCCCAAGCTGCCTACGACGCCGGTCTGTTCGCAATGGGAAATGTGGTTGTTTCGGACGATGTGGTGGCCGATGGTATCTTTGTTCCAGCCGTTTTTGAGGGCGCGCTCGATGGTTTTGACGTAGCCCTCCGCGGAATTGGCCGAAGTGTTATCCCACTTGTCGCCATGTTTTCCCAGCGCAATTCCCGAACACACGGAGTGGCTAATCACATTGTTTTCGATGATCCAGCCTTTGCTCCAATGCGTGCCGATCAAGCCAATTTGCTCGGCCGTGGGCGGTGCCCAGGGAGTTGCCGCATGGCGCATCGTGAAGCCGCGCACGGTGATATAGTTCATGTTGGGCTTTTCAGGATAGAACACCGTCCGCCGCACGTTGATCTCCACCTGTTGCTCATTTGGGTTGACGCCCTTGAACTGCGCCCAAAGCGTGGTGTTTTCCTTGTCCACTTGACCGAACCAGAGAGGCGTGCTTACCGTCGGTTTCAAGACATCGGCCTGCTTGGCGGCCTCGATCAGCCAGTCGCCATTGAGATAGACGGCGCCGGTGTGATGCTGGCGTCGCTTAGGATTGAACCAGTCGCCGCGGAGGAGGTCGCTGTAGGGATTGAAACTGCCGAAGAACGCATTGGGCAGGACGACTTTCCAGACGTCGTCCTGAACCTTCACCCAGTTCTTGACGACTTCCGAGCCCTTGATCTCAACCTTCTCGCCGGGCGCGGCTTGGTAGACGATCCGTTTTGCGTCGGATTCACCACCGCGCGGAGGGCTGATGCGTTCGCGGTAAACGCCTTCATGCACGGTGATGACGTCGCCCGGTTGCGCGAGAGTGGCGGCACGCTGGATCGTACGGAGCGGGGCTGCCTGCGTGCCGGGCTGGGTGTCGTTGCCGTTAAGAGCGACATGGAAGTCGGTGGCGTAAACGGTGGTGGCGAGCGCAACGGCACCCAGGAATTGGATCACGATTCTTGTCATGGTTGTAGTCCTTGTGATGTTGGAAGTAGAATTCACTCGATGATGCATCATTCTACATTGGAAGCGCGGGATTGTTAAGTGCAGGCCGAAAGGCCGTCTCCCAAAGTGTCTCTGCCTGGCCCAACGAATCTTTTTCGCCCACACTCCGGCCGCGTGTGGAAATAAGGGGAATTCTGGACGGGGCTTGCGGGGCTTGTTTTTTGCCGTGGATCGATTATGTTTAGATAAGCTGAGTGTGGTTCCGGATAAAATCAACACCCCCGTCTTAGGGTGGGTAGTTGGAGATGCCGGGTGGTGAACCAGGTGTCGCGGCAACTATACGGCGTGTCCACACTAAGTCATAACATCAATGCCAGTAAGCACTTGGCAGCGTAGCTCAGTTGGTTAGAGCAGCGGAATCATAATCCGCGTGTCCGGGGTTCGAATCCCTGCGCTGCTACTTCACAACCCTTTACCTAGTAAAGGGTTGTGTCGTTTATCCCCCGACTTGGTTTGGGCCGGAAGGCCCAACCGAACCAAAAATCGAACCTGCACTACCGAGTGGTTCAGTATCAGACCCCCAGAGTTGTTCGGCGATTTCGTCGCATTCGAGGTCCACGTAAAAGGCCAGCGTCGTCGCGATATTCTCGTGCCGCTAGTTTAATTCGGCATGTCACAAATGACACGAAACCCAACATTTGGGCTTTTTGATGTCGGTGAGAGTCGTGACCGACTTGCCGAACGACAATCAGATGGACCATACAGCCAACTGCCTCCCCGAATCAAGCGGAATGAATTGGTGTTGTTATCTTCGACTGAAGATTGTTGATTTTCCGCAAAATACGGATCTTCGCACCACTCAGCCACGTTTCCCATAATATCGAATAAACCCCAGGCATTTGGTTTCTTCTTGCCAACTGGATGCGGTCTGCTACCAGCGTTATCTTCAATCCACGCATGATCCACCAACAGGGCAGGATTCTCGCCAAAAAAATACACAGTTGAAGTCCCAGCACGGCAGCAATACTCCCATTCTGTCTCGGTCGGTAAGCGATATACTCTGCCCGACTCCTTTTCTTTAGGCAAGGCCGAAAGACGTTTGCAGAATTCTTTGGCTTCGTCCCAGGACACCTGCTGAACTGGCAACTTATCCTCGCCCAACTTTGAAGCCTCCGATTGGCCACTTTCGCCCCCGAAAAAGCAACTTGGATTTATGCCCATTACTTCTTCGTATTCATTTTGCGTCACTTCATACGTACCAATCCAAAACCTCCGCGATATGCTCACTTCATGCTGTCTCTCGTTTCTATCGCGATCGCTTTCCTCCGCAGGTGATCCCATGAGAAAAGTCCCAGTCTTAATATACGTAAGATGCATTCCGACAGAATTTACGAGACCTTTCCTGAATGGCCCGCATCTCCATATCGCAACAGCAATAGTCAACGGCACTAAGAAAGCTAGGATTACAAGAACTCCTATTGCCCACCGCCTCTTCCTTGGCGTTGCCAACGTGCGCGTCCATTCTGGAAAACTGGACTTGCCTAGTTTTCATGGGGCGCATAGAAATAATACATGGACGTCGTGCAGATGAGAGCGGATTTTCGGAATGGGCGGCTGTCTGCGGAGCAGT
>Ga0194058_10001866_pt1 | contig 10414 bp, 11 predicted proteins | sample SepL4417m_MetaG_FD_155490 | JGI IMG/M metagenome (GOLD analysis project Ga0194058, IMG submission 155490) | Anoxic zone freshwater microbial communities from boreal shield lake in IISD Experimental Lakes Area, Ontario, Canada - Sep2016-L442-17m | ecosystem: Environmental > Aquatic > Freshwater... | reverse complement strand
CTCAAGAAGGTCTTGTTCAATCTCATCGAGTTCGTCATGAGCTGCCGTTCTCCCAGCCGCCTCAACAATCATTGTGATATCAGAACTGGAATAATAATTCGTCATTTCTGCGAGTTTTTCATAATTTAGGTCTTTTGAATGTGCACTTTTTACGAGTTTCATCCTGAATAATTCAATTCGGGCTTCTGCATCTGGAGGACCAACATAAATGCGTTTATCCATACGTCCTGACCGCATGATTGCAGAATCGATTAAATTAGGTTGATTCGTAGCGCCAACTACTAAAATGCCTTGTTTACTTGCATCATTCAGTTTGGATAAGAATTCGTTGATCTCTTCTTGGCGATACGATGAACTCTCACCCAGTGACTCGCGCTTGGGAACAAGAGCTTCTATTTCATCAAAGAAGAGAATCGTGGGAGCATTATTTTTCGCGTTCTGAAAAATTTCCGCGATTTTACCAGTTGTCCCATGTTGATATGTCGATCCGATGCTCGATGGCGAGAATTCCTGAAAGTTATAATCAATTTCCTCAGCAAGTTTTCTAACAATGAATGTTTTCCCACATCCGGGAGGACCATACAGGAGAATGCCATTGGGTGTAGAAACATTAAATTTCTTGAATTTTTCAGGGTTTTTCAACGGCTGGATAACATCTTTATCGAGGTTATCTTTAAGTTCCCGCATTCCCGCAACGCAGGCAAATCCCCTTGGTTCAGAATCTATTTTTTTATTATCCGGGCGTTTGAAGGTCTTTTTAACGTTGGGCTGATTACTAACCGAAGATAAATGCGTTTCATTTTGAATATTTTCATCAGGTTTGCTCTTTCTGGGGGAAATTTCCTTTTCACAATTTATCGAGGTTTTTTCAGCATCTTCAATGTCTTTTTTAATTGCGTCCAACAATTCAAGTGCATCTGCATCTTCGGGTTCGATCTCTAATGCTACTTCTAAAAGCTCCTTTGCTTCAGATAATTGGCCAAGACTGCATAATGCGACAACCTTACCATATAGCGCACTAAAACATTCGTCATCGTGTTCTAATGCCATGTCAAATGAAGAAATCGCGTCATCATATTTCTCAAGATTTGAATATGCAAGACCACAGAACGTCAAAGCAATGACTCCAGTATCATCATCTAATCCAAGTTCTAATGATTTCTCTAAATTTTTTAAACCAAGACGAAATCGTTCTTGATTGACAAGGATTACCCCTTTCTGGTAATATGCGTCAGAGTAGTCCGGGTTACAAGTTATTGCAGAATCAAACGCGCTAATTGCATTTTCGTTATCTTCCAGATTGCTGCAACATAACCCTCTATTGAACCAGAGTTCCGGGACAGAATTGTCAATACTTAGAGCTTTGTCAAAAGCATCGAGAGCTTTTTTATAATTACTTTCATTAAAAAAAAAGTTGCCAATATCCCACCATTCTTGTTGTGTTTTAGTAAAAAGCCCCATTTTATCAAACCTGTAGATACTTTGAGTAATTTGAGACTAACACTAATTTATATTTTCGAAATGTATCAAAAACAAGAGACCATTTTAAAAAATACATCTCCATTTTACCTTTCCCTTTCGGTGCAGTCCCAAACAGCTCATTCACCATCTTGACCTCGCAGAGCTCCCCACACATCGAGCAGGTCTCCGTCTCCCCGTCCCGCTCATGGATCTTCCGGGCATGCTCCCCATAGAGCGCCAGCCGGAACCGCTCATCCCAGTCCAGCTCGTGCCGGGCCTCCGCCATCTGCACCTCGCGATCTATCCGACTCCGGCTTTTTCATGCAGTTATCACACTGTAATGCATGATTTTATCTATTTTCGTGCACTTTAATGAATTAAGGATATCGTATGGCAGTAACCGATGCACTGATCACGCAGCGACACGAGATCGAGAGCAGACTCAAAGAGCGGTACATTGAGCGGGATGCAGCGATCGGGGGGAAATCGGCCAACCTGATACGGGTTATCTCAGGGCCGCGAAGGGCAGGAAAATCATTTTTTGCCATGCATATGCTGCCACAGGATGGCAGGTTCGGGTACGTGAACTTCGACGATGAACGGCTTGCAGCACGGGAAGCAGACGAGATCATCGCGGCAGTAAAAGAGGTGTTCGGTGCACCCGAAGTCCTCTTCCTTGACGAGATCCAGAACCTGCCGAACTGGGAACTCTTCGTCAACCGTCTCCAGCGGGAGGGTTATCACCTGCTCCTTACCGGCAGCAACTCCCAGCTCCTCAGTTCTGAACTTGCTACACACTTAACCGGAAGATATCTCCAGACCACGCTCTTTCCCTTCTCATTCCGGGAGGTTCTGCGCACTCGTGGCACACTCATTACAACGGCAGAGAAACAGGCAATGCTCGCCCAGTACACAAAGAACGGTGGATTTCCCGAGGTGATCCTCAAGGATCTCGAGGCAAGGGAATACCTTTCCACCCTTTTCGATGCTATCGTATACAAGGATATTGTGAAACGGTACCGCATCCGTTCAGTCCCCGCTATCGAGGATCTGGCACTGTACCTCATCTCAAATATTGCCAGCGAATATTCCTATTCCACTCTTGCAAAGGTCACCCGGAGCCGGAGTGTCCATACCGTCAAGAAATACCTGGCTTATCTTGAACAGACATTCCTTTTCTTTTCCATCCCGAGGTTCTCGTTCAAGGTCAAAGAGCAGATTACCGCAAACAGGAAGATCTACTGTATTGACAACGGATTCATCCAGGCAAAAGCCGCAAATTTCTCTGAGAATCGCGGGCGCCTCTATGAAAACCTCGTCGCTATTACCTTAAAACGGCATGAGATGAACGGCGTTCTTTCATGCTATACCTGGAAAAATGCCAAGCAGGAAGAGGTGGATTTTGTGATCCGGAGAGAGAACCGGATATCAGAGCTCATTCAGGTCTGCACGCATACCGGATCCCCGGCCACAAAAGAGCGGGAAGTCAGGGCTCTCCTCAAGGCAGGAGAGGAGCTCCAGTGCAACCGGCTCCGTATCCTGACAGAAACAGAGGACCGGACCGCAGAGGAAGAATGGTTTGGCAAAAAGGGCACTGTCATATACGAACCCATCTGGAAATGGCTTGAGAGAGATGGACTGGAGGAATGAACCGTCTTAAAAATCAGATTCACTTCAACGGTGAGCACTTAGAAAATGGGCGTATTCAATTCCGTAGTTACGGTCCCTGCTTCCCGTCCAAGTCCCTTATATTCCCCTTACTTCTTCCCTTTACCCTTAGGAGCAGTCCCGAACAGCTCATTCACCATCTTGACCGCACAGAGATCCCCGCACATCGAGCAGGTCTCTGTCTCCCCGTCCCGCTCATGGATCTTCCGGGCATGCTCCCCATAGAGCGCCAGCCGGAACTGCTCGTCCCAGTCCAGCTCGTGCCGGGCCTCCGCCATCTGCACCTCGCGCTCCATCTTCCAGCCCTCGTGCTTCCGGACGGTGTCCCCCACGTGTGCAGCAATCTTTGCCACCCGGGTCCCCTCAATGATGTCCGCGACATCCGGCAGCGCAAGGTGCTCGCTGGGCGAGACCATGCAGAGGAAGTCGGCACCATTGAGGCACGCAGTTGCCCCCCCGATCGCAGCAACCACATGGTCGTAACCGGGCGCGATATCCGTGACCAGCGGTCCGAGCAGGTACAGAGGGGCATGGTCGGTGATCTCCTTGATCATCTTCACATTGTAGCCCACCTGGTCGAGCGGCATATGGCCCGGGCCCTCAATCATCCGCTGGACTCCCTTGACCTGCGCCTGCTTTGCCAGCGTGCCGAGCGAGATATACTCAACCGACTTGGCGAGTTTCTCGGCATCCTGCAGGCAGCCGGGGCGCATCCCGTCCCCGAGGCTGATGGTTACGTCGTATTCTGCAAGGATCTCCAGGAGGTAATCGTATTCGGCATAGAGCGGGTTCTCCTCTTCCCGCTGCATCATCATTGCGCAGTGGAACGAACCGCCCCGGCTCACCACGCCCATCATCCGGGGATCGCTCTTCAGAGCCGCGAGGGCCTGCCGGTTCACGCCGCAGTGGAGCGTTAAGAAGTCCACACCCTGCTGGCAGTGCTCGCGGATGACCTTAAAGAGCAGGTCGCCATCTACATCCGCCGCATTGCCGGCCCGGCGCACCGCTTCATACACCGGCACGGTCCCCACCGTGGTATCGAGCAGGAGCATCTTCTTCCGGATCGCGACAAGGTCGCCACCGGTTGAGAGATCCATAATGGCCTCGGCACCGTTGTCGAGCGCTGCCTTTGCCTTTAGCTCCTCCATTGCAATATCGCACCGGGAGCCCGATGTCCCGATATTCACATTGATCTTAACGGTGCATCCCTGGCCGATCGCACACTGCTGGTGCTTGCGGGCGGGGTTTGCGGGGATGACAATCCTGCCAGCCGCAACCAGTCGTGCCATGCGTGCGGGATCCATACCCTCAATGCGGGCTGCCGCTGCCACTTCTTCCGGAACACCGCATGAACACCTGCGGACCAGCAAATCCATAAGAAACATCTGTTCGGAGTCCTTATTATTGTGCATGCAGGTCGAGTGGTTAACAAACGGTGATGTCTGGGCAAACTCCTATGTGGTAGGAAATATTCTGGTGGACGCCGGGGTCATGCCGATGGCGGTAGCACCCTACAAGGAGCAGATCGAGACCATCGTCCTCACCCACTGCCACTTCGACCATACAGCCCGGGTAAAGGAGATCGCGCACATGTGCAAGGCCAAGGTAGCGATCCACACGAGCGATGCCCGGGGACTTGTTGACGATGCGCAGAGCCTCTCGATGCACTTTGGCGCACGCTCACCGGGCATCCTGGCAGACATCATACTCAAAGAAGGCGATACCATCGGGGATTTCACGGTCATCCATACGCCAGGCCACACGCCGGGCTGCATCTGCCTTTTCAACGAGAAAGATCAGCTTCTCATCAGCGGTGACACGGTCTTTACCGAGGGGGCCTTCGGGCGCTATGATTTCCCGGGCGGGAGCCGGGCTCAACTCCAGCGATCGCTCGAACGCCTCGCACCACTCGATGTCGAAGGGCTCTTCCCGGGCCACGGGTCACCGGTAGAAGAGAACGGGAGACGGCATATCGCTGCTGCACTCAACCTGATCAAGAGCGGTTATGGATAAGGGAATTTACTGTCTCGTCTTCAAAAATCCCGGATGCACGGTCCGGATCGGTGCCCTCGGGGATATCCCGTTCCGGCCCGGCTGGCACTGCTATGTCGGGTCCGCGCTTGGCAGTGGTGGCCTGAAGCGTCTTGAGCGCCACATCAGCCTTGCTGCACAGCAGGACAAGCGCCCGAAATGGCACGTGGACTATCTTCATACTTCATCCTGCTTTTCTCTCGTATACGCGGTGTATGCATTCACGGACGATCCCCTGGAATGCCCGCTTGCCCGGGAGCTGGGCGATGACAGGGTTCCCGGGTTCGGGTGCAGTGACTGTTCCTGTGCATCCCACCTTTTTTACCGGCAGAACGATCCGCAGGAAGAGATCCTTGCTGCGTTCCACCAACTCGGGCTCACACCCATGACCAAAACCATCATGAACCCGGACGTAAAGGATAGCATATGAAAGTGCTGGGGATTTCAGGAAGTATGCGCAAGGATGGCAACACTGCAGCGCTGGTCAACGTCATTCTCAAACGCTGTCATAGTGCCGGGATTACTACCGAATTCGTCTCACTGGCAGGAAAGAAGATCCACCCGTGCCTGGGCTGTGAGAAATGCAAAGAGAAGAAGTGGTGCGTGATCGGGAACGATGACTGGGATGACATAGCCAGAAAGATACTCGACTGCGATGTGCTCGTTATTGGATCCCCCACGTACTACTACGATGTCTGCGGTCATGTGAAGAATTTCATCGACCGCACCTATTCCCTGTACCATGACCATAAACTGGCAGGTAGGAAGGGAGTTGCCGTGGCCATCCATGCAAACAAAGGGGCAAGCCGGACGATCCAAACACTTGAGGGCTTCCTGAGTACCCACGAGTTTTCATCCCTGGGCTCGGTCAAGGGCAACGGGTATCATGAAGGCGATGTGCTTGCCGATGAGGACGCCGTAGAAAAAGCTGAAAAGATCGCAGACAAAATCATCCGGCTGGTCAAAAAGGATCATCGCTGACGGGATCAGCCGTATTTTTTTCCCGTCATTTCTGCGATATCAATCCTGATGACACAGACACTCTCCAGCTCTTTTTCTATGAAAGAGTGGGGTTCTGCACCATATTGCTGCATAATACAGTTCAATCCTTTACGTTTCTCTTCAGGGTCCGCAATGAAGTGCGCTCTTCCCATGCAGATGACACTCCGGTAGTGCATCTCATATTTGCAGGGTTTTTCATCCCGCCGGACTCCCCTGCATTCGTCAAATTCAACGCAGCACGCCGGGTTCTTCTTCAAAAGCTCGATCTTCCGGCCTTCGTGCGCTGAATGAATATAGATCACACCCTCCCGGTAACCGAATGAGAGCGGCACGATATAGGGTCTGCCACTATCATCGCACCCCAGCCTGCATACCATTGCTTCGCTGATGAGTGATTCCATCTCAGAGCGATCGGTCATCTCGCGGTCATGTCTTCGCATGGTTTACCCGGTTTTCTTTGAAGAACAGCTCGTGCCCCGCAGGTTACAGTAACTCATACAGCGTAGAGCGACGCCGGAGCGGCCGGCCCACATCTTCTGCAACGCGCTGCATCTCCTTGGGATCGAGATAATCGGTATTGACCGCCCCAGCTCCTTTCGAGATGCTCTCCTCAAACATGGTCCCACCGAGATCATTGGCACCGGCAATGAGCCCCAGCTGTGCCATCTTGATCCCCTCTTTCACCCACGAGACCTGGATGTTGGTGAAGTTATCCAAAAAGAGACGTGCAACGGCCACCATCAGGAGATCCTCTCTCCCGGTCGCTCCGGCCCGGGCGACACCGGCCCGGTAAATGGGCGTGTTCATGTGAATGAACGAGAGCGGCACGAACTCGGTAAACCCGTGGGTCTCGTCCTGGATCTCCCGGAGGATAGATAGGTGGCGCACCCGGTCGGCATTCGTCTCGCAGTGGCCGTACATGATGGTCGCCGTTGTGCAGATACCGAGCTGGTGCGCCTCTTTGATGATGCGCACCCATTCGGCAGTCGGGATCTTCTCGTGACAGATCGTATCCCGCACGGAATCGACTAGGATCTCAGCTGCCGTCCCGCACATCGATCCCAGCCCGGCCTCCTTCATGAGAACCATAACCTCTTTCGTACTCATCCCGCTCTTTTCTGCTGCATACGCAACTTCCATCGGGTTGCTTGCATGGAGATGGACCCCCGGTGCTGCTTCACGGATCCACCGGTACACATCGATGTAGGACTGAGCAGTGAAGTCAGGGTGGAGGCCGCTGACCGTGCAGATCTCAGATACGCACCGCTCTCTGGCAAGGGCCGCTTTCTTCTGGATCTCTGCTTTGTCATGGAAGTAGATCCCATCGTTGCCGGGTTTTTTCGAAAATCCGCAGAACCCGCAGGTGTTGACGCAGAGGTTGGTCACGTTGATGTTCTGGTTCAGGACCCAAGTGACCGCGGGACCCGCACGCAGCTCCCGCATTGCATCAGCCGCAGCAGCGATCTGCCAGACCTGCCGGTCATGAACCGAAAAGAGCGTCAGGCATTCGTCTTCACTCAGCCGGTGGCCGTTCTTTACATCCTTGAGCAGGGTCCGCAGGTCTTGTACCATGATTCACTCCACGCAATTCCCGGTCCGGAATGCACGAATTATTGTGATTGTATCGTATTCCCATGCCACATGATTATTATTCCCTTACGTCAACCATGATTACAGGAGAGATATGCACCAGGTAAACATTCAACTGACCAGAAAAGTGGCTGAGGGATTTATCATACCCCTCGGCCCGGCGAACCTTGTCGCGATCAAGACAGATGTGGGTATGATCGGGTGCGGTGCGTTCGATGTCTCGGCGCTCGACTCATTCAGTTATCCGGCAGTAAAAGTCCGGCCATCCATCGGCCCCTCAATCGTTGACACGGAAGATCTCCTCAAAGGGATCGTAAAAGAGGCAAACCGCTCGGCAATGGGACGCGGGATCAAGAACGGCATGACCGGGCGAGCAGCGCTCGAACTGCTCTGATCTTCGGGTCAGATAAAAAATATAAAAACGTTTTTTTCGGAATTTTGCCGGTTCATTATCGCAGAACTCACACCAGCTCATAGAGCGTGTTCCGCTGCCGGAGTTTCCGCCCAATGTCGGAGACGATCCGCTCCATATCCTTGGGATCCAGGTAATCCGAGCCGGAGGCCCCGGCATCGCCGGTCACATCATCGGTGAACATGGTACCAGCGAGATCGTTCGCACCGGCGAGGAGAGCGAGCTGGGTCATCTTTAAGCCCACCTTCCCCCAGGCCACCTGGATGTTGGTGAAATTATCGAGGAAGAGCCGGGATACCGCAATCATCAGGAGATCTTCGCGGCCGGTAGGCCCGGCCCGGGCGATACCCTGCTGGTACAGCGGCGTGTTGGTGTGGACAAACGGGAGGGTGACAAGTTCGGTAAACCCGTGGGTCTCATCCTGGATATTCCGCAGGATGCCGAGATGCTCGACCTGGTCCGCGGCAGTCTCGTACGATCCGTACATGATGGTCGCCGTTGACTTCATGCCCATCCCGTGCGCCTCTTTGATGATCCGGACCCAGTCGGCAGTCGACACCTTGCGGGGGCAGATCACCTGGCGGACGGAATCTACGAGGATCTCCGCCGCGGTCCCCTGTATAGTGCCGAGTCCCTCAGCCTTGAGCCGGGCGAGTACTTCGGGGGTTGTGATCTTTCCGCGGAATGCTGCATGATCTACCTCATCCGGGCTGAACGCGTGGATATGGACCCCGGGTGCCGCCTCATGTACCCAGTGCATCAGGTCGACATAGGTGTCCAGCGTGAAGCCGGGGTGCACTCCGGACAACAGGCAGATCTCGGTCACCTTCCGCTCGTATGCCAACTTTGCCTGGACCTGGATACCCGCCTTGTCATGGCAGTACGCCCCCTCATCCGTTACTTTCCTCCCAAATCCGCAGAAACCGCAGAGGTTCTTGCAGATGTTGGTCACATGCAGGTTCTGGTTCCGGACATAGGTGACGGTATCCCCGACACGGCGTTCCCGCATCTGGTCAGCAGCCGAAAGGATCGCGAGAACATCGGAACCCCGGGTATTGAGGAGAAGTTCGGTTTCCTTTTCAGTGAGCCGGTGGCCATCCAGCACATCGGACAGCAGGGTAGATACATTCGCAGTTGTCATCGCTCCTCACCGTTCTTTCTTTCCGCTCTTCTTCTGTGGTTTTGCAGGAGTTGCTTCCTCTTTCCTGCGGAGGTAGAGTTCATGGAGCACCATGAGGATGATGACAGCAATGATCACTTCAACAATATGGAGCGGAAGGAGACCGACATAGGGCACGGTAAAGAGCGCCTTGCCGATAACCCACTCCTTTTCTACGGGTTCGACAGTCCCCGTCCCGGGAATCGTGAGATATCCCTGGTCGCTAAAGTTGTTATTGTCCCCCTTGGTGATGTACCCGCCATGTGTGGCAGTGGTACTTGTATTCCTGACATAGCCGGAGTTCGGGATTATGGAATCTGCCGGAAGGACATAGTTACCCTGCGGGGTTCTCATCGTAATGTCTTTTGTCCCGGGCGTGAAATTCGCGGCAGGGGGTGTTCCTGCTTCGATCGTGAGGATCTGGTACCCGTTTGTCGTTTCACCGCTGACGGTGAGGGGGAGATACTCGGTGGGAGTAATCTTTCCCCGGTAGATATTGAGATACGAGGGAACCGACTGCCCGGCTTCGGTCCATGTCATGGCCCGGTGGATGATCGGGTGCTGGGCCTTTGAGAGCGGGAGGAGACCAACTGATGCCCACATATCGGTGAGGCCGTTCGGGCGGTATATGATCACGTCGCCGTAATCCCCGAACTTCTTGTACCCGGATGCCTTCCCGTCATCCCATGTCTGGAGATCCCCGAACCGGTCCTTCTGGACAACAACCACAAGATCCCCCACATTCATATTGGGCACCATGCTTTCGGATTCGATCGTGACTACCGCAGGCCAGGTACCGCAGATCAAAACAAGAGCTATTGCAATGCAGCCGACAACTGCCACCACCCAGATCAGATCACGGGCCAGGGATACCGCCCAGTGCTCGCTAGTCCGGAACTGGTTGATCCGCGTTCGGATATCCGGGGATTTTTCATTGTCAGCCATCTAGCTACACTGTATGGGATTTTTTGTTAATATAGCGCACCGGTCAGACCATGATCACCGTACAAATATGGATGAAAGGTAGTAGACACCAAATAGGATGAGAAATATCCCGCACACAGTCATGATCCGGCCATAGGATCTGTCAG
>Ga0194058_10001865_pt1 | contig 10414 bp, 7 predicted proteins | sample SepL4417m_MetaG_FD_155490 | JGI IMG/M metagenome (GOLD analysis project Ga0194058, IMG submission 155490) | Anoxic zone freshwater microbial communities from boreal shield lake in IISD Experimental Lakes Area, Ontario, Canada - Sep2016-L442-17m | ecosystem: Environmental > Aquatic > Freshwater >... | reverse complement strand
AAGAAATACAATCGTTAGCTATCGAAAGAGATGCATTCCATGGTGAATGGAATTACACAATATCGCCACGATAAATTGCTCATGTTATTATGTAATGCATCCTTAGAGTACAAAAATCCTTCATATTCTCCTGTTTCTCCAGTTTAAAGATTATAGACTTAATTCAATATTACAATCAAGATGACACTATGCCAGATTTTCACCATGTATGTTAGAATAAAAAATCCTGGGGCGATCGAATACTCTGTTAAATGTTCATGAGGAAATGAGCCGCTTTCGGATGTGATGATATTCGGACAAAAAAGCATGATGAACTCAATTCATTTGACTACATAATATTTTTTCTTGACGAATGCCTAAATAGTATGGTCTTATATTTGATGTCAAGCCAATTTTTTCTTGCCAGGTTTTTAATTTATAGAGGTTGCCATGACCCGGTTCAAACCTGTTAAGACCCCAATATCAACGATGTCCGGTCCGAACCGAACACCTTGTCCCGTACCGCAGGTAGAAATCAAAATAGTACTGAACAATTTTGAATAAGTTTTTCAATACCCCCTTTTTGAAAGGGGGATTAAAATGGGACATGAAAGGGTGGGTATGCCCCAAAATTTTTTTAGAAATATTGTCTGGCCAAAATTTCTTGCAATTCCGTCGATGATCATCTTAGTGATTGTCGTATCCTTTGCTCAGGCAGCTCAGGTTATAGCGGATGAGCCGGATGTGCTTGAGGCCCGTATCGCCGGATCACCATCCTTGCGTGATTTGTTGTCATTAGTCTATCAATCAAGTCCGGTGGTAAAGGAGGCAAAGGCATCCTGGCGGGTCGCTATTGAAAAATACCGGGTGGAAACCGGGTATCCTGACCCCCTGCTCACGACAACGTACTGGCCGTCTGATCCTTCCAGAAACTGGGGCAATAAACGCTTTGAAACAGAGTTATTACAGATAATCCCGTTTCCTGGGAAACTGGCTGCCGCCGGAAGAGTGGCTGAAACCGAATCGGATATGGCCAAGTTGGAACTTGACCGAACGGTTAGGGATTTGGCGGTTAAGGTCCGTGAGTCTTACCACGAACTGCAGTACATTCGTGAGGCGGTCCGAATCGCCGATCATAACCGCTTGGCGCTTGAACACATCAGAAAAATCGGAGAAACGGCATATACCCAAAATCGGACTGCGCTTTACGATGTATTGAAAGCCCAGTCCCAATCCGGACAGGTTCAGTATGACATGCTGCTTTTGGAGGAACTCGAAAGAACCGAGATCACCCGTCTGAACGCGCTTATGAATCGGTTGCCTGAAGCGGTAATCGGTCCCTTGCAGAATGAACCCCCGGCACCTTTGGCTTATGGACTGAACGACATTTACACCCTTGCCGAGACCCATCGTGAGGAAATCCGGGTGGCTGCGGCAGGAGCGAACAAATCCCGCGCCGAGGCCGATGTGGCCCGTTTCCAGAATCTGCCCGAGTTTATGGTGGGATTTAAGTACGAATACGACGCTCCAGACTCGCCTGATGCTTCTGCAAACAACATGTACGGAATACAGTTCGGCATGACCCTTCCGATCTGGTGGAATAAAAACGCCGGAAGGCAGGAAGCAGCCCGCGCCGGAACAGAAAAGGCTGCGGCTCGGATAAACGTTCAGATCAACGAAGCACATGCCATGGTACGGGAAACGTTTTTCAGGCTTAAAAACGCCGACAGACTCATTACCCTTTATCGCGATCAACTTCTTCCACAGGCCATAAAAGCCATGGAGACAGCAGAAATCTGGAACCGCGAGGGGCAGGGCAGTCTTACCGATTTCGTGGAAACGGAGGCTGTCTGGTACAATTTCCAGCTTGCGCTTGCAAGATCCAGAGCCGATTATGGCAAATACTTGGCCAAGCTGGAAGGAATCGTCGGAATTAGCCTCACCCGCAAGCCGGAAGATGATCAGCAGTCGCCGCAGCCAGAGGCGAAGCCATGAAAATGCGCCGAAGAATCAAAAAGCGGAAAGGCCAGAGACTGGAAGGCTCAAAGAGAGAAAGCACCGAAAATCTAACTCGTCGGGCTTTTTCTTCTTTTGTTGGTGCGGACTTGCGGACTTTGGCTTTATTGCTGGCTGTGGTCGTTTTCTGTCCTGCCTGTTCTCATTATCAGAAACTGTCTGCGGACTATGAAACCTACAACCCGCCGGCCATAGTATCTCCCCCAATATCTCCGATACCCAAGCCAGTTGAGGATTCGCAGTCAGACATCGATTTCAGGAATCAGAAAGCGCTGCTCAATGAGATGGGCAGTCGATGGGAGGCAGCGCTGAATGCTCCGGGAGCGGATACCAGGTTTTTTTCGCCGGCACCGGACCAGTTATCCGGCCTGGAACCTGCCGCCCGAGACGCAGCAGTTGCCGTCCGTGCGCTATCCTCCCGATTTACTCTGGAAACACTTGAGATATTGGCGCTTCTTAGAAACTCCGGGGTGATTTCTGCTGAAAAGACTTTTCGGAGCAAGCTTCAATCCTACACCCAGATTTCAAACCTTGATGAAATGTTGAGGCAGTATTCTGCTTTTACCCAGGCAGTGATGACTGGAGTCGGAGACATGGCGGACAAGGAATCACCTGCCATGAAGTTTCCCTTTCCCGGAGTCATGGCCTTAAAAGGAGAGATCGTCAATCAGGAAGTTAAAATCGCCCGTGAAGAACTTGAGACCGTCCGAAAAACCGTGGTTACAGATAGCCGCCGGGTTTTCTGGAATCTGACTTATAACCGTCGCGCGCAGGAGATTACAGGCACCACGCTGGAACTTCTTGATCAGCTTGAGCTTTCGGCCCGGAAACGCTACGAGGTTGGCAAGGAAACACTTCAGGATGTAATTCGGGTTCAGATTCAGCAGGGGAAGCTGCGGGAAGAGCAGAACACGCTGAAAGAAGAGCAGAAAAGCCTTCAGGCAAATATTCGAAAGATAGCTGATCTTACGCCCGGATCGGATATCGGGTTTCCGGCAATCCGCGAGCCTCGACGGGAACTTCCTGCCATTGACGGGGTGTCTGATCTGGCCATGGAGCAAAGCCAGGAACTAAGAACCATCCGGGCCATGATTGGCGGAATGGAGCGGATGATCGAGATGGCGGAAACGGAGATATATCCCAGCTTTACCCAGAACCTCTCGTTATTTGAAAACAACGCCGTCATTCAGGTAGGCACGATCAAAACAGATGCGCCATTTGCTGATGTAGCCAAGTCTTACACGGGAGAGGGACTGCCGAAAAATCCATGGTTTGGTCTGGGCGATGCATATTTGTGGGAAACCCGGGAAAAACTCGAGGCACTGCGAAATGAGTTGAAAAATGCCGAAAACGGGATGCGCTTCAGGGTCAGGGAAGGGTGGTTTAAGCTGGATCTGGCTATCCGGGAAGAACGGCTTTATACAAAAAAGATCAGGGAACTTTCCCGTCTTTCCGCGGAAGTTACGAGCCTGCGGTATGAAGCAGGTGTTGCGGAGATGCGGGATGTAATCGAATTTTACATGACATGGTTTGGAGCCTGCCTGACCAGCGAGCGGAAAAAAAGCGAAATCGGTATTGCGCGGGCCAACCTGGAAGAAATTGTCGGAATATCTTTGAATTTAAGGGATAGTGTTAATCTTAAATCTTTTTAACCTGTTCATCCTGTCAAATTTTAATATCGAAGTTTATGGGGTTGTTGTTATGTTGCTTGACAATACGAACCAAGCATGCAACTATGTAAGAAAATAATCAGCAAATTTTTAAGAGGGATGTATGAAAAAGTTACTGTTATTCTTATCACTACTTGGGTGTGTTTCAGGCTGTGCTTCGCCGCCAATTTACATGGTTGATGATTTTCACGGTAAGAAAATTACCCGATGTGATAACGACGCGTTCTGTTTTCGAGAAACATATAGTGTCGCTTGGGATCACTCATGCCAGTCGAGTTGCTATACGTATCGAAATAATTGCAGTTCACATTTGAATAGCTGCGATTCAGCAGGCTATCCAGTTTCTTACAGGAGTAGAGAGTACGATTATGAGGAAGATCACAGTGGATATACTGTGACGCTTCCAGAGGGCGGTAATATTGCTATGCCAAAAGACAGGGTTAAGGAGGCTGGCCGGTGAATAAAACGCTGAAACTTTCGTTGTTTGCGTTATATTGTATGGCAGGACTTTGCACATTTCTTGCCGGTTGCTCAAATGTTGCTTATATTGATCCAAGTAAAAAATACGTTATTAATGAACAATTACGGGTGCCAGAGACTGATTCTACTGCTGGAAGATTTAATTCGCAGATTATTTTCATGGCGGATCAGATTGAGCGGAACGTTGACCGTGAGAGCCTTGAAAATACTTTCATTATCACTAGTTTTATCAATCTCAACAAGTTTTCGGAAACAACTCCGTTCGGAAGGCTTGTGGCGGAGAATCTCATCCACGAATTGCAGGTGCGTAAATGGAAGATATTTGAAGTTAGGCTAACCAAAGACATAATCATCAATGAAACAGGTGAGTTTTCCTTGAGTCGTGACATCAAAAAAATCAAGGATATGTACATGGTAGGTGGTATTGTTACTGGAACGTATTCAGTGGTGGATGGCCATGTAATAGTTAATTCACGTGTGATCGACATTAATACAGGGCTGGTTGCGTCATCGGCTCAGTCGTATATGCCGGCCAACTGGTTTACCGATGCACTGTTGTTCAATGCAGATAATATTCAGCCCTTGACAGATAATATTCAGCCCATGAAAATAGTCGGGGATACTCCTTTGAGTGGTGTGCGATGATGATTAGAAATTGTATTGTCGTTATAGTGTGCAGTGTGCTTTTTTTTACTTTGATGGGTTGTTTGGCGACACAAGAAGGTTATGTGCGCTGCTATGGAAAGACCTTACCTGTTTTGCTGGATTCTACGGATCTTAAAGCACTTTTTGGAGATATTGCCGCCGAACTGTGCGTTGACACATGTTCCGATTGTGTGGCGCGAATACCTGATGATAAAGGAGCCACACATAACTGCGCGAATCGTGATGAAATTATCCGACAGACCGTGCTTGTTACCGACTTTGCCGACATCCAGACATACATCCCCAATCAATCAGGCATCCTGATGGGTGAATTGATGCGGGCCAGTCTCAATAATGTCTGTTGCTACAAAATCGTCCAGGCTGAGTTTGCAAAATATTTCAAACTGTCAGAAAATGGGTTGGTAGTGCTGACGCGCAAGGCAAATGAGATCAAGAAGGAAGAGTATGTTCAGTCCGAAGTGGTTGTCGGAACATACAACTATCTGAGCAACAACAAGGTGGTCATATTTGTCAGAAGGATCGATATGCAAACCGGAAAAATATCCAGGATAGTGACTCGCGAGCTGGATTATTCATGCTCTGGAAGGTTGCTCAAGTACACCGTAAGGTGATGTGGCAATTTATCATGACAAACAATGCAAAAAGGGCGACCAGCAATGGCCGCTCTTTTTAATTTTTACCGTGAAAATACTTTAAACCACGAAACACACGAAAAAAAATGTTCTTCGCGCCCCTGCATCTTCGCGTGAGAAACTTTGACAAACGCCGCCACCGCATCCCAGTCATTGAAAATCTCCAGCGCCGTAACCGTTCACTCCTCCCTCCTTTTCCAAAGTCAGACATAATAAATTCAGTTTGTTATATGTCACGGGGGGGAGTGAACGGTTACCGGCCTGTCAAAAGGGTTTTTCGGTATTTTGCTTTTTCTGTTTCCCATCAGGTTGAGAAGGTTGGAGATTTCGAATGATAAAACTGCCTTTAAAAGTCATCTTGGCCGTGTTGGCTGTGTCGATTCTTGTCATTGGCGTGTCTTCCTGGCGCTTGGGCTATCAACAGGGGGTGAGCAAACAGTCATCAGGGTCTTCAGTCTCCCATAAGCTGCTATTTTACCGGAACCCCATGAATCCGGCCATTACCTCGCCGGCCCCTGCCAAGGATGAGATGGGAATGGATTATATCCCGGTTTATGAGGACGATGCCAGAGCCCCGGTCAAATCCGCACAGCAGCAGGCCGATGATTTTTTCGATGAGGAAACCAAGGTTTCCGGCCTTGGTGTGGTTACGATGACGGAGCAGGGAATAAGACTGTCGGGCGTTCAGGTTGCTACGGCAGTACAGGAGAAAATCCAGCGAGTTCTTCGTACCGTTGGATTTGTTGTGCCGGATGAGACCCGCATCCACCGGGTGCAGACCAAGGTCGGAGGCTGGGTGGAAACCCTTCTGATCAACTATACCGGGCAGCTCGTCAGAAAAGGCAGCCCCATTCTTTCTATATATTCACCGGAACTCTTGAGCAGTCAAGAGGAATTCATCAAGACCCGGCAATCGGCTTTACGGCCAACTGCGGATGCCGGAGATCGGACATCCGTTCAGAGACTGCACCAGTCCGCACAGCGCCGGCTGGGGCTATTCGATGTTCCGCCGGATTTCATCAGGGAGCTTGAACGCAGCGGAAAACCCCAGCGTACGGTAACTCTTCTTTCTCCAGCGGACGGTTTTGTGACTGCCAAGGACATATTTCCGGGCCAGGAAGTCAAGCCGGGAATGGAACTTTACACGGTTTCGGATTTGTCGGTTGTCTGGGTGGATGCAGAGGTCTATGAGTATGAAACCCTTGATGTGCATTTCGGACAGGATGGCGTTCTGACAACATCATTTGATCCGTCTCTTAGACTTGCCGGAAAAATAGCCTACATATATCCGTATCTGAACAGCGAGAGTAGGACCCTGAAACTAAGGTTCGATTTCGACAACAAGGACTATCGTCTGAAGCCCGGCATGTTTGTTGATATCAATCTCATGATCAATTACGGGGAGGGTATTGTCGTTCCCGATTCCGCCATCATGGATTCTGGAACCCGCCAGGTGGTTTTTGTGGATAAAGGCGAAGGCCGATTCGAGCCGCGGGAGGTTAAGGCAGGGGTTAGAAGCGAAGGAAAAACTCAGGTGCTATCGGGTTTGAACGTTCAAGACCGGGTGGTGGTAAAAGCTAATTTCCTGCTGGATTCCGAGTCCCGTCTCAGCGCCCTTATCGATGCTGCAATGGCTGGAAAAAAATAGGACAGGCCATGATAAAAAAGATCATCGAATTTTCCGCTAACAACCGCTTGCTGGTTGTCATGTTCACGATAGCCGTCATGGTAATGGCAGTTTATGCGCTTAAAACCATCCGCCTGGATGCGCTTCCGGATCTGTCCGATACCCAGGTCATAATTTACTCCAAGTGGGATCGTTCTCCGGACATCATTGAGGATCAGGTAACCTATCCCATTATTTCAACCCTGCTCGGCGCTCCGGACGTAAAGGCGGTCCGCGGCTTATCGGATTTTGGTTTTTCTTATATTTATGTCATTTTTAAAGACGGAACAGATATCTACTGGGCACGTTCGCGGGTTCTGGAATATCTTTCCAAAATCCAGTCCCGACTTCCAGAAGGGGTGCGAACGGAGCTGGGCCCTGACGCTACTGGTGTGGGCTGGGTCTATCAATATGCTCTGGTGGACAACTCCGGTGAGCATTCCCTGGATCAGCTCCGGTCCTATCAGGACTGGACCCTTCGATACGCCATCCAGTCGGTGCCTGGGGTTGCGGAGGTGGCATCCATCGGTGGATTTGTCAAACAATACCAGATCACCGTGGATCCCAACCGGCTGTCGGCTTACGGAATTTCCTTTAACATGCTTTCATCTCTCATTCGGGAGTCCAACAAAGAGGTAGGAGGTCGGCTGATCGAGTTTACAGGGGCTGAATACATGGTTCGGGGCAGGGGATATAGCCGGAGCATAGCGGATTTTGAAAGTATCGTAGTCAAGGTAACCCCCAACGGTACGCCGGTGCTTCTGAAGGACATTGGCCGGGTGGAGCTGGGGCCTGAAATCCGTCGCGGGATTTCCGACTTGGACGGAAAAGGAGATGCCGTGGGAGGCATAGTAGTAATGCGCCACGGAGAAAACGCCCTTAACGTAATCAATCTGGTGAAGGAAAAACTTAAGGAGCTTGAGCCCTATCTTCCCAAAGGTGTCAACATTATTCCCGTCTATGATCGCTCGAACCTTATTACCCGCGCTCTGGATACCCTTGGCCACGAGCTGAAAATCGAGATGATAATCGTCTCCCTTGTCATTCTTGTTTTTCTCTGGCACATTCCTTCCGCCATTGTGCCCATTGTAACAATCCCGGTATCTGTCCTGATTTCATTCATTCCGCTCTATTTCATGGGGGTCACGGTCAACATCATGTCGCTTGCAGGCATCGCAATTTCCATCGGGGTTCTGGTGGACGGCGCCATCGTGGAAGTGGAGAATGCATATAACAAGCTCTATCACTGGCAGGCGGGTGGCAAAAAAGGGGACTTTCACAAGGTGCGGCTGGAAGCTCTCATGGAAGTTGGGCCTTCGGTGTTTTTCTCGCTTCTGGTAATAGCAGTAGCCTTTCTTCCCATCTTTGCGCTGGTGGATCAGGAAGGCAGGCTGTTCCGGCCCCTGGCATATTCAAAAAATCTGGCCATGGCGATTGCCGCAGTTCTGGCCATCACCCTGGATCCGGCCATGCGTATGTTATTTACCAGGATGGACCCGTTCACATTTTCACCCAGGTGGCTTTCTAAGCTTTCCACGAAAGCGCTGGTAGGAACCTATTATTCAGAAGATTTTCATCCCATCAGCCGGGCTATATTCAAAGTCTATGGGCCTGCCTGCCGTTTTGTTCTGGCTTGGCCCAAATCCGTTATCGCCGCTTCGGTTGCTATGGTTATCCTGAGCATGCCGGTTTATCTGAAACTGGGTACTGAATTCATGCCGCCTTTGAATGAAGGAACCATCCTTTACATGCCGACAACGCTTCCAGGAATTTCCGTGGCTCAGGCCCAGGAACTGCTAACGACTCAGGATCAGGTGCTGCGCTCATTTCCGGAAGTAGAGCGGGTTTTTGGCAAAGCCGGGCGGGCGGATACATCCACGGACCCGGCTCCTTTCTCCATGATGGAAACAACCGTGGTTCTTAAGCCAGAAACTGAGTGGAGAGGAAAAGACAGGTGGTATTCCGCGTTGGTTCCGGATTGGATGAAATTTCTGGTTCGCCCGATCTGGCCGGATCACATTTCCTGGGAAGAGCTGGTTGCCGAAATGGACAAGGCGCTTCAAATTCCAGGGGTTTCCAATGCCTGGACCATGCCCATCAAGGCGCGGATAGACATGCTTACAACCGGTATTCGCACTCCTGTTGGCATCAAGGTTTTTGGATCGGATTTAAAAGAGATTGAGCGTATCGGGATTGATCTGGAGCAGGCCATTCGCGATATTCCGGGAACCCGGAGCGTATTTGCCGAGCGAGTAGCCGGCGGCTATTTCGTGGATTTTGAGCCGCGCCGGGATCAACTGGCCAGATATGGTTTGACCATAGCCATGGTTCAGTCGGTCATTACCGGTGCCATCGGTGGTGAAAATATCACCACCACAGTGGAAGGCAGGGAACGCTATCCGGTAAACCTGCGCTATCCCCGCGAACTTCGCGAGGATATGGACAAACTCCGTCGGGTTCTAGTTCCGACCCCGACTGGCGCCCAGATTCCGCTTTCTCAGCTCGCAGACATCAAGTTGGCGCAGGGGCCGGCCATGCTGAGGGATGAAAACGGATTTCTGGCCGGTTATGTCTATGTGGACATTTCCGGCAGGGATGTGGGTGGTTACGTTGAGGAGGCCAAAAAGCTGGTCCACTACAAGGTTTCGCTGAAACCAGGTTATCTGCTTCAGTGGAGTGGTCAGTACGAAAACATGATAAGGGTGCGGGAACGGCTCAGGATTGTCATACCCGTTACGCTCCTTCTCATTTTTTTTCTGCTATATATGAACACACAATCGGCCTTCAAAACCACAGTGGTCATGCTGGCCGTGCCATTTTCCGCTATCGGTGCGATATGGCTGTTTTACTTCCTAAACTACAATGTTTCCATCGCCGCCTGGGTGGGAATGATCGCTCTTATGGGCCTTGATGCCGAAACCGGAGTTTTCATGCTCCTCTTTTTGGACCTGTCACTTGACGACGCAAAAAAACGGGGCAAGCTGAATTCTTCCGTAGAATTGGATGAAGCGATCATTCATGGGGCCGTTAGCCGGGTGCGGCCCAAGATGATGACCGTTACCGCTGCTTTCATGGGCCTTTTGCCCATTATGTGGTCAACTTCAGCGGGGGCGGATGTGATGAAACGGATAGCAGCACCCATGATCGGCGGTCTTATCACCTCATTTCTTCTGGAGCTTCTGGTCTATCCGGCAATTTATAAGCTCTGGAAGGAACATACGGAACTGAAAACGACTTGAAACGATTGTAAAAAGTCTTATTGTGATGACATATACTGGGCTGATGAAAATTGCCATATATTTTAG
>Ga0194058_10001864_pt1 | contig 10415 bp, 8 predicted proteins | sample SepL4417m_MetaG_FD_155490 | JGI IMG/M metagenome (GOLD analysis project Ga0194058, IMG submission 155490) | Anoxic zone freshwater microbial communities from boreal shield lake in IISD Experimental Lakes Area, Ontario, Canada - Sep2016-L442-17m | ecosystem: Environmental > Aquatic > Freshwater >... | reverse complement strand
ATTACATACTGTAGCCCTTCCTCAACAATGGCGCCGTTCTTCACTTTAATGTTCAATTCCACATCAACTACTTTTTTTAAGGTTGTGAGAATTTTCAAATCGTCCTCCTAATCTTTTATGTTTCTTTGGTTCGGTCACATTTCGGGTCAAAATTTTGATCCACATGTAGGTCAATTGGCTGTTTTTTTCAACACATTATGACCCTCCTTTTTATTAAATTGAACCAAACACGCCAGGTTGCCTCTGCTGTGGCCAATTGGCATGGGAAGCCGACTCGTTCATCAACCACAGATATCAAAGGTTTGGCGGCATTCTTAATCACATTATAGCTGTGATGTAGTTATATTGTGACTTGATGTCAAGAAAAAAATGCTCAAACTGGAGAAATGAAAAGAATCTGTTGCGTTGGCGCCTTTGCGATATAAAACCTTAAACGGTTTTTTCATTGTTTTTTGGGCGACGAAAAAAACTGGAGTCTTACTGAGTCTGAATAATCTTGAAAAAATTGAGATGGCCTTGATCTATATGTAAAAAGCACTCAATTCGGTAACCAGCACATTCAACATGTGTTTTTTTGTACTTGAAACGTGTAACCATTGTTTTTTCCGTTAAAGACATAACGAATATTCTCCGAAAGACACAAACAAAACGTCGAAAATCTCCCATACATTTGATATTGATTAATCAATTCTCTCATTCCGATAGCCTGGATAGATGTGTGATTCCTAACTGCGCAGGTCGATCTTTTTCAGCAGTCGCAGATAACGTTCCATCGTGTTATCATCCTTAACCCTATGGCCTGATCTATAGTACTCCACATGGCCGTGACCTTCATGAATCTTCCCCATGTATGTCAGCATGTTTTTCAGGTTTTGAACCGTTCCTCTGTTTCCATCGACAATGACCGTACCTTTTGGAAAGAATGCTCGGATATGGTTCTTAAAAAAAGGGAAATGAGTGCACCCGAGAACCACTGCACCGTATTGGTTCAAGTCATAATCTTTCAAACATCCATTGAGATATGACATGATGACGGTCCTGTCGAACTGATAGGCTTCCGCAAAGGTAACCAACTCCTGCAGGGGGAGAAAATCTACCGTATTGTGTATATCTACCTGGCTCAGAAGACAGATGAATTTTGATTCACACAGTGTCAAAGGAGTTGCAAATACCAGCACCCGTTTGCCGTCAACGGATTTCACAGCCGGTTTCACAGCCGGTTCCATGCCGATGATCGGAAACCCGTATTTTTGGCGAATATCCTGAATAGCGACGCTGGTTGCTGTGTTGCACGCAACGACAAGAGCCTTGATATCCATTTTGGCCAGAAAGTCCACAGCTTTAAAAACACAGCTCCGGATCTCTTCCTTGGACTTGTTGCCATAAGGAACATTGGCATCGTCCGCATAGTAAAGATAATCCTCACAAGGCAATTGGCGAAGCGCCTCATACAGAACACTCAAGCCGCCAATGCCCGAATCAAAGAATCCAATTCGCATATTCAATTCATCAATCCATTATTCTGTCCAGACCTCTGATCAGCCAGATATGTCCTTTCACCTTTCGGATGAACAGCAGCGTCCCTGTGATGTAGGGCGTAGCTTCACTGCTGGCACCATGCCGGATGATGAGGCGTATTAGTTGTTTGCAGCAGCTTTATCGTGATCCCAGACGATTTCCACGGCTCAGTTGTAGGTACAAAAAGATGCTCTGTCAAGTTTTTTTGTTCTGTATCTGGGATACCAGCAGGCCTGAATGACGGATTTTGATTCCGCCTGCTTTATCCGCCAACATCGGCAGTCCAGGCAAATTGAAAAAATATGACCTTTCAAAAAAGCGAGCTTTGACAAATAAAATTTGATATGTTAGTTGAAATAGCAGATAATTAAAAAAATTCCTGGAGCGTCAATCATGCCAACTTTAAGCTTACAATATACGTTGTTGCAGGAAATAGGATGTACATGAATCGTAAATCTTCGCAATATTCTCACTTAACACAAATAGTTCTTCTGCTGCTCTTCGTACTGTCTAACTTGTTCATTTTCCATTCCCAGACCTTGGCCCAGGAAAAGGATTCAGTCTGGAAGGATATGATAACCCGTGAGCAAACTGCGATCAGGGATCAGCAGCTTGCGTTTGAAAAGTTCATTGCTATACAGCCTGAAGAAGCTGAAAAAGCCCAGGAAAAGTACATGGAGTTTAACCGCGAGCTGAGGCGATTACTCCTTGTCCATGGCATATCGGATAAAACCCCTGTTGAATGTCGTGATATGCTACAAAAGCTTGATGCCCTGAAAGAAAACGTCTACAGCGACATCAACCCCATAAATGAACAGATAAAGCTTGTCAACTTATTTGAAGAAGAAACACAGGTAAGAAAGGAAGAGTACAGCAAATTAGCCGAAGATAAATCACTGTCCGGCTCAGCCCTGATTATCAGAGAGTATATCCAAGATCTGAACAAGCTATCAACCACTACAATTGCGGTAAAACAGCTTCTCGCTGCTCTTCCCTATACAGAGGATTTTCTCTTTAGACTGGAACAAAGGCGATCATCTGTTGAGAAGGAGCTTGGTGTTTTATGGAAAACCTATTTTTTTGAACCAATACCCAAGCATTTCTTCACTTCATACGCATGGGAAATGGCTTATTTTGCAGGGAAAGTGTGGCTGAAATTAGCACCTCTATACGGATTAACACCGTCTGAAGAGCAAAAAAGCTCATTTAAGGATTTTGTCTTCAAGATTACATCATCATGGCTCTTGGCATCTCTTGCTTGCTATTTTTTCCTGAAAAGGTTTGGCAAAAAACTGCCCGACAGCAGTCATCCGGTCAGACATTATTTCCCATGCTGTATCTGGACTACTCTCGGTCTCTCTGTCATCATCTATACAACAACTTCCGAACATTTTCAGTTCGGATCATATCAGTCATTTGGGGATATTTTCATTTCAGGTGGTGCAGTGTCCCTTGCCTGGAATTTGCGTAAAACATCTCTCGCAGAAACTCATCACCCTCCCTATAATATCCTCTGGCCCCTGTGGATTATCTTTGTCACAGGAATAATTGTGCAAATATTGCGAATACCTATTGTCACAATGACCCCGGTGTTCACAGTCCTGTTTCTTTTGTTCAGCATATATTACTACTTTTTAAAGAAATATGTAGCCCTTGATCCGGAACGAAAACTGTCCATTTTTACAGCAGCCCTGTTGGTAATACTTGCCGTGATAGCCTTACTCGGTTGGGGAAGCCTTTCCATGCTCATCTCTGCACTCTGGTTTATGATCGTTTTAAACATCGAGCTTGGATCAGGATTGAGCAGTCACTTCTGGAAAATCACACACTCTGGCAGGCATAAGTCCACGGTATTGATTCTATTGACTAATATGGTTTTGCCCCTCATCTTTATAGGGCTTTTGACCCTGATGATCGCGTGGGCTACGATATATATGGGAGGAATGCCGCTTTTACACAATATCGTTCAATCGGAAATTGACTGGGGCATGATTAAATTTCGGATTATAACAGTTTTGACCCTTGTCGCATTATTCTTTCTGGCCCGTTCCTTGATTGCCCTTTTCCGCACAGCAATACAATTTCTAAGAATGCGCTGGGAAAATATCGAAGAAGGCGTCATTAAATCTTTGCAAACCTTGTCGTCTTACATGATATGGTCTTGTTATGTAATTGCCTCCTTAAACTTTTTGGGCGTTGGCATCAATAATCTGACTTTTATTGCTGGGGGATTATCGGTCGGCGTAGGTTTTGCCCTTCAAGATTTGATCAAAAATTTTGTAGGCGGCTTGATGCTGCTTTTTGGACGATCAGTACACCCCGGCGACCAAATCCAGATCGATGACGTACGTGGAAGAGTAACAAGGATTGATATACGGAGTACCGTGGTCCAAACCAATGAGGACTCCACAATATTCCTGCCGAACGCTGATCTGATTTTAAAGAAGATCGTCAACTGGACCCATAAAGACCCGCGAGGAAGGGCGGAGGTTGTCGTGGGTGTTGCTTATGGCTCCGATATAGCCCTCACAAAATATTTACTCATGCAGTGCGCGCTTTCAAATCCAGATGTATTGGCGGAACCGCCCCCTTACGTCTTATTCAACGATTTTGGAGACAATGCGCTTATTTTTCATCTTAGGTTCTGGATCATGAATATAGTACTTTCAAAAGACATTGTAAGATCGGAAATCAGGTTCGAAATTGAAAGGGTTTTCAAAGAACGCGGCATAGAATTAGCGTATCCACAACTGGATATACATATACGTTCAGTCCAAGGATTAAAACAGCTATTTAAAAAAACTGCTGACCCGCTAACAAACATGGAACATTAGTTTCGATCTAAACCCTGACTCGCGGACAACCTGAAGTCTTCGAACAGGAAATAAAGCGGTTATGCGCTGAGGCTGGCGTGACTGTCGCTTTGATCCCTGAAATGAAAAACATGCCCTGATTACCGTGTAAGAAGAGATTTTTCATCTTGACACGGGCAGACAGAAAAACGTACAATTAAAATGGTTATTTTAATTGTACGTTTTATCGTCTGGAGTCTTCAATGAAAACTAGAAAGAAATCCGAGCTTGATACGCAGGCCCGGCTGTTGCAAAGCGCCTGCGAGGTGTTTGCGGAAAAGGGATACAGGGATGCTACGATTGCGGATATTTGCGAACGGGCAGGCGCAAACATCGCCGCTGCGAATTACTACTTCCGGGACAAAGCAAACCTGTATGCCGAGGCATGGCGCCAGGCGTTTCAGCGCTCGCTGGAGATTTACCCCGCCGATGGGAGGGTGCCGCCAGGCGCGTCGCCCGAAGAGCGTCTTCGTGGGCGAATTCAGTCAATTCTTCAGCGAATTGCCGACCCGCAAAGCTATGAATTCGACATCATGTACAAAGAGCTGGTCAACCAGACGGGCTTTTTGGTTGATGTCATGCAGGAGTCAATTGAGCCGATTCGGCGCGGCTTGTTTGTCCTGATGCGGGAGCTTCTGGGCGAAAAAGCGTCCGATCTGCAGGTACAGCTTTGCCAGATGAGCATTCGGGCCCAATGCTTCGATCTGATCATTCGGGAACAGCGTCGAAAGAAATCCCCTGAAGGAAAGAAACTTTCCAGACCCCCATTTCTGGATATGGATGCTGATGTAGAGGTTCTGGCGGATCACATTCTGCGATTTAGCCTGGCGGGTATCCAGGAAATCCGGCACCAGATCGAAAACGGAACCATTCCCATTCCACAGGAGGGAAAAAATATCTCTCGGCGGATGGCTGTCCCGCTGGACCAAGATATCCTTTGGCCCCCCAGATCACCCATTTCCGATGATGAAAATAATCACTTTCAAGTCTGGGGGTGAATGCAAGGGTGATTCATGTCACAAAAAGTGTCCCGATGAAACGACAATTGGCAGTTATTATCCTGGCTCTGACAGCGCTTTCCTGTGCCTCTGCTCAGTACAGTTCAAGCGGCAAGCAAGTTCATCATGGGGCCGGTAACTTTACATTTACAGACAGGCACGGCAATCCGGATAAACCAATTACCGTATGGTATTATCAACCATCTGGATTTTCTATCGATAGGCCGGTGTTATTTGTGATGCATGGTGTAAAACGGGATGCACAGCGTTATCGCGATGAATGGATTCAATATGCCGAACGCTACGGCTTTCTGCTTATTGCGCCTGAATTCTCTCGTAAGTATTATCCAGGTAGAAGAGAATACAACGAAGGCAATCTTTTTGATAAGATGGAAAATCCCATTCATGAAAACGATACCGCTTTCACGGTAATTGAGCATTTATTTGATTACATTAAGGCGGAAACACATAACCAGAGCCTGATGTATGACATCTATGGCCATTCCGCAGGCGGGCAGTTTGTTCAGCGAATGATTCTATTTAAAACGGATGCTCGCATTCGAATGGCCATTGCAGCAAATCCAGGCGTATATGCAATGGCGAGTTTTTCGGAAAAATATCCTTATGGAATCAGAAACTCAGGCATGACTCCTGAAGACCTCAGGTCTGCATTTAAAAGGAATTTCATCCTGATTCTGGGCGAAAGGGATGTGAATGAGGACGACTCGCATCTTGCCAGATCGCCTGAAGCATTGTCGCAGGGCAATAACCGTTTCGAGCGGGGAAATAATTTCTATGATTGGGCAAAAAATGAAGCATCCCGGCTGGGCATGATTTTTAATTGGAAACTCACAACGGTTTCAGATGCTGCACATCACGATGTTCAATTGGCCCAAACGGCGGCGCGGTATTTCTTTTTTAAAGGCAATGAATAGGATCGTTTCAGACTCACATAAGTATTGGCGCTTCGCAAAAACTAAAAAGGGCTTATTTATGAACAGACAAAGATTTTCGGCTACCGGCTTTCTCTTTGCTTTTTTGTTGATGTTTTTCTGGACATCGTCTAAAATATGGGCTTCACCGGTCAACATAGCGCCGGTTGGGCCTGTGACACCAGTCACTTTCGATGGAAAACTCATCAGTCCCGCTGACAATCGTCTGGTACTGGATTTCAAGGAAGTTGACGCAGTGCTTTCACCTGCGTTTACGACACCGAAATCGGATATCGGCAGGACTGTAAGCACTGTCCTCTATGTACATGTCTATGCGACGGGAGATTTCCTTTTGTTGACTGGACTGATAGAATCTCTGGAACCGGAGTTTGTCTGCGACCTTTTCTGTGTCGTATTCCCGATGTCCACCCTGGCAGGGCTGTCGTTTGACGTTTACTACGGATATACTTTGGACGATGGCACACTCAGATACAGCGCCTATCGGGTGACCCTCGTTCGGAAATACAAAGATATATCTTATGTTGAAGAAAATCCACAAGAACGGCAGAGACTCGACGTTTACTATCCGGAAGGAATAGCTCATCCGACGGTGTTGATGTTTGTCTCCGGCGGCGCCTGGAGACAGGGCGACAAGGATTTGTACGAGGAACTCGCCCGGACGTTTTCCGGTCATTACGGATACACCACGGTGGTGATCAATTACCGGCTCTCGAATCAGGATGACGGAGCCGCTGTGCATCCGGATCATGTTGAAGACGTAGCTGATGCTTTTGCGTGGGTAAAACGCAATATTGCATCTTACGACGGAGATCCGGGAAGTGTTTACCTGTTCGGGCAGTCGGCAGGTGCTCATCTTGTATCGTTGTTTTCTACAGACGATAAATACCTGAAGGCAAACGGGTTCAGCCTATCAGATATCCGCGGCGCCGTATCAATGAGCGGTGCATATAATTTGTACGATTTTTCAAAATATCCCATGAACCCTTTAGGACTAAGTCCGGAAGAGATTCTCATGTACAAGGTGATGCTGCTTGACGCTTTTGGCGGATGGGATAAAACGACGTTGGATGGGGCGTCTCCATGGCAGTTTATCAATAAAAGACAGCCCCCGATGCTGGTGATATCAACGGAGAATGACATGCCTGGGTTCGAGGTGGAAGCCAATAAATTTATCACCTTTGTTCAGGAGGCAGGATTGGGGATTTCGATGGAAGGCGCAAAGATTGCGATCAGCGACTATTCGTCCGCCACATGGGCGACGGCGACTGCAATGGCTGCCGCAGAACCGGCTGTTTCAGCCTATGTGGGGCATTATGCCGAGATGGTTGCGATAAACACTGTAGAATACAACAGTCGATCCACGCGTCTGGTTGTAGATTTTATTGCAGCTCATTAAAGAATGTGAAATAAGAGTTGGGTAAAAAGAAAATGGAGAATGAATGATATGAAAAAGATGATTGTTTGTATGGTTTTGGCGATGGTGATGGGAATAAGCGGATGCCTGAGTTTCGCTCCCGTTGACCCGGGTGATAACCGACCTTGGGATGGACTCCATGATCCATATCGTATCCCCAGTGGGGGAGGGCGCTAATTGGAGAAAGCGCAGAGGTAGAGCCGGCATCCTGCCAGGCTGCAGCAGCCGACAGGATGCCGGCTCCACGGCGAAAGATTATGACCGTTCGCAGTATAATGGTCATGAACCAGCGAGCGATTCATCCCCACCAATGAGCCAGAATATCTTTTGGCGTGTGAGCGCGGCCAGAAGATATTTTGGGCCTGCCCGCAATTTGGCAGGCATGATGTTTGCGGTCCTATTGTGTATTCACGGTAAATCCATCTGGAATCGTTTCGGTGGCTCCATCAGGATAGCAGAGGCAGGCAGAAAATCGCTGCTGCAAGTGCAATGCGATACCAACCAAAGACGATGAAGGTGTGCGTTTGAATATAGTTCAACAGCCATTTGACCGTAATGAACGAAATCAACGCGGACACGATGCATCCAAGCAGCACCAGGCTCCAGTTTTCATGAGCAGTTCCTGGCTGCAAATGGTGTAATGCTTGAAAAATCTTGAGTCCGCCGGCAGCCAGCATGGTCGGAATACCGACGAGAAATGAAAACTCCGTGGCAATCGGACGGCTCAAACCCATCATCAGCATCAGTAGGATTGTTACGCCTGAACGGGATGAGCCTGGAAAAACTGCGGCCACCAACTGGCAGATGCCCACAAGCACGGCCACCGACCAGGTAACCGAGCCCTTCGATCTTTTTCCATGAAGCCATTTCTCAATGAGTAGAAATCCGATTCCGCCCAATAGCATCGCCCAGGCAACTGGCCATAGTTTTTCCGGCAGCTTGAATCCAGCCTTGTTTAACAGGAGACCGCCGATGCCGGTGATGAAGAATGCGGTCAAAATCTTGAACGCATAATCCTGGGTGGACTTTTGCCGCCACTGAAAGGCAAATTGATGCAGGCGCTGAGGAAAGAGCGGCAGAACAGCAATTACCGCCCCGCTTTGAATAACAATATTGAAGAGATCACTCTGGCGGGGCAGCCAGTGCTCAGCGATGAGCAAGTGGGCTGTCGATGAAATCGGCAGAAACTCGGTGATTCCCTCGATGATTCCGAGTATGATTACGGCAATCCATTCTGACATACGCACCTTGAACCTGAAGTTATGAAGTTGAGAAGTTGGGAATATCCGCATGATCGAAATGATCGAATTTTTGTTTCACTTTTCTCCGTTTTCCGCCGCCATCCTTTTTGTCGTTGTCTTCGTGACCATTTCCCTCGCCTGCCTGTACCTTGTGCAGAGATTCTGCAAATCGCTACTCTTCAATGAAGCTACGGATTACGGCCAGATATTCGCCAGCGCCATAGGCGTGATGTTTGCCCTTATCCTGGCCTTTGTGGCTGTCGCGACATGGCAGAATTACGACAGGGTGGATGATGGGGTGCTAAAAGAGGCCAATTCCCTGCATAATGTTTACCGAAACATGGGCGCATACCCTGAGCCTTTCCGCACGGAAATACATGAACTCATCAGGCAGTATGTCCAACATGTCATCAAGGATGAATGGCCGAAACAAGCCCACGCCCAGCAGGATGAAACCGCCCATAAACTCATCACGCACATTAACGCTGCGATTCTTTCCTTTTATCCCAGCGATAACAGAGAAATGGCTCTGCACCATGAAACACTACGAATTGTTGACGAATACAGAGGGCTGCGTCATGACCGGATTACCGGAGGCAGACCTAATCTTACCCCCTCCATGTTGATTACGCTTGTTGGAGGGACCATACTCTATCTGCTTTTTCTCTGTTTTTTCGATATCCCGTGCTTCAAACACCATGCCTTTATGATAGGAATGTTCGGGGCTTTTGTCGCCCTTGTTTATTGCCTGCTTGTTGTTTACAATTTTCCTTTCACTGAGCCGGGCGCGATTTCATCGGAGCCATTCCAGAACCTGCTGGAATACTGGAAGCTCGAATAATGCTCATCAGAAACTTGAAACTCATGAAATACACCGTTGACCGTTCGCGGTCAACGGTCAACGTTTGGTTGCTTCATGATGGTCTATTTGACCCGTTCCACATATTGACCGGTTCGGGTATCAATCCGAATGATTTCGCCTTCATCGACAAATGGCGGAATCTGAAGCACATAACCGGTTTCAAGGGTCGCTGGTTTGCTGTCGCCAGCAGCAGTGTCCCCTTTTGCCCACGGGTCCGCCTTGACGATCTTCAGTTCCACGAAAATCGGCAATGTAACACCAATGGCTTTATCCTGAAAAAATAATACATTACATAAAGTATTTTCCTTTAACAAATGGATACCCTCGCCAACCTGCTCAGCGATCAAATACTCCTGCTCATAATTTTTGGTGTTCATGAAGCAATACCGGTCGCCTTCAGCATACAGGTATTCCATTTCAATTTCTTCCATCTGCGCTTCGTTGAACTTTTCTCCGGATCGGTACGTCCGGTCAAACTGCGTACCGGTAAGCATGTTTTTCAGCCGGCATTTGTACAGGGCCTGTCCTTTACCGGGTTTGACGAATTCAAACTGCGTCAGAATATAGGGGGCACCAT
>Ga0194058_10001862_pt1 | contig 10420 bp, 10 predicted proteins | sample SepL4417m_MetaG_FD_155490 | JGI IMG/M metagenome (GOLD analysis project Ga0194058, IMG submission 155490) | Anoxic zone freshwater microbial communities from boreal shield lake in IISD Experimental Lakes Area, Ontario, Canada - Sep2016-L442-17m | ecosystem: Environmental > Aquatic > Freshwater... | reverse complement strand
GGTATATTCTTTGTTGGGAATCACCCAACAACCGCTTCGGAAGATACCCCTATCTCTCAAAACCGAAAAGGAAAATATAAAAATCCCCAAGGATTCTTCCCCATTGGCCAAACTCTTATGTAATCACGGCCTCCTTTGACTGCTTTTACTCCAATTTTTGTCTCACATTTTCAACCCGCCCGATTTGGTACATTTTCGCACCGCCGCTGACACCGGATGACTTTGCACATAAAGGCTATTTCTATCAGATGGGAAGGCCGCCGTTGCGGATTGATATAATGATGTCGATCACGGGAATTGAGTTTGATGAGGCATGGGAAAATCGCGAATCTGTTGAACTGGGCGAGCTTAAAATTCTTTTCATTTCACGAGCTGATCTTATCAGAGCAAAAGAAGCGAGCGGAAGACCACAAGACATGCTTGATGTTGATAAACTCAAAGAAGCTGAACAATTGGATACTCTATGACAAAATTTGATCCGATTCATCCTGGGGAGATACTTTTGACGGAATTTCTTGAGCCGTTAGGGATCAGACAGTATCGGTTGGCCAAAAATATCGGTGTATCCCCACTCCGAATTAACGAGATTGTGCATGGCAGGCGCACAATTACTGCTGATACCGCATTTTGTCTGGGTCGTTTTTTGAATAAGCATAATTGCTGAAGGATATTTCAGACATTATGCATCAGGCTTTTCCAATCGAAACCCGAACTTTTTCTGCTATTTGTTCAGCAAATGTTCGGGTCTCTTTTTGAGACGGACCCTCTACCATGACGCGACAAAGCGGCTGAGTCCCTGAATAACGGATAAGCACCCTTCCCTCATCCCCCAGGCGGGTTTCCACCTGTTCGACCATATCCTGGATTCCGGCAACCGTTGCGATATCGGGTTTTTCACTAACCGGAACATTGATCAGTATCTGCGGAAAGACACTCATGATCCCGGCCAGTTCCGAAAGCGGTTTTGAGGCGGAACGCATAGCTTCAAGAAGCTGAAGCGCGCTGAGAATGCCATCGCCGGTGGTGTGCCGGTCCAGAAAAAGGGTGTGTCCTGAATCCTCTCCGCCAAGAACCGCGCCTTCAGATTTCATCATCTCCATGACGTAGCGGTCCCCCACCTGAGCCAGAGAAAGATGGATTCCCTGTTTTTTCAAAGCTATTTTAAGCCCCATGTTACTCATCACTGTAGCGACCACCCGGTTGCCTATCAGCCTTCCGGCCTGCTTCATGTGGATTGCGCAGACAGCCAGCGCCTGATCGCCGGTCAATACCCTTCCGGTTTCATCAACGGCGATTACCCGGTCCCCATCCCCGTCAAAGGCAAATCCGGCGTGGGCCTTGTGTTTCAAAACTGCTTTGCGCAGGGCGGCAGGATGCTGAGAGCCGCATCCATCATTGATGTTGACACCATCCGGTTTATCGGACAGGACAAAAATTTCTGCACCTAATCGCGAAAACACATCGGGAGCCGCCTGAAATGTGGCGCCATGGGAGCAGTCCAGCACCAGACGCAGCCCATCCAGCGACAAATCAGGAACAATATTCACCAGAAAATCTCCATAATAATCCAGGGCATCCATAATGGCATCGCAGCGTCCGACAACAGACGAATGAGAGACTGAGCCATAGCCGACACAAGAGCGTTGCGATTCCTTTAGAATCCGCTCTTCAAGCACCTGTTCGACAGATTCGGAAAGCTTGAATCCATTGCCGTCAAACACTTTGATTCCGTTATCCGCGTAAGGATTGTGAGAGGCGGAAACAACTATTCCGGCGCATGCCCCCAACCTGGCGGCGATGGCGGCGACTCCAGGGGTGGGAAGTACGCCGCACAGACAGGCATCCGCGCCCATCGAACTGAGGCCGGCGGCCAGCGCGCATTCCAACATGTCACCCGAAATTCGTGTGTCTTTTCCAATAACTACTCTGCGAGATGAATCGGTTTTAAAATACTCAGCAATCGCCCTGCCAATCGCAACCGCCATTTCCGGTGTCATGGGATGTCGATTAGCAACCCCGCGAATACCGTCTGTTCCAAATAATCTTTTCATCTGTGATTCCTTATTCCTCCGTCATACCATATACCAGCAATGGAAATATCTCCAGAGCCTCTTTAACGATGTGATCTATCATTCCCTGAAGCCAGACTGTTCCGGATTCACGCGACTTTTCACTGATCCCCTGAATCACGGAAAGATACGCCTTTCCGCTCTCATGAATTCCCTTATGGACGGCTTCCAAAAAACTATCCCTAAAATTGGTATTCCCCTGCCAGGTATTTTTCATTAGAAACAGCCTTTCAAGTTGAGCGCAGTTGTTATACACCTCGCACATGAGATTCGCCTGGACTGTCTGGGGAACGCCGTAAACCGGCAAACTCCGGCAGTAGGCAAGCAAACGGGCAATGCGCTCCTGAATCGCTATTTGAAGCATTTCCATTAGCCCTTCAAACAGTTCCTGGGTAAAGTCCCGCCCCACGAACTCTGACCGGATATGGACATACCACTGCCTGAGAGCCATCAGATTGGCTATATAATGAATATTGTTGACGACAATGCGCTTCAGGGATAAATGCAGCCCACGGGGGTATGTCACATTCGCACTTCTGGCGCCTCCATCCTGGATCAAGCGATCCGGCCTCAGCTCGTCCCTGCGGCATATAGAGCCTGCGGCAAGCACTGTTCCGTATTCAAGCCGGCATGGTCCGACAAGCCCTCCCTGACCCCCTAAAAAAATGGGGGTTTGATTTAGCATGACTCCCCTTGGAACATCTCCCAGCAAAGACGCCGTCGCCTTATCCTGATTGGGCGTGAAATTGAAATGAATGTAGGAGCTGCCCACTTCACTGTGATTTTTCCGGCTGGTTCCACCGGCCATCAGGCAATCGCAAAAATTAATCAGGCTGCCAAGTGTGACAAAGGGAAACAGGATGGTCTGTTTCAGTGCAACCGTATGCGCTACGCTGGCCTGTTCTTCAAGAATGGTTCCTTCTCTGACATGAGCGCCAAAACCCATCACAACATCATCCAGGAAAACCGCCTTTCGAAAGAACCCGCCCTTTAGCTCTACCCTGGGCCCGATGTAGCAGTTTTCAACCGTAACCGGTCCTTCATAACCCAGTATTGCACCTGGTAGAATGAGTGTCTTGTCGCCATAAATCCGGCAGCCTGGATAGAGGATGACCCCTTCACCAGAAATCCGGTTCATATTGACATCCTCTCCGATATCCAGAGTATCAGGGTTATGAATTTTTACCCCTTTTTCCATGAGCTGCTGCGTCTTAGATACCATTTTTAATACCTTTCATGTACATTGCTAATGTACATAATCTGCGCCTTCATTATGCTCCATCCCTCCAGCGGGAAAGGGTTGGGAGATGATTAATTTATCGACTTCCAGAAACAACGCGATGGAACCATCGCCAAGGATGCTGACACCTGAGACACATGTTACGTTCTGGTAGAGCCTTCCCAGCGGTTTGACTATCATCTTGATTTCGCCCAGAATGCGGTCAACTATAAAACCGACGCTCTTGTGTCGGCTACCTGTACCCTCATTGCCAACACAAGAGTGTCTGATGACAACCACATATTGAAGGGGTGGTGGAGGTGCTGTAATGCACAGAATTTTCCGAAAATCCATGCATGGCAAAATTTTACCCCGTAACTGGATGCAACCATTGGTCATAGCGCTGCGATTCGACAGTTCAAGGGTTTCCAAAACAATGTCCATAGGCAGAATGAAGAGATTTTCCCCCAACTCCACCAGAAATCCATTCATCAGGGAAAGCGACAGGGGAATTCTGATCTCGAAAGTAGTTCCTGTACCATTGCCCGTTTCAACAGCAATTTTTCCACGGAGAGATTCAATCGTCTTTTTTACGACATCCAACCCTACTCCACGCCCCGAGAGCATGGTCGTTTCATCAAGGGTCGAAAACCCCGGCTCGAAGATATAATTGAGTACGTCCATGCTGCGACTGACTCCTTCTGCGGGGGTCAATCCTTTTTCAACTGCCTTGTGTGCTACAGCTTCAAGATTGATACCCTGACCATCATCTTCTACTCTGATAATGATGTTTCCCGAATCATGAACGGCTGTTAGATGAATGGTTCCAACAGGATGTTTTCCCAGTCCGACACGCTCTGTTGACGGTTCGATGCCGTGGTCGGCAGCATTCCGTACCAGATGCATGAGCGGATCATACAGTTTCTCTGCAACCATTCTGTCCAGTTCTGTATCCCCACCGCTAATCATAAGCTTGATGTTTTTAGCCGACACAAGAGCGCCGGTCGATTTTTCGATATCGTGAACCATACGCTGGAACCGGCCAAATAGCGTTTGTACCGGAACCATCCGGAAAGCCATTGATTTTTCCTGTATCTGCCGGATCAAGTCGGCGACATGTACGGATGATTCCATGATGGACATATCACCAAGCCGCCTGACTTTGGTTTCCAAAACTGACGAAGCTGTAACAAGTTCCACGATCAAATCTGACAATTGGTCAATTTTTGCGGTTTCCACGCGGATCACACGCGGATTTCTGGATGTCATTTCCACTACAGGAACCTCAACCTCAGCAGATGGAAAAACGTCCGTATCAAGCGATGAAGCATCCTTTGGCGTAAGAGTGTGAGGGTGTGAGAGCGGAACCATTTCATGATTTTGCGCTCTCACGACTTCACGCTCTTCTGGTGGCGCATCATATAAACTGTCCAAATGCTCTGATTGCAGAGAAGGGACATTCCATGCGACAAGCTGCTTGATCAATGTGGCATGCTGGTGGGGCGCAATCATATATTGATTACTGCCGCAGGTGCCAAAACTGTTCATCAAGCTGCCGATATGGTCGTGGCACTGCAGAAAAAGAGCGATAAGGGAACTGGATAGGAGCAGCCTGTGTTCACGGATACGGACAAGGATGTTTTCGATGTTGTGACAGAAATGCTCGATGGGTTCAACACCAACGATACTGGCGGACCCCTTGATTGTGTGAACCGCCCGAAAGAGACGGTTGAACTCTTCCATGTCACCAGGATGCTTTTCAAGGACAAGCAGGGCGGACTCCATGCTGGCAAGCATTTCGGATAATTCCGTGACAAAAGCCTGCTGTAATTCAATTGCTTCTGAATTTATCACCGCTGCGCCCGCCATTATCATCGTCGGAATTCAACAAGGTTCATTCCAGCCACGGCTCTTTTGCATAACACTCCGGACAGATGCCGTGACTGAATAACGCTTCAGAATGCTCTGAGATATAAACTTCCATTTGTTGCCAGCTCTGCTTGTCATTCTGTATTTGCTTGCAATACATGCAGATCGGAATGATACCTTCAAGCAGTTTGACCTTGGCGAGAGCAGCCTCAAGCTGAGTGACTTTTTCCCTGAGCTTGATCTCGTAAACTACGCTTTCAGTGACATCCTGCACGGTAATGTAAATGCTGACTATTTGACCCTGTTCATCCCGAATGGGGCCTGCCGTGCAGCTTTGTTGCATGAAGGGAAGAATATCGGCTGACTGGTGGGGATTTTTCATGGCGAAGAGATACCTGTGCAGTTTCTGAGAGAAGTATGCATAGTTGCCGAACGAAAATACACTCATTATGAAGCGTTTGTACTTGGGTTCAGCCAGGTTTGCATAGAAATCCAGCAGGTTTCCGCCAACAATACCGTTTTCGGCAATGCCGCTGTAGTGCTGCATCCATGGATTCCATACCCGAACAGTCAAGTCGTGATCCAAAATAACCATGCCCATATTGATGGTTTCAAATATCTGCATGTTTTCAGGCATATTGATTCAGATAATCTTCAACGGCTTTTTTTAGCCATTCCAATGTACTGTAGTTGCTAATCAGGAACAGAAAACCGCTTGCATCAAACTCTTTGAAGTGAAACACTGTCTTGAAGAAGATAGCAAACGCGTTATTACGCGCAAAAGCCTCGTTAAGGGTAGCGTGTATTTGATCCTGAGAGTAGTAGCGGGGAGGTGTGTAGTTGACAACATCTCCCAGCAGTCCGGCGATTTTGCTAACACAGGCGCCCATGATGATATTGCTGATTTCGATCAGGGTTTCTTTTTCAAGGATGTCAATGTCATACACGGATGATATTGAAGGGTCTGCGCTCTCATCGAACAACTGCAGAAGTTTTTTCCCTTCACCATGAGGAAAGATCAGAATACTGGATCCGCTGAATTTGCCGCTAAAAAACTGCCGGATCATGCTCATGTCGTACTTGGCTGAAATCTCGTTTCGGATACAAGGATAAATTTCGTCAATCCTGATAATATCAATGTGAGGAACAGTCAGGCTTACATACATGTTGATGACATCGGAGAGATCGGCGGCAGCCTGGCCGAAGGAGATGTTCATGATCTCCTGAAGAGCATCTTTTTCCAGTGGACTCAAGTCATTGATCTGATCACTCATGATGTCCCTCCACAACCGCCAGCGCCCTGGCAAGTTCAGACTGGATAACAGCCTTTACCGGAGGTTTCTTGAGCATTGAGAAAGCTCCCAGTTGCTCCGCCTTCTCCCGTGTCTGTTTTTGGGTATCTGCTGAAAGAATGATGATAATCGATTCCGGAAAATCCCTGCGAAGTTCTTCCAGAATCTCCAATCCATGCCGGTCTGGCATGGTAAGGTCGAGAAAAGTTACATCAGGACGCATGGACCTGAATATCTCCAGCGCTTTCAAACCGTCACCCGCCTCGGCCAGCTCATGCCCCAGATCCTTGGGAATACATCCTTTAACGCTCATGCGCGCCACAACAGAATCATCTACAATCAGGATTTTGGCCATAAAAATCTCCTTTTACATAGCAAGCATTTTTTTGAGTGGCCTTTTATAACCTTATCCAGATGATATGTAAATACCTATACTGATAAATTACAGGGGATAGGGCAGACATTGGAAGTCTCCGTTTTATACTTGAGACCGGGATAAATTTAGCAGACACAAGAGCGTGAGTTTCTGATTCCAATTTTCACAAATTCATACTGTCCGCAGTATCTATCAATTGTTGATATGACTGGCTGAGGTGTTATCATACAAGTCAGAGGACAGATGTTTTTCCCGTCCTCCGTCATACCCCTGCCGGACATTAGGCTGCATCCTGCAGGAGTACGATTTTGTCTGAACTCAGCCCATCGGCCTGCATGGCTGGAAGACGGACGGTAAATCTGGTTCCGACCCCCACTTGGCTCTTTACAAGCACCTTGCCACCATGCTTCTCCACGGCATTCTTTATAACCACAAGCCCGAGGCCGTTTCCCTGGCTCTTGTCGGTGAAGTAGGGTTCGAATATCTTGTTCAGGAGTTCCTCCCGAATGCCCCAACCCGTGTCTTCTACGGTGACCTCGACAAATGCCGAACCCGGTGGTGGCGTTACGGTTACCGTCAGGGTTTTGTCAGCGCGGCCGTCCATTGCATCGACTGCGTTTAAAATTAAATTTTTGAAGACCTGTTCGAGACCGAATTGATCACCCATCACTTGCAGTCCTTGCACGCGAATTTTACTTTCCACCTGAACGCCTTTGAGGATAAACATGCCCTGGAACATCCCAAGACAACCCTCCAGGAGAGCATCAAGCTCAACAGGCTCGCACTTGATCTCTTCCATTCGTCCGGCATTCATGATTTCCTTGTTTATGAGACCGATCTGCTTGACCGCGGAGAGTATCTTCTCTGTGTATATCTGCAACCTGTCAGCATTGCCCACGTTCATCTGGATCAGCTCCGCAAAACCGCTGATGGACAAGAGAGGATTGTTGATCTGGTGTACGATTTTGGGAAGGATATGGTGCAGATCGCCTGATCTGGTGTTCTGGAGCTGATGCAATTTGATTCTTTCGATTTCGGTGACTAATTGATCAAGGCTGAAAGGCTTTTCAATAAAGCTGTCACAGTGGTTTTTCATCGCTTCGATAACCAGACTTGTCTCGGCATAAGCAGTCATGATTATTATCGGCAAGGTTGGATGGCTCTTGCGAACAGCCCCCAACAGATCAAGACCATTCATTTTTGGCATCAAATAATCCGTTACGACCAGGTCGATATTACACCCCACATTGTTGAGCATATCCAGTGCCTGCTGGGCGCCAAACGCCCCAATGACATGGTACCCGCTGCTTTCCAGCCCGATCCTGATAGACTCGACCATCACGGCTTCATCATCCACAACCAATATGTTCATCTTAGTCTCCTTTGTAAGACAAATCTCCCGCCTGTTGGAAATTGATATGAGCAAGACTGGCGCCAAACTGGTCTGGTGTTGGTAATCAAAGGATAACTATTTAATTAATCATGATTTTTATGCATTAACGCAGGATGCGTCGAAAGAGTCACTGAGGTGGGATGCGGGAGTGCAGATAGTCCATTTTGGACTATCTGCGGACAAAGACCCTTATGATTCCTCAAACCAGGTCGATATGCCATTTTGGACAGGGTATATCTTTATGGCATACCTACTTATAATCGGAGTGCTCCGGCTGTTCGCTTCATAAAGGATATCTTTATCATTCTCCGTAAGAAAGGAGTTTGCGCCTAAGGGTGTTCAAACCGATTTTCAGCAATCTTGCGGTCTGCAATTTGTTTTCGCCGGTATGTCGGTAGGCATTCAGAATGTGGTTCTTTTCCATGGCGGCGAGCGAAATAATGGTATCGGGGGAAAACTGCGTTACAAGCTGACGGTTCGTAGATAACGCGGCTATTATATATGCAGGCAGGTGATGGACCGAGATCGATTTACCCTTGGCCAGGTTTGCTGCGTGCTGAACGATAGATTTTAGTTCTCTGACGTTTCCAGGATACTCGTAATCCTTTAGCATGGTCCAGACCGGTTCTTCAATATCTCTGCTGCAGTGGCCGCTACCATGATCCCGCAAAAACGCTTCCACCAAAATGTCGATGTCTCCCTTTCTTTCTCTCAAGGGTGGCAAATCAAGCCAGGCGCCACACAGGCGGTAGAAGAGATCTTTCCGGAACAGACCCTGATCCTGCAATTTATTCAGTTCGACGTTGGTTGCGGCGATAAAGCGAACATCCGCTCCCTGGGGCCTGCTGGTTCCCAGTTTGAAATATTCACCTTCTTGCAGCACCCGAAGCAGCTTTCCCTGCAAATCGAGAGGCAGGCTGCCAATCTCATCCAGAAACAGTGTACCACCAGAAGTCGCCTCAAGATAGCCTTTCCGGTCTTGGGTGGCACCGGTAAAAGCCCCTTTGGTATGGCCATAGAATTCAGATTCAAATAGCGTTGCGGTTAGAGCAGACATGTTGATGGAGGTAAGGGTGTGGTTAGCCCTGGAGCTGGCATTGTGAATGGCTTTGGCCAGTATCTCCTTGCCTGTGCCGGTTTCGCCCGTGATCAAAACTGGAACTTTGCTGGCGGCATGAAGTTCTGCTTCCTTCATGATCCGGAACATCCTTTCCGACTGGGTGATTATGGACGCAAAAACCCCTGGATTTGCGAGATCGAAAAATCCCTTTTGCCTGCCTATCCTGTGAATTTCCAGAAGGTTTTTTCTTTCCAGGGCTTTAAGAATTACAATAAGCAGCTCTTCCATAACAAGCGGCTTAAGCCGGTAGTCAAAGGCTCCTTTTTTTATGCAGCTTACGGCCAGGCTGGCCTCATCGGCGGCTGTCAACATAATGCATTCGGTGGTGGGGCTGCTGCTTCTGATAATGTCGAGCAACTCGATGCCAGTCATTCCCGGCATGGTGATATCGACGAGAGCTATATCCACCGGCTCTCCCTGCTGAAAGAGAACTGCTGCTTTCCTGGGATCGCTCTCAGCTCGGATGTTCCGGAAACCACAGATGAAAAGACCTCTCTCAAGGCTTTCCAGAAAATCCTGTTCGTCATCCACAAGCAAAATACGGGATAGCAATTGCAATTCCCCTATGATGAAAGGATTGGAAGTTCGTCAGGCTGTGTAAACACCAGCCATATCCGCTATCCGGCTGAACCGGAAGCGCCAGGTCGCGCATTGTAAATTTCCCTACCCATCCAAACCAACTATATGCCACCATATCCGCCAATGGTAAATACGGTCGGGGTCTTGATTGTTCCGTCAACGCTGGTCGTCAAACTGGTGACTATGGCATTCGACGAACCGATGGAAAATTCATACATCTTGGGAGAGCCGGATGGGAATCGTGCGGCAAGGTCTGAGCCTGAAATGCTGGTTGTTCCAAGGTTTTGAAGCTTCAAAGGAACAGCGCCGCCTGATTCCAACACGACAGTTCCGTTAGTATCCCAGGCTGTAATACTGATTACAACGCCACCGGCGGGAAGTGCGCCGGACATATCCGAAATCTTGATGGTATTGAAAGAGCTGACATAATTTGTCGCATAATTGGAAATCCCACTTGTAAAGATGCTTGGAATTTCTACAAGGCCATCCGTGCTGCTCTTTAC